>Ga0247668_1000104_pt1 | contig 26917 bp, 48 predicted proteins | sample CNK09_metaG_FD_182737 | JGI IMG/M metagenome (GOLD analysis project Ga0247668, IMG submission 182737) | Soil microbial communities from Purdue University Martell Research Forest, Indiana, United States - CNK09 | ecosystem: Environmental > Terrestrial > Soil > Temperate forest > Bulk soil...
GAGGTTGTAGGCAGTGCCCCGCTGATCCGGGAATGCGTTCCCGTCGTTCAACTCGTAGCACTTCATGATGTCCACGAGAATGTTGCTACGGCGCGTAGTGTCCTTAGATTCGCCGTTCTCACCCAAGCGCTTGGGGAACAACCGATCCATGATCGAGCCCAATGCCTCCCGGTTCATTTTGCGACCCGCGAGAAAGTTCAGTCGGTCCTCGACTCGCTTGACATCATCGCCCATCGCATCGAGAGCCTTGCGGGCATCTGCCAGCCGTGATACCGCGTTCTTGGTATGCCGGATCGTGAGTTCCGCTTTGGTGCGCTCCGAAAGCGCCGCGCCAAGCGTATTCGCGCAAACCACGCGGGTGAAGCACAAGCGGTAGCTATGCGCCATTGTCCCATCGTGGCCCGTGCTGAACAGCAGATAGCCTTTCTGAATGTCATCGCCCACTTTCGCCGCGAATCCCAGGTCAGCCAATGCCCAAACCCGTTCTCCGTTCCCAAGCACGCCAGCCGTCTCGTAGTGCGCGCCATCGGCAGTCCGCATCACAGCATCGATGGACTTGAACCCTTCATCGTGCTGCATGACGGCATAGTCCTTGCCGACCGCGCCGAGGAACTTCGCCGCATCCTTGCGCCCGTTCACTTTATCCGCGAGATTCCAACGGAACGTGCCGTAAGCATCCACGGGGCGTCCCAATCCATCGCGCAATTGCGACTTGAAGACAACAAACTGAAATCCCGGATCATTCAGGAGTTCATCGGTCGTCTGGTACTTCCCGGTTACTGTTCCAAGAGCGTGCCATGCGGCTTGACGCCCAACGTAAGTGTTGATATTGTGCGACATCGTTTTCTCCTTTTCGTCCGCGCTAGTCAGGCGCGGGGTTCAGCTAGATGCTGGCCTATGCCCCCTGTAGCCAATGGGCCAAGGTAAGAACCTAAGCAGCGTTAACATCTATCCGATTCCCAATCCACGGCAGTTCAGAGCAAATCGCTTCCCGCTGTGTTCTGCCGCTAAACCGAATCGTCCATGGATTCGACTCCGCCTTGCGTGAGGCTTTCTTCAGGTTGGTCTGCTGGCTAACGCAGATTCCCGTTTGCGAGTCGATTACGTTGTACACCATTTCTGCTCCTTTTTTGCTTCTGTGCCGGTCAAGCACAAACTGACTCTATCATTCGGCGCATACCGAATCAAGAGTTATTTTCACTTTTCTCTCGCTTTCCTCGCATCGCATTGATTCTGCTACAAAAAAAGTATGCAGCAAGCTTCGCAAGGTTAGCATGATTGCCTGCAACCTTCAGGGATTCTTGCCTGCAAGGGTACAATTAGGACGATGGCAAGCAAAGCGGTTATCGATAATCTACCTAAACCAATGCGAGAGCAGATACTTACTGCCATTATGGCTGGCGAATCCTCAAGCAAGGTTGCGAAGCTTGCGGGCGTATCCCGGCAAGCAATTGACCAATACAGAACGCGAGTAGTGCGCCCAGCAATCCAGGTCGCCGCTAAAGTACAGCAATCGCAGGAGGTTGATCGTGCTACGATTTCCTACGTTCGTGATACCGCAAAGCTTGCCCACGACATCGCCAAGGCTTCCCCCGTTCGCGAATCCCTCGATAAGTACCGATTTGGGCTCGAAACGGCCTTGGAACGCATCGCGGCTATCGGCGCTAAGCCCGACGCTACGGCTGCAGAGATTGCCGCTATTGGCCCAGTGGCGCGTGCGGCCCATGAGAACCTGCGAATCCTCGGGGAATTGACTGGTGAGCTCGGGAACGCACGCTACAGCCAGTCTGGCGATGTGAACGTCTCGGTCTACCTGAACGTGCCGCGCGGGACGCGGGATGACGACGACGGGCCGGTAATCGACATCACGCCAGCCGAATAGGCGTTTACGTTACTTCTGGCAGTCCAGCTTCCGATAGTAGTTATTATGTAAACTTCTGCTGCGTTTGTTATCAATAACTTACGCATCATAGACACGTTACTGCACTGCCAACCACAACAGGTAGTGGTCAGCGGTGCCTGAGCATGTGCAGCCAGAACAGCACGAGCCACGCGGCCAGTGGCAGCACCGGTCCGAATACTTCGAGCAGCATGGCCCTAGCCTAGCACGCCGATCTATAACTCGCGACCTTCCGACCCCCACTTTCCCCTTGGGTCCCCCTGGCGAGGCGGCGGCTAGTAGGGCTATGCCTCAGGAGACAGATATGCGTTGTTCTTGTGCGGCCTTTGCTCAGTCGGACAGGTAAGTGTTAAGAGGCGTTGGGAGAGCGTCCGGTGTTAGCTCGGCATCCCAGAGGATCAGATGTGTCCTGCATCACCCACCGGCAGGCGGTTGAACTGGAGAAACAGATCAACGTAGCTATTTTAGCGCGAGGCCTCAAGGGACAGGTACGCTCAGATTACTGTTGGCTTTGGCTTTCTCGCGTTTTCGCGAATCTTCTGGAGACGGGCGCGTTCAGCGCGGGAGCGGTCGAGTGAGGTGTAGATGATGGAGCCGAAGACGAGGATCAGGAGGAAGGCGATGTAGGCGGTGGCAGGGAGCCATGCGGGCCAGTCGTTTAAGCGCATGGGATTACCTCTATGAGGGCAGTGGCGGTTATTTTCCGCACTGGCTCGAAGCGTTCGTGGCGTAGTGCCTTCATCTCTTCAGCGGAGACTTCGATGAAATCGCCGGGTTTGGCTGCGGCGAATCTATCGAGGAGATTAACCCACTGGGTGATGGAAAGCATGCGTGTACTCCTAATAGGGGGCTCCGTAGAAGGGCCGGGAAGGTTTAACCCGGCTTCGTCTTTGGACCCGAATAGATCGGGGATATCGCTTGTCATGTCTGTGCTGCGGATACCTACGATTGGAGCCCGATGTTTATTATAGCGCGGCGGCGGCATTCGGTGCATACTGAATGTGGAGGTAGCGAATGAAATTTCTGATGGTGGACGATGCGGGGCGGGAGTCGCAGGTGACGATGGAGCGGATGCAGGAGATATATCGGGAGTACTGGAGGATGAAGCAGGTAGGGAAGCATTGCGCGGCGATGTGGTGTGACAAGCAATGCTTCAGGATGGGGGGGCATAAAGGGAACCATGAAGTTTTACTGGGGGACGGGAGGACTTTTTCGTGGGCTGACTCAGTTCCGATGGGGGATCGGGAACTGGATGAATTGAACCGACAGTTGGCGAAGGAAAATGACCAGTTGCGGCGAGTTGTTCTCGATGCGGGCGTAGATATTAGGGAGTGCCGGGAGACCATCCGGCGATTGCGGGAGGAGTTGGCGGAGGCGCGGAAGATGCAGGCGGTGACGGACGAGATGAGGAATTCGCCGAGGAACAGCGAGTTGGCGGCGCGGTGATTGCGATAGCGTGGGTGCTGGCCCTGCTGATCTACGGTGATTCGTCAACGGCGGTCGTCTTTTGGATAGCAGCGGGAGTCATAGCCAACTCTATAGATAGATTTATCAAAACGCAGAAGGGACGAAATGTTTCGCGCTAAAATGTTAGTAGATGTACCTGATCGACAAAAGCGGGGCGCGAAGCATTTGCCGGGACTGCCGGAAGGTTCATTCTGCGAAGGACTGCCCTCGATTGGAGCGGCGGATTATCGAGGCCATCGCGGAAGAGGGGCCTTACGATGACAAGTGGGGATCGATTGCGAGACGGCTTGGTATCACCCGTTGGCGGGTTCATCAAACGGTGGCACGACTACGGAAGTGGGAGCGGAGCCGACTCGGGTGAAATTGCATTCTCTACTCTCTATAAAGAAACCCTGTCATTATTCGAACAGGTCCTGTACGATTTTCGAACAGGTGGTGGACTTCGGGAAGATGCCTACGGATGTGCTCGCGCTTCCGTCTAAGTTGTTGGCTCCAGTAGGGAAATTGGTATTTTTGGCGTTCGCTGCTGAGTCTCGCGGAACGAATCGTTCGGTCTTGATCAGCGATAACGAATTAGCGCGGCGATGTGGCGCTGGAAGAGGGGCTATAATCAGCGCTCGAAAGCAGTTGGAAGAGTTGAAGTTGATCGGGAAGGATGGTGCTCCGGTCGATCAGGTACAGCCGTACAAAATCCTGCACCCAATGTTCGCTAAATCTCCGCGTGGGGCGAAGGAGCCAGATAAAATCCAGGAGCCAACCTCAAGTCCGCGCAAGAAGCCGATGGAAATCTGCCCGAATTGCGGAAAATTACGGGTCTCGCTTAAGCCGACCGGCTGGTGTCGCAATTGCGAGGCGCGCAAGACTACGGAGAACATCGCGCGGCGGGTCTGCTTGGAGGAATTGGCGAAAGTCGAGACGGCTTAGGATACAATTGGTATGCGCCGTTTACAGCCGAGAGCCTATTGCAAGTGGCTGGTTTGGTTGGTACAACTGAGGGAGTATTATAAGTCCCCGATTCGGTTGGGCGGCGCATCAACTTTATGCCACGCATTTTCAAATCGGAATCGGAGAAAAAATACTTCCGCATGGGGCTCGGTATTGTATGGAATCAATCCGTGTGGAGGATGCAAGGCCGCATTATCCCTCCAAAGATCTCGATTTATGAATGGACGCATGGAAGTATCGCCTATCGGCGGCTGACTCGCGATGTAGGGTGGTCCCTCAGGAACTCCGTTTTGCGAGTCCTGCGCTGTGAGCCTAGTTCGGACGTATTACTCCAACCTCATCCTACGGAAGCCGCATCAAGTGCGGAACGCTGGTGAGTAGGAAGGCCAGGAGGCCGCACTGAAACATCGCAAAACCGATTGCCGTAATCTTACCGTCCGTCGCCAAAGCGTACAAAAGTAAGCCGATCAGGCACACGAGAGCGCTCAGGTAGATGATCATAGTCCGTGTCTCCCGAACAATATGAATAGCAAGACGATCACCACTACGAGCCCGATTACGCCAGTGTTCATGTCGGGGAATGGCTGCTGCGGATCGCGGACGCGGTAATAGTACCCGCCGCCGCCCAACAACAGCAGAATTAGAACGACGAGCAGGATGGTCAGCATTCTAGCCTAACGATACGCCTGTTTTGGGTGAAAAGATGTGCTATTTTGGCCACCGCCAGCGATAGCCCCACGAACGGCAGAAACATACGGTGGTCGTTCTCCACTTCGGCGAGCGGGGTGAGCGCGGTCGGCAGTAGCGTCAGGATAAACCAGTATAGGCCGAAAGATACTGCGGGAATCTTGCTCCAAATGGCGAATCCCATTACGCAGAGCACGAAAAGCGCTCCAATCCACATCTCGGCACGCGAGGCGTACCCCCAGTCCGAATCTGCCGATAGCCCAATAGGCAGGAAGAATGAGCGGAAGTAGTGCAGCGCGATCCACGGCTGCGACAGGCGGTACGCTACCGGGTCGGCGGCTCCTGGAACGAAGCTGGCGGGTGTCATGTGCCGGATTAAGGCGGCGAGCGCCAGCGCGAAGGATGCGGCTGGCACAACCTGCGTCCACCGTGACCGCTCGAAAAGCAGAAGGTAGACCAGTAGAATAACCGGGAAGATCAGTGCCGGAGCCTTTGCGAGGCATCCGTATGCCACGGGCAGCAGATAAAGACCATATCGCCGCCAACGCGGGAGCCTGACGAAGCAGGCCAGCCCCGCCACCATCCCAAGCGTGCTATGCACTTCCGCCCGCTGCACGATGTAGTTGATCGTCTCCGCATTTGCTGGGTGCAGCCCGTAAATTGCCACCGCGAGTAGCGCAATCCAGCCCGATGTCAGGGCCTCGAATAGCCAGAACATCAGCAAAAGCAGCAGACAGTATGCGAGGAATGTTGAGACGTGGAACCAGAACGGCGTGTAGCCCCCGGCCAGCCAATAATCCACGCAGAACGTTGCGGCGGTTACCGGGCGATACGTAGCATGGTCGGGGAGCGTAGAGGAGATCGTGGCGTCCGCGAAATGTCGAGGAATGTACCGCAGGCTGCGGACGTACTCGTTGGCTACGATGGCGTGCGAATCGTCAAAGTGGAACGCGCCTTGGAAGTGGTTGGAGTATGCGAGTAAGACGATCAGCAGGAGCGGAACGAGTAGTTTCCTTGGCCCCACTAGCGCTCGTTGCCGCGAAGATCGGGGTTGTCAGTGTTCGGCCTGCTGGTGAACTGCGGAGGAATGAGGGGCGTGCTGAATTGCTCTATGACCGAATCGTCAAATGCTTCCGCAACTCCGGCGAAAGTCCAAACACGGGCCATGCAATTCCAGTGGGCGACGTGCCAGTGATCCCAAGCCCGCACCCAATAGTATGCAGTTGGCATCGTCATCGTTGTCATTTATGCCTCGCGGGCTCTCGACCTGGGAATCTAAGTTCCGCAGCCCGCTGTAAATCTCGGAACCGTCGCTCTTCTAGGCGGTCGATGCGCCGATGTGCCTTCCACAGGAGCCAGAAAATCCAGATGTTCGTTAGAAACTGCCAGACTACCCACAACTTAAGCCAGCTATTCTCGATCATTTCTGCCTCACCACCTGACCGGGCCGTACCGCTTGCACGTGCTCCATGTCGTCCGCATTGGCGTGCTGCACGAAGAGCATCGTTTTCTTGCCCTGCGCGAGGACATGCGTTATCTTCGCCGGTAGCCATACGGCATCCCCGACCTTCAGCGCTTTACCGTTCGCGTCGAGGACTACCATGCGCTCAGATCCTCCCAGAATCCCGGCACAGGGGGCTCTATTGTTGCCATCTTCTTGCGTTGGGAAAGGTCGCGAAACCGGATTACGATTCCCTCGATCCGTACGGCCCAGACGAAGGCGGCATACCAAAAGGCATACTTCATCCGCGCCTCCACGGCCACCTGTGGCACTTCGGGCACGTCGCGACATGGTGAGCGCCGAGTCCCGCCGTAATCGCGGCCCAGATCCAGAAGAGAATCATTCCATCGCCTTTATCATGTCCGTCAGGACCAGCCCGATGCAGAACGTCTCCAGCTTGCTGTCATAGATCACCGTCTGAAGCCGCTCCAGCATCGGGACAATCTCCTGCTGCTTCAGCCCCGGCGTGTCCATCAGGACGGCGAGCAGGGCATTGATTGCTGGATCTGGTGTCATGATTTCTCCTTACGTGCTTCAAATTCTGCGATCTGCTTGGCGTATTTGACAGAGAACTTTCTTGCCGCACCCTGTAATAGTGCTAGGCCATATTCCTCAAGCCAAGCATCTAGTGTCCGATAGCCCTTGATCGGATCAGCTTTAACCAACTCGCGTGCCTGATCCCGCAGGCATTCCACGTCGATTATTGGGACGGGAATACCACGGCCTCCATTGCCGCCGTATTCGTCTGGCTTGACGGTTCGGTCGATCTCTTCTCTCTCAAAATGATCCAGCCATTCAACGCCCGCTGAGTTGAATACGCTGATATCGACAGCCAAGCCGGGAAAGCAATCGCGACATCCTTCGTACACCTTAATCCCCAACACGCAGCGCCGTGTTAACGCATATGCCTTTTCAATTGGCATCTCGCCGCAGCCGCATTGGCACATTATTCCGCCGCCCCTTGCCGCAGCGCCCGCAGCTTCGCAATGCACTCGCGCACCGCTCCAGAAACGAAGGCCGAGAGCGATACGCCCACCTCGCGGGCCATGTGTACCGCATCGTGCGCCACCTCCTGCGGCATGGTAACCGTAATTCGGCGGGCAGGATTCGGAGATTTCGTGCGACTCATCAGATATCAGTATGCAGAATTTAAAGGGGCAATGCAAGAGGCGAAATTTCCCTTGCATACCGAAACTCCTTGCGCTAACCTTGTGTCCAATGACACCAGAACGGCAGGCAGTTATTACCGCGCAGAACGCTCTGTTCGAAGCGCAGGACAAGGTGGACGAAGAGCAGGCCAAGATGATCGTTGTCAATCAGGCAATGGTCGATGCCCAGAAATTTTACGACGTGGTGCTCCCGGTCCAACAGCAGCAGGAAAAGGCGCAGGCGGTCGCTAATATCGTCACCACGCAGCACGCCAATGCCGCCCAGTTCGAAATCACGCAGGCCGCTTATGTGGCACGGGATGCGGCGCAACGCGCTCTCCAGAATGCCATCATCGCCGCCAGCAACGCGGGCGCGGTTAGTATCGCGTAAAGGGCTAGGCGAGATTGCATGTACTGGTCAACCGGGGGCGAGAAATCCCGGCGACGGGGAAACGGAATCGACAACCTTAACTCCGCAATTAACTTGAATGTCATGGGAACTCGCCTTATACCAGCCTTGGTCCTTAGCGGTTCTGCGCAAGTGGCAGTTTGCGCAAACGACATCACATTTGGTGATTTCATCCATTATTTTTTGCCATGAACAATTTGCGAGCATTTGGGAGATCATGTTGCGCTTATGGCCGCGCCGATGGTCAAAGTGCAATACGGCGGGATCTGTTTCACTGCAATCCTGACAAGGATGATCCTCAAGATACAACAGAAGGGCCTGCTGGTTATCGGTCCTGCGCTGCTTCTTGTAGGAACGTAGATACTGTTTTCTGTTGGTAATTCCTTGGGAATTATGATAGCTGCAGTAGTTGTTGTAATGCCATTCTCCGGAGGAATTTTTTTTGGATTTTCGAGAGGTAAGGCTGTTGCACCCATCAGCACAACACAGTTTTCGGACCGTGGTCTTCATGTATTATGAGTATACTACTTATGCGTAAGGAACTCGACCATGATAAAGCAGCTTTACGAACACGCCTTCATCTTGCAGTTGCCTTTCTCGCGGGCACGGTCATTGCCGTCTGCCTGATTTACTTGTACGTGTCGCTCGATGTGCCATTTTGATTACGATGCGGTCTTGGGAGGACTTGAAATCGGAACTGCTGAAGAAGCAGGCCACTTGCGAACATGATTTCATCCCGTCCAAGTATGGAAACTGGCGACTGTGTAGAAAATGCGGTAAAGATGAACGGGATATTGACAGAGGCCCCATAATAAATCATGGTTCTTGAACTTTTTCTCCTATTCCAAGCGGCTTTTTCGCAAAAACAGGGATCGATCAAGGTGGAATCGGTCCATGCGAAGGACTCCAACACCCGCACCACGGTAACGGCAACGGCGGGCACTGTCATCTGCACTTTCCAAAACATTGATCTGGGGACCGTGCGCGTGAGTTGCGGCGTTTCCGGCAAGGGGGCGTTTCTTCAGGAGTTGCACCCAGAGTTCAAGGGAAAGCCTACGACTGGCTCATACGTGGCGAATGCAGATATGGTCGAATGGACCCTGGAGATGAAGACGGTCGGCGTGACCTCATTCATGATCACCGCCAACGGCTACACGAGGGGCGGGAACTTCTAAATCTCGCAAGCGTCCTCTGACCCATTCCTCCACCCTGCGCTTAGCCGTAGCCCGCGTGAGGCCCCTATCGATCAGTTCGTAATACCGCTCGTAGGTGCAGCCGTAGGCGGCGTATTCTCCATCTTTACTACAGGAGATTGTTCCCATGATCAGCGTCTGGCCAACGACATAGATCGGGCCGTGCCATTGTCCAAGATGGTCAGGCATTGGGTGGTCTCGTCTGAATCTTGGAGGCGAGGGCAGCAATCGTGGAGTTCGCGATTTGCCTTTCGAGCGCCGCAATTGTTTCCATCGCCGTGGCCAATTTCTTATCTAATTCGCTAAGGCGGCTGTTCGTGAGTTCGTGAATCTGCTCGGCTTTGATGGCAATCGCAGCCGCGCTGGCCTCTGCCTTTTTGGCGTTAGCTTCTCCAGCCGCTTCATTTATTTTCCCCTGAGCGAGGGCTTCGCCCGCTTTGGATCGGGACAAGAACGCCATCAGGCCCGTGAACATAACGCCGACGAGGCTGATCACAGACATCCACATCGGGATATATTCTGGACCCATGCCTTACAGTATATGGTTTCAGAAACGGAATCTGATATGTTTTATACACTTGTACAACATGGAACAGAACTGTATTGACAGGGCTGGTACTATGAGTCGAGATGCTGGGATCGATTTACTTGAAACTGTTGATGGCGCTTACGACTCTCGGTGGCATTGTTCGCCAGTTGAATCGGATCGAAGCGAAAATCGATCAGCAATCGAAACAACTTGCGGAAATCATCGATGGACTGAGTTCTACGCAAGCCGAAACACTGGACCTCAAAGCGGGGCCGGTAGAAGAGCAACCGTAAATCCTTAAGGAGAATTACAAAATGCCGTTTCCGACAATGACAACCACCCAACAGTTCACTGTTACGCTTGCCCCGGTCGATAAAAAGGGCAAACCGGCACCAGTGGACGGCGAGCCCACATGGGCTAGCTCTAACGCAGCCGTGGCCTCCGTAGCGCCCAATCCTGGCGGAATGTCCGCTTTGGTTGTGGCGCAGGGAGTTGGCGATTACAGCGTGTCCGTTTCGGCTGATGCTGACCTCGGTGCTGGCGTCACGACCATTACCGGACAGGATACTGGGACCGTTTCGCAGGGTACCGCGACCTCCGTTGGACTCGTCGCCGGTCCAGTCGAAGAGCAGCCGTAAGTTTTAGCAGCGCAAGTTAGCGGCGGGGTGACCTTGGCAAATCTCGGGGGAGATGTGCTGAAAATCCCGCCGTTATCCTTTCTGGCTACGATTTCCTTCCCATTTCTAATTACTATCTAGTACTGTAATCCGCGATACAATTAGATCCGTATGAAAACTCATCCGGGTCACCCAACTCCACCTGAACGCCCAGAACCACCAAAAGGACCTCCGGTAGAAGTACCAGCCGAAGAGCCCACTACCACTAGGCCACCGGGAGATCCAGGCCCACCCGAAGATTGACATCCACGGTCCCATGGATTGGCAAAGCCTACTCATACTGGCGGTCTCGGGAGTCTTAGCGGCGGGCTTCCTAAGGGCCGTGCTTCGTAGGGCCAACTCGTTGCTGTTCTGGGAATCCGATAAGCAGAAACTAGAGCGGCAGATCAGGCAGATTCACGGCGTGTTAGGCGACCAGGACCGCCGTATTGACCAGTTGGAAGAGGAACTGCGAAGAATGCCCACGCCAAATAGACCGCACAGTCCACCAGCGTAGCGGCAGGGTCTACCCAGCGGGGAACGGGGCTATCGAGCGGGGCCGTGATGTAGGACAGCGAGACTGCCGCGTGGAAAAGGCAGAGCGCCGTCACAAGTCCAGCATGCCGGTCTTCCCAGCGATTGCGCCAGCCGCCAATCACAAGAAACAGGCTCCCATTTATCAGCAGGGCCAGCCCACTCCACAGTTTGCCGTAGCGAATCACCCGCATCGCTGCTTCCCGGTCGGCGTGCGGAATCTTCCCCGCCGCGAAGTCAATCAGCAGCACAAGCCAGAACGCCGTCAGAAATACCGCCGCCGCAAGTTGTCCCCACCATCGGAAGTCCCGCGTCTGGAAGTGGAACGCCTCGATGGCCGCGATTAATCGCAGGACGGTTATTGCAAGGAGCGCGGGCCAGAAGTCATCCGTCCAGCCTTGCAGTTCCGGCCAGAACAGCGGGGAGATCAGGAGGCTGGAAAATAGGTAGAAGCACCACCAGCGGTATCGCGATCCGGATTCAGCGGCGGAAAGCAAGGATATTAGTAAACACCCGACCCAGATCAGGCGGCAAAGGGCGGAAATCAAAGAGGGCACTTACTACCTAGAATCGGCCAATTTCAGCCCGTATGGAACGACTCCCTTAACGGTTAACCGGCATTGGGCCAGAATGTCGGGATGGGCAGATTCATTCTCCAGAAGTTCTCGGCATTTTGCCTGAGCAGCCTGAAAATCTTCTCTCTTAATGCGAAAGGCGTACTCATACTGGCTGTACGTTAGAAAATCCGAAACAGATGGAGCCATCGCCATCGTAACCCCGCGTATATCCCGCTGCTTATTCAAGACCTCCATTATGTCGGAGCATGTTGCCGGTTGCCAGCGCCCCAATTTGTAAACGGAGGCGGTTATAGGTTCGCAATATTCGGACGCATAGGAAGCCGCAAACCATCCTGCTCCAGAAGCTCTCGGCCATTGTGCGAGTTTCTGGCTGCTCGCAGGAAGTAGACATAGAAATCCTATTGTTATGAGATTTTTCATTGCGTTTTACTCCAAGCACTTCTCGATCTCGGCCAGCAGATCGCGCAGCAGCGAACGCGCTCGCTCCAGTTCATGCCTGCTCCGATATAGCTCATCGAGCAGCCAATCTACGTCAGGCCCGTGAGGCTTGGCTCGGAGGATGGCAATGCGGTCTTCTTTTTCTTCGGCCTTGGCTGGATCGGTCCACTGCATGGCTGATTGAAACTCCGTTTCGCTAACATTTGCTCGCACACTGTGCAGAATCCCGGAAATCCCTTTCGCCTTTTATCCTCGAACGAGATTACATGTGGCACACGGCGGCGTTCGGCTTCCAATGCCAAGTCATCCGACAATTGCCTTCGGTAGACGTAGGCAATTCGCCACAGGCATGCCTCCATCCGCTCCGATATGTTGGCATCGAGAGTTGATGGGCAGTCGCGCACGATTCGCTTTGCACTGATTCCCGGAGAGAACGTCACGCTCTGAAGTTCGCGAATGAGGCGATGCTGTTCCGGAGTCATAAAATCTTGGGAGCCGGAAGCCTGTCGCCCCCGGCTCTGGAACCTTACTACTTATTCCGATACTACCCTATTGCATTTCGGTATGCAAGTAATTTATCATCGGGCATGATTGAACTGCGAATCGAGTACAAGGACTCGCGCCCGAACCTGCTGGCGCGGTGCAGGGCAGAGAAAGCTAGCATGCATTCCGTCCGCTACCCGAACGGTCACGACTACTACACGATCTACTACGACGACAATGTTCTGGAGTTCCCCGCCGATGTCGTCAAGCGGCTGGAGATCGGCACGCTATGACCGATTCAGAGCACATCGAACGGCTGGAGCGCCTATTTAAAATTAGGGAGGCGGCATCGGCATATTCATTGCTTCTAGGCACTCTCGATCTAGACGATATCGAGTGGGCTCTCCAGACCATCCGCGAGCAGGCCGAGACCATCAAGCGGCTGCGGGGAGCGCTAGAGCCGTTCGCTAACATCGCTCGTGCATCTACAGGGATTTTAAAGCCTTACATGATGATGCATAGCCAGGAATGGTATGAGGATGCCCGACGCGCACTGGGGACGTTTTCCAGTACCATGCCTGACGACGACGATGAGAGAGAGCCGATTCGAGGGAGGCGGATATGATGGACACCGTTATAACGATTTATGTGCGCAGACGGTGGATAACTCGCAAAGGGAAGCGCGTTAAAGGATGGCAAGCAGGATTCAGTAGAAGAGGCTGCGGGGTGACTTCCGAAAAACGAGACGACGCAATTCAACATATGCGCGATGTCGTGCTTAGGAATTTAACTTCTGCCCCCGCCCGAATCGAGGTGGTCGAGGTAAATGGCGGTAGGGGCTGAAACATTCCCCGCCTAGTACGTTTTGGTGCTATCCTGCGTCCAAGGAGCGCCGCTACGTCAGAAGGCAGCATCATCTTGACGCTGATCGTGGTTTTCGCTCTGATTCTCTGCATCTATGCCATCCTGGAATACTGATGCCACACGACACTATTGAACCTAACGATGAAGCCGATGTGATGCATGAGCAGTTGGATTATATCCTCGACCACGATGGATCGGCGTGTAATAGCTTCTGCGACGTATGCCGCCGCAGGCGGGTCGTGAAGCCGGAATTGATGCGGCCATTTGAGGCCGACCCGCGCGGAGTGAGCATCGCGAGCAATCGGGCTGCATTCGCCGCTCGCTTCGGAAGGAAATGGTAAACTCGCGAAAGGAGCGCCAATGCCACTGATTAAATCCGGCTCCAAGGAAGCCATTTCGAGCAATATAAAAGCGGAAGTAGCCTCGGGAAAGCCACGGGCGCAAAGCATCGCAATTGCTCTCGATACCGCGCGCCGATCCGGAGCTAATATCCCGCCTGCACCGAAGCGCCGCTATCGGCAGAACATGGGAATGGGGAGCGCGTAATGGCTGATCATTGGATGCAATCCGCGTTCGGCAAGAATCCGGGGGCTCTCCACCGGCAATTGAACGTTCCCGAGGGACAACCTATTCCGCAAGCGAAGCTCGATAAGGCATCGCACTCCAGCGATCCGACCACGCGAAAACGTGTAGCGCTAGCCGAGGTCGGCAAGAAGATCTCGCGGCGGCGGTACAAGGTTAATTCGTGAAATCAGAAGAGGAGCACGACGCCATTCTCCGGAGCTTAGTGGAAAGAGCCACGTTCTCTCCAGGCATGGCAGAAGTTAGCGAACAGGAGATCCGTGAAGTAATCGAGTACGAGATGGCCCCGCTATGCTGGTGCGGGCACACGGAAGCAGAGCATGGGCCGAAAGATCTAGTAGGAAGCGATGGAACGCGATACCCGCGAGAAGATGCCTGCCTTAAATGTACTAACCAAATATGCGACGAGTTTGAGCCAATATGACTGAATCGCAGATGGCTATAACGAAGGCGCTAGAAGATTCAGGCTGGGTTCTATACCCAAAGAATGGATGCCCTGAGGTCTCCCGTGTCTGCCTCGATGGCAAGCGCCGATTCTTCCCCTGCTGCGATACAGGGATGCGATCCGGTGGGGTTTCCCATGACCGACGATGCGAGTTGCTATTCGGAGGTGGCGAATGACCGAATGCCGCATCTGCCTCGGGGAGTGCCAGCAGGACATCCACGCCGCTACCCTCCGCATTCGCCGCTGGCTCCTAGAGCAGAGCGAGCCTCCAGTGATCCGGCCTAATCTGAAGGGCACTACGGTGAAGGGCGCGGATAAGGTTCCCCGGCGCGATCCGATAGCGGGATACCTCGGGGCGCTGCGACCCAATGGCGGGTAAGACTCCGCAGCCGAAGCCTCCCGGCAGTTCTCCCAACAAAACCTCCAAGCCGAAGGGCTATGTAGTCAGCGATGATGACGTAGCAGTTCTAGGCATAAAGCCGGAAAACCGACTCCATCCCAAGCAAGTTGAGGCAATCTCCCGGCCAGAACAAGAGATCTGCTTTGGCGGCGCTCGCGGCGGCGGGAAAAGCGTGGCGGGGATCTACTTCCTGATCCGGGGCAACCTGCACGAGAAATCCTGCGCGTGGAATCGGCGTGGGCCGGATGGAAAGTGGATGAAGTGCAACTGCGCTTTCCCCGACTTCAATCCGGATGGCTCCCCCAACCTCGTTAACCGGTCCTACATCTACCATCCCAATTATCTGGGCTGTGTGCTTCGGCGTAACGCCAAGGACCTCCTCGATTGGACTCGCGAAGCGCGCGGCATTTATGCCCGGATCGGCGGCGAGTTCAAGGTAGGCGAGAATCGCTTCGATTTCCCGAAGTACCGGGCAAATGGTGACCCCATCAGCGGCACGGTAGGCGCTCAAATCTTCTGCGGCCATTACGAAGAAGAAGACGCCTTCATGAAATATCAGGGGCAAAACATCATCCGCTTCGTTATTGAAGAGGCGGCGCAGATCCCTGATTTCACATCGCGGCTAAAACTCCTCAAATCATCCTGCCGGTCGGTCTACAAGGAAATGAAGGCGCAGGTATTCCTGACCTGCAACCCCGGCGGGGCTTCGCATTCGGACATCCTCGACCGCTACATTGAGCCGAAGGATGAAAAAGGCAATATCATTCCGCAGGGCACCTCGATCATGGAGGAGTTTGATTCTGCCGAGATATTCGAGCGCCTCGGAATTCGCAAGCCAGCCGAGATCGGCGACAAGATCCAATCGACCCGCGTCTTTATCTTCTCCTCCATCAAAGACAACCCATCGATGGTAACGAATGCCGATTATCTGGCGAACCTGATGGACTTGGACGAGGAGAAACGGGAAGCCTATCTATTCGGTAACTGGCACGTTCTCTCGGGCGAGATGTTCCGTTCGTTCCGCCCCTCTGGCCCACGTCGCGGCGAGCCACCAGAAGCCAACCACGTAGTTCCGTACATCATCGCCAAATCCCGCATTCAGCCGTGGTGGTGGCGAACGATGGCGATGGACTGGGGGTTCGGCCACGAATGCGCCACTCTCTGGGGAGCGCACGATCAGGACACCGGCCAGCTTTGGATCACCAACGAACTACTCGTGAGCCAGACGGAGCCCGACGTAATTGGCGAAGAGATCGGGCGGCGCACGAAGCCTATGCTGGAGGGGCTGGAGCAGCCCATGATTACGATGGGGCTCTCGCACGATGCCTACGGCCTGCGGCAGGACGACCGCAGTATTGCGGAACTCATCGCCAAGGGCATCGGGCGCATCCTAGGTCCGGATATGGTCCACGTGCCCGATCTGGCCGTCTCGCAACTCAAGCGGCAGATGGAGAACTCCGGGCAAAGCGCCAGCACCAAGGAAGCGGATGAGATGTTCGCGGAGATTCGCAAGCGGCAGGGCATGGGAATCACGATCCGGCGCATGCGGGATGAGCGAGTAGTCGGCTGGCAGTTCCTCCAGAGCCTCATGCGGTGGAAATCAACGCTTCCTGACTTCGGCGAGATCTTCGATGCCAACCTCGCTTCCGATATCGCCTACGAAAAGGGGGTGGCGGCTTACGGCGCATACGTGAAACTATTTCAGCAGAAACGAGAGATCCTTCCGAAGCTGCAAATCGTAGGGGGCGATAAGGATTTCCCCGGAATCGGATGCCCGCGCCTGATTGCGGCGATTCCCAAGATGATCCGGGACGAAAAAAATCCTGAGGACGGAACCAAGAAGCACATCCACGGCGTAAGCGACGTTATGGACTGCGCCCGCTATCTCGCGATGACGTTCAAGAACCAGTCGTTTCCGGAGCCGTTCGCAGCCAAGGTCCAGCGCCGCGTTGCCGAAGTTCGCGCCACCAATCCGAATGTCACAACGCAGGACCTCATTTTCCTAAACCGCAAGATGGAGCGCGAGCAGAAGGGAAAAAGCGGCAGAGTGTTCAGCGTGATCCGCACGGGTAGGTCCGTTCGTGCATTAACCAAGGGGCTTATCGGCAGACCGTCCTAAATTAGCCACAGTCTGTAGTCAAAATGATGCAGTTGCGATATTCTTTAGCCGGTTTTACGCTAAAGGTTTGTGGTTTGTCCCACAAAAACGATGGGCCGCTTGCTTAAGGCGGCCCCATGAGGTATCGGTTGCTGAAGACTCAATACAGCCGAAGAATAGCACGGAACGACGCATACCGTCCAGTTCTTTCCGCTGGGGTTGGTTCGCAGGACTCCTTTTCCCGAAAACAACGGCCTGCTGAAATAAGCGTTACGGACATAGGCACCGATGATGCTCAGATTCCGCGAAACCCAAGCAACGGACGGGTGGTTGATCCCGTGTACGCGCCTACGCCTTGGTCCCCTGTCGTGCCGCGAGAGCGGTCCCAGACTAAGCGGTTTCAAATCTGAGAATTAAGAACGCTATCTATTGAGTCTGAAGAAAGAAAGGCAACAACCCCTAACACGACGGGGGAAGGCGCGGTGTGTCTTTTATTCCTAACGGTAACGCGGTATTCTATGGACTGAGCGAGCGCAGCAGACCGCAACGGGCTCGGCACTTGGAGGTCGCTACGCCGCAAATTCGCTTCAGAAATTACCTCGCAGCTTCCAGGAAGCCGTTCATGGTCCCATTCGGCATGTACACCAGTGACGGCGGCGGCGCGGCTGGCGTAGATCAGATCGAGGACGCGGACAACACGATTCGCGTGATCGTAACCGGAGCGCAGAACGGCGTTAATACGATCTACGGCCTCTCGCTCGCTCCCACCTTCGCCCGCGTCCTCAAGAACGGGCGCATTCTAAGCCTAGGATCGGATTACTCCATCGCATCGAATACGCTTACGATGGTTGTCCCGCCCGTAGCGTCCGATATCCTCCTCGTTTTCGATTATCCGGGCCTATATCTCGCATCTGGCGGTGGGGGCGGAGGCGGATTCGGTAGCGTGGGCGACCAGTTCTTTACGGCGGCGGCAGGACAGACGGCATTCACTCCAGCATTCCCAATCGGCAATCCATGGGTGCTCCTGAACGGCGTGAAGCAGACGCCGGGAGTGCATTACAACGTGGCCCTGGGAACCGTAACATTCACCTTTCCCTGCGATGCCGGTTGGAGCGTGGAAATTTTCCAATGAGAAAACGTATCGCGCAGGCGCAGTGGCTTATCTGGATTTGGCTGGCGTGGGCGCTCGCCGCGACTGCGCAACAGCAAATTGACTATAAGCAGATCAAGAACGTGCCGAAGTCGGGGAACGGCACGAATCTCGTCACGACCACGAACTCTACGAACGGATGCCCGAATTTCGTTAGCGGGAATCTTGTTAGCACGGGGGTTCCCTGCGGCACAGGGGGCGGCGGCGCGACAGGGCCTACCGGCCCGACTGGTCCAACCGGAGCAACCGGTACGGGAACAACGGGTGCGACTGGAGCAACTGGAGCGACGGGTGTTACCGGGCCAACTGGCCCCACCGGGTCAATCGGCGTAACCGGCCCAACGGGAGCGGCTGGCGTGTCGGTGAACTGGACAGGCACGTATAGCGCCGGGACGACCTACGCAGTTAACGATGGCGTAGCCTGCCTCAATCCGACATGCGCAATCAGCGCTTCCTATGTGAGCTTGCAGGCGGGCAACATAGGGCACACTCCGGACACCTCCCCTACGTTCTGGCAGTTGATTGCGGCTCAGGGAGCCACCGGAGCCACGGGTGCTACCGGAGGCGGGGTTAGTTCAGTTGGGCTCTTCTTGCCTACGGCGGTATTCGCGGTTACGGGAAGCCCGGTAACCAGTTCGGGGACGTTGACGGCGAACTTCCAGACGCAACTTGCGACGACGGCACTGATGGGACCAGTGAGTGGCGGCGCAGCGGCCCCAACGTTTCGGGCCATTATATCGTCTGATATCCCCTTTGCGATAACTGGACCGGGACCGGTCACAAGTGGGAATGTTCCACTCTGGGGAAGCACGAGCGGCACGGTGCTCTCAGCCGGGAAGCCAATTGTCACCTTTGGGCAACCCGTTGGAGCGGGAACTGGATTAGCTCTGGTCCAGACAGATTCATCTGGAATTGTTGATCATTCCCTACTTCTCGCTACGGCAATCAAGATCGGCAACGATGCGGCAGGAACGACGGCGGGACTATTAGCAAAGATCAATGCCTCAGGGCTGGCGCAAACGGCCAGTACTTCCGATACTGGAATCCCCGTGTTCATCGCATCGGAGGGAGCGGGTACTACTGGCGTGGTCATCTTGGCGACGACCGGCACGGAATCCTGCAATTTCGATAGCGGAGGCGCGGTCGTTGGGCACTTTGTCGTTGCCTCCACAATCACAGCGGGCCGCTGCCACGATGCCGGGGCCACGTTCCCGACCTCGGGATGGGTAATCGGCATCGCGACTCTGGCGGCGGCTCCGTCTTCCTCGGGGATCGTGCTGCTATCTAATGGTAGTCCCGGCGCGGCCTCGGGCGGCGTAGCGGCTGGAACCGTGCCAAATATCCTGACCTACACAGGGACCACGACGGCGGGAGATTCCGGGCAAAGTTTCCTGGCGGCTCCGACCGCTGGCTACAAAGTTCCGACGATGAGCACCACGTTCTCGACCGGGAAGTGCCTCATCGTGGCGGATTCCTCGGGCCGCATCGAAGGAACGGAAGCGACAACGCAGTGCGCCCATATCGACCCAACGCTGCACAACCTCACGACCCAACTAAACGGAGCAATCCTCGGCGGAAGTTCCAAATCGGCGTGGGTCACCTTCACCTCTGCTACCAGCGGATTCACTACTCTGGCCGCTCCGGATACAACGCTCGCCCCGATTATCTATCTTCTCCCGACGAATGCCTCTCCCTCGGGATTTTTGCAGGACGGCGGCGCGACCTCGTGCCCCGCGTTCTCCACCGGAACTGCTGGAACGTGCCATCAGTTGACGTGGGCCTCCAGTTCAGCGGCCAATTACCAGACCGTTCAGGCGAATACCGCCGCGCAGCCCCAACGCGCCAACCTGAATTTCGGAACGCAATTCGCGGTGTCGGATTCAGCCGGAAGCAACCGCACGACGGTGGACCTGACGAACCCGCTGCCGATCAATGGCCTGAGTTACACGGGCACCTTCACTATCACCGATTCCGCCAACTCCCGCGTCGTCGCTCGTAGCACGGCGGGAACCTCCAGCGCATGGGAAGCTCCGCAAGGCGTCATAGTGGCGAACTCCACCGGCACTCTCACATCGGCGGGAGCCTGCGGAATGAAGATGGACGGAGCTACAAACGACGGCCCTGCGCTGCAAGCCTGCATTGCTGCACTCCCTGCTCCTGGCGGAACGGTAGATATCGGCTGCGGCATTGCGTTGATCTCCAGCACGGTTACGATCACCAAGAATTCCGTGACGCTGCGAGGCTGCGGAGGCGCGGCGCAAGTGGATCTGAACGCTCCGTACAACGGAAACTCCGCGCTCCTGAAATGCACGGCGAGCCCCTGCATCATCTGGCAGGGGGCTACGGCTGGCGGGAGCCCTTACAATCAGAACTTTATCTATGGCGCGGCAATCACTGATCTGGTAATGGATGGGCAGGGAAGTTCCGCTATCGCTCTCAAGTCCATCGATGCGGTTAGTAGCCTTCTGCAAAACGTAACCATTCGAAACTTCAACGGCGATTATGCCGTGCAGTACACGTCCGATGTTGCCAAGGCTTCCTGCTCCAGCCGCCTGAACACTATCGATAACGTCTGGATTGGGACGAATAACGGCACGAACACCAGTGCGAGCGGTATCCGCTTCGGAGACTTCGGCGGGCAGCACGAGGTCTGCTCCAACCAAATCTCCAACCTGCATGTGGGCGTGTCGGAGCGTCCCGGAACTCATGGAATTTTCCTCGACTACACCGACACCAATAACTTCTCGAATGTCTGGGTGAATGGCGCGGGCGGAACGATCAAGGCTATCTCGGCTATCTCAGTCACCTCCGGCATAGCCACCGTGACGGCTACGGGGCACGGCATGACGCCGGGGAGCACGGATGGCGTCTATATCATCGGCGGATGCAGCACGGCAGTCGATGGATCAGGGAACTGCTCGGGTACGCAAATCTCCCAATTGACCGGATCTCTGATGGCCACCTATGTTGATGCCGATCATTTCACGGTATCTGTTCCCGGCCTTCTGAATGGCTCCTACTTCGCATGGCTAGTAGGCGGCTCCTCGATTCACTTCGGCGTAAACGGGGCGCACATGATGTCCTCGGTGTATACCCTTAATGGTGTAACGGCGGTATCCGGCGCTGCGAATAATATGCTCGGCGCGTGGAACTGGTGGGAACGCTGCGGAATTACTCCGACATGCGGACTGGGAAGCATCACAAGCCCCTATGCGAGGCTCCCGCAAGGTGTGTCAGCCACCGATGGACTCGGAGCACTCCGGTATCGTAGCAACTTCCTCGTAGGCCCTGATTCGTCCAGCAATACGCTCTTCGGCACCGGGAACGAGTATAGTTGGCGCGATTCCGGCAACACCGAGAAGATGCACTTGAGCGCGAGCGGCTCTCTAAAAATCAATGGGCTGACGGCTAGCAGTTCCGTCTGCACGGATGGTTCCTCGCAGTTGACGACTAGCGGGTGCAGCGGAGGCGGCGGTAGCGCATTCTCGGCCTTGACCCCCGGCACGAACACGACCGCAGGAACGTTCGCATTCTCCAATGCTGCGCTACTCCAAATTCAGGGGAATTCGGTCTTCAGCCTGTCCGGAAATACCGGCAATACGGCCAAACTCCAGATGACGGCGGATTTCACTGCCGCGCCCTCCTCGGGTGCATCGGGCATGTCGATTAACATGTCGTTCCCATCAACTCGCGGAACGGCCACCTACAACGGGTATCGCGTGGACGTAGCCGATCCGCTAACTGATGGAAGCGCCGGAGTCGCAGTCTACGACAACGGGAATGCGGATGGGATTTTCGTGCAGGCCAAGGGATTCGACACTGGCGTCACGAATCCAGCCGCCTACAATGCGCAGATGAACCTGAAGCAGGGCAGCAATCTCTCACTGTGCGCGGCGGGCGGAACGCTCTGCCAGAACAACTCGCTCTATGGCGGGTTGGGCCTACAGATCTACGACTACACGTTTACACAGAACTCCGCGCTTCCGGTGCTGGTTTCCAATGAAGTAGGGGGCCTTAACCCGCTCGCCCGATTCCGCAACTCTGGACCAGGACCAGCCTACATTCAGACTCTCAGCCCATCCGGGCAAGAGGCTGGACTCCAGTTCTTAAACGGCGGCACGATCACTTGGACGGAGAGGAAGAATGGGGCCAATCAGTGGCAGGTTATCGATGCCGTGAATGGCCGCGTGATGGCGCAAGCCACAGCGGGTGCATCGAGCCGCCTGGAGGCTCCCAACGGAATCCTTCTGCCATTCGGTAGCGGGGCGCTGCAAATTAAGGATTCGGGCGGGGCGGCGGTAAATTACCTATCGGTATCCGGAAGCGGCAGCACCGCAATCTCCAACTTCGGAGCGGCGGGCAGCTTCGAATGGTTCACGAATGCCGGGGCTGGGCCACAGATGCAGCTTTCGAACGTGGGCACGCTAAAGATCAAGCCGCTGCCTTTTTCTTCTCTCCCGACGTGCAATAGCGGGACGACCGGGAGTTTCGCGGCGGTCTCCGATGCGACGGTGAATACGTGGGCGGGAGTGGTTTCGAGCGGCGGCGGCTCACTGAACGTGGCCGTGTTCTGCGACTCGACGGCATGGAAAGTGTTTGCGCAATAGGTATGCACATGGGATCATGGTGGCGATGAAACTTCTCACAATTTCGACCGTATTTGTTTTGGGGGCACTGGCGCAGCAGACATCCGCGCAGAAGCCCGCGCCCGCTCCAGCCGCCACTACCAAGCCAGCCGTTACGCCGTTGACGGACACGGAGAAACTCCAGATCCGCGAATTGCAACTGAAAATCAACAACCTCCAGCGCCAGAAGGACGTCGAGATTCCGAAGCTCCTCTCTGACACGCAGGAGGAAATCAACAAGCTCGTGCTCAACCTTCAAGTCCAGCACAACGCGCAGGCGGCGGCGCTTAAGTACGACCTCACATGGGAAGTCCCGCCCGCCCCACCGGAGAAGCAAAAATGATCGGCAAGAAGCCCTTGGGCCTGATGATCGCGATAGGGAAGCCGGGACCGCCACCGCCGAAGTACAAGGCTGGTGGCGATGAGCCGCCGCCGAAAGCCGCACCGGCTCCGCAGCAGGAGCCCGATCAGGACGACCGGGGGCGTTCGCCGGGAGGGATTTCACCGGAGGACGTGAATTATCAGGCAGGGAACCAATGCGGAGGGTGCGCCCATATGGGCCAAGACGGTGCCTGTGTGCGCTATGGATTCCCGGTTACCGAAGACGGCAATTGCTTGTCTGGCTACGAACCTAAACACCAGCAGCAGATGGGCGGGCAAGAAGAGCAGGAGCAGTACTAGGAGGATCGATGTTCCCAAACAAAGGGTACCAGACGGGGATGAAGCCTGGAGGGATGATGAAGGGGTCATCCGGCCAGCAGGGCATCACCAACAAGCTCAAGCAACTCGGCGGCGGTCAGAGTGGGGGCATGGGCCAGAGCCAGCAGATGGGCATGCAGCGCCCTCCGCGCTACCGCACCGGGATGGCTCCCGGCACGGAGTCGTTCCAAGGCCAGCTACCCGGAGCGCAGCCGCAGCAGGGAGCAGGGCCAGGATGGGGAGGAATGCAGCAGATGGGCTCCGCTCCGGATCTCGGATATATGCCGAATCGCCCCTCCGCAGCCGGATTCAACGGCGTTCCGGGTGGGATGCCACCTATGCAGCCGAAGCCGCCCGCTTCGATGGACATGGGACTACAGACCGGCGCGGCGAACGTCGCTCCTCCAGCATCGCAACTTGCCGCCCCTCCACCGCCTCCCCCTCCGGCGCAACCGCAATATCAGCCGATGTCCCCCGGCAACGGAATGCCGGGTAGCAACGCGGCACAGGGCTATCTCGGCGGGTTCGTCAACCCGGCGATGAGTAGCCCCGATCAGTTCTCGCGCGATGCGGCGCAACGGAAGTTGCAAGATCAAGGGCAGACGATGCAGATGGGCGGATTCGGACCGGCCTCTATGGGATTCCAAGGATACTGATGCTGCGATTCCTACGCTTCTTTGCCTACGTCCGCCAGTTGGAAATGGATCTCCAGAAGGAGCGCGATGCTCAAGCGGAGATCTCGCGGCAGTTATTCGCGGAGCGGGAGTTACGCAAGGCGGCGGATGCACGGGCAGATACGTACCATGCGGAAGCGCGGGAAGCCTACCAGAAATCCATCGACTGGTTCGCGCAGGCGACCTTGACGCGCAAGCCAATATTCGCGGAGACCGGAGAAGTGGCCCCCAGTGAGGCTCCGAAGCCCATCATTCCATCGAAGCCAACCGCTCGCGGAATTGCGCGCCAGATCGAGCACGAGACGCTACGAGAACTCGCAGAGGAATTGAAGCGGGATAGGCCGACCGGGATTCTGCCGGTGTTGGATCAAGTACGGATGGAAGGCCCTGAGTACGCAAGTAGATAAAAATGTTCCCCACCGACTCGCAGCCGCCGCAGGACCCGCAAGCACTCAGCGTTCCGGGGGCTCCGGGCGTGCCGCGTCAATCGATCAAGCCACTCACTAAGCAGCAGATCCTGCCGCCAGAATCGCCATATTCCGTGGCATTCAACGCGCTCATCATGCAGCACGTGCGGCAGGAGAGCGACCGCGAGCAAACGAGGGTCTATGCCAAAATCCGACGAAACAACCTCTATTACAGAGGACTTCAATTTCTTACGTTGGTGCGAGGCGACGACGGGGTCACGGTGGACTATCGGCCCGTGCAAGGAGGAATGGAGCCTTTCTCCCGTTCCGCTACCGAACGGGATGAGATGTACGACAATATCCTACCCCTCTTCCGGGGGGACGTACGGAAATGGTGTGGGGTTCTCGGGGTCCGCGCTCCAAACGCGAAGTGCTCCCCCCGAATGGTGGGGGACGACCATCAAATCCGGTTAAGCCGCATCGGGGATCGTGGGATTGGCTACTTGCGGAGCGTTTGGGCGGCGGATGAGGCGCAGCGGTATTTGGCCTACTCGCTGGCCGTCAATGGAACAACTTTTGGCTTCGTCCAGTTCGTTTCCGACAAACTGAAATATGGCGTCACGGAGTTACCGAAGCTAGAACAGGTGATGGTTCCGGCTGGCGATGCCCAGATGGAATGCTGGAAGTGCGGCACGGCTAATCCAGCGATGCCGGGGCAGCAGACGGGACAGTGCATGGCATGCGGAGCGCCGCTAGGGCCGGAAGATTATCGCGAGCCTGAGATGATTCCCGGCGTAATCGCAAACGGGACCATGCAGTATCCGAACGGCTCGGTTGAACTGCAATTCGGCACCGCAGCAACGGTCAGAACGCCGTTCTACTCCAACGCCGATCCGAACTGCTGGCCTTGGCTCTGGTACGAGTACCTCGTCAACAAGTTTGAACTAATCCGGACCTACGCTCCGCTTCCGCGCCCCGACGACAACACGCCAGACGCGCAATGGCGGCGGAAACTCCGCGAGTACATGATGGCCGACCGGACCAGCGATTCCTTCGGTGTCTCGTCAGCCGAGATTCGGCGCACAGTCAACACCATGTCTTCGCCTTCTGGCGTGCCCTACGAACGCAAGGCGCTCGCTGCGCTGGGGCAGTACTTCCTGTCGCCGGGGATGCTGGAAGCGCTGCCGATGGACCAATCCGGGAACTTGCGGGACCAGATCTTGGCGAACTTCCCGCGCGGCGTCCATCTGATCTACACGAATGGGATGCTGGCCGATATTCGTCACGCCTCCATAGCAGAGCACTGGTCGATCTGCCAACCGGATACCGGCGAGTTCGTCTACCGGGACGCGGCATTTGACGATTACATTCAGGGGCAGGATGTCGTCAACGATTGTCTGAACATCGTTATCCAGCAGGCCGAAAAGTCCAACCCCCTGACGATCTTTGATCCGGATGTCCTCGACCCCGACACGCTGCGGAACAAGCAAGCGCAGGTCGGCGAATTCCTTGAAGCCAAGAAATCGGTCGGCGGCAATCTCGCGCAGGGATTCTTCAAGTTGGAGCCGACGCAGATGAACGCGGCGCTGACAGCTTTCATGGAGTTCTACATCCAGAAGAATCGCGAGAATGTTGGCATCATGCCCGCAATCTATGGCGGCGGCGAAGCGGATGAAGCGGTCGGCGTAGCGAAACTGCGGCGCAATCAGTCCCTCGCGCAACTCAACATCCCGTGGAACTACATGCGCTCCTTCTGGGAGCAGAGTTACCAGAACGGCCTGCGGCTGCTCGCCCGCTATTCCAACGGCAAATTGGTCTCGCCGCGTAGCGGTGGGGATATCGAGATCGAGGAACTAGACGGCATCGCGGATCTGATCCAAGGCGGATTCAAGATCGAATGCGAAGAGGCGATGCCGCAGACGTGGGCGCAGCGGCAGGAACAGGTAGATTCGCTGCTGGAAAAGAACCCCGAAGCGTGGATTCTGATGGGCGTTTCAAATCCCGATGGGAGCCCGAACCTTGAGAACGTGGAAGCGCTACAAGAGAGCACAGGCTTGGCGGATTGGGTCGTACCGGGACTCGATCAGAAGGAACGGCTGCTGGATGTCATTGGCCAATTGCTCCAGCAGTCCCCTGTTGACTCGCCGCCCGATCCCATGCAGCCTCCGGGATCTCCACCGCCACCGCCCGCACCTTCGATTCAACCGAATCAATTAATCTTCGATGCGCCTGTCGCTGTACAGGTGATACGCGGCTGGCTCCGAAGCGATAAAGGCCGCGATGCGGAAGCCGGGAGCCTTCCTGGCCAGAATCCGCGCGGCCTTGACAATGTTATGGCCTATGCTCAGGCTTGGATGAATCTGGCAACTCCCCCGCCGCCTGAACCTCCGCCACCGCCCCCACCGGAGCCGCCGAAGATCAGCATCAACGTCAACGGCGATCAGTTGGCCAACCCGATGGTGCAACAGGCACTCGCCTCTATCGAGAGCGGGCAGGGCAACTGAT
>Ga0247668_1000106_pt1 | contig 26593 bp, 20 predicted proteins | sample CNK09_metaG_FD_182737 | JGI IMG/M metagenome (GOLD analysis project Ga0247668, IMG submission 182737) | Soil microbial communities from Purdue University Martell Research Forest, Indiana, United States - CNK09 | ecosystem: Environmental > Terrestrial > Soil > Temperate forest > Bulk soil...
GTGACGACATTCCCTCCCGGCGCCTCCAGTGAGGACGTCGACGCCAGCGATCGGCGCACCCTGGTCAGTTGATCGACGATCTGCGGCTGGATCGTGTCGAACAGATCGCTCTCCTGGATCAGGGTCCAGAGATCGCTCTCCGCCTGCGCGGCCAGACGGGCCACATCTTCATTCCGGCCGGCGCGTCCTTCCGAAACCTCGTGCAGCTCACCGAGCGATCTCTCGGCCGCCGTGACCAGGACGAAGAAGCGCACGCGCTGCTCCATCATCTGATGCTGCCGCACGGCGAGGAAGATCAGCCATGCCGAAAGGATGGTAAGGACCACCACCACGCAGATCGTCATGGAGATAAAACGCGGGCGCCATACCCGGCTGGCGGGCGAGATTGCGGGAAACATCGTTTTTGGGGGGAGCTGGACCGGCTACCCGGTCAGCAATATACCGGACCGGCGGTTAGCCGCGTGATTTATTTTCGCCTGGTGGGTAGGGAAATGTGCCTCTGGCGACCCTACTAGGATGGATGCATGTACTCACAGCACTCTCCAAGACCGCCGCATCGACCGCCTGCGCCGACTATTTCTCCTCGTTCGGGTGGGAGGTCGACAGCACCACCGAGCCTGCGATTGCCGAGCGCATGCTCACCTTTCGCAGGTACGACGCCGTCGTGACCGACCTTCAGTTCAACGGCGTGCGCAGCACCGAAGGGCTGGACATCGTCCGCGCCTCGAAACAACGCGGCCGCGGCCCGGTGGTGGTGGTGCTGGCCACGGTAGCCTCGGAGGAAGTGCTGTCCGAGGCACACGCCGCCGGCGCCGACTGCGTCCTGCTGAAGCCCCAGCGTCTCGACCTCGTCGCCGCGCAACTGACCGCGCTGGTGCCCGCCGCCAGCGCGAAGTAAGGACTGAAACGCCGGAGCGCTGGCGTCTCGCCGCCGACGGACAATCCCGTATTCGCGCTTCGTTGTATCCTTCCACCTTCTCCCGACATTTGAGGTGGCGTCCGGACCGATTCGCGTGCGAACAGGGATCCCTTGTTCGAAAGTGATCCCGCGATGAACCGCGCGAAACGGTCCGTCTAACGACATCGAGAGATGACGGGAATGGCTGGAGCTATAACGTTGACGGTTGGTCACTACCAACGGCACTGGGTCGAGATCAGCAAACGGATCCTTGGCACGGTTGTCGTCTTGGCGGCAGCGGGAGGGGCGCTGCTGTCGCTGCGCGATCGACCGTCCACGCGGTCGTCCATTGCGACGCTCGTTTCCGCATCGAGCCTGCAGTCGCGCACCGTCGAGCCTCGGCTGTCCGGAGGGTTCGCCTGGGCGCCGTTCCAATCGGCGACCCGCGGTGAGTCCACGGCTCATCTCACCATCACCTCGGCCATCGGAACGACTCTCGCGAATGTTCGCGGTGACTCGGCGCCATCGGCCCGACACACCGAGGCGGTCGCCGAGCTACTCGGAGGCCATCCTCGGAATGCGCTGTCGAAACTGACGATCGCGGCGGAACACTCTGATGATCCGGCCGTCTGGAGCGATCTGGCCGTTGCACTCCACGAGACAGCACTCCACGAGGACGCACCGGAGCTACTCGCGGATGCGCTGTCGGCGTCCGATCGTGCCCTTTCGCTGCAGCCTCAGTTCCCCGAAGCGCTTTTCAACCGTGCCATCGTGCTCGAGCGCCTCGGGTTGAGGGATGACGCGCGCGAAGCGTGGGAGCGATATCTGGCGAGCGACTCCACCAGCGAGTGGGCCGCCGAAGCCCGTGTTCACCTCACTGCGCTGGCACCCGAGGAGGCCTTTCTCGATCGCCTCGACCACGAGTACGACCACGTGAGAAATGATCCGGCGGTGGCGACCGAGCTGGTTCGGCGCGATCCGTTCCGTGCACGAGGAATGAGTGTCATGGAAGTCCTCGGGAGATGGGGTAAGGCCGCTCTGCGTCACGACGACCGTGAGGCGGATCGCCATTTGAGCGTGGCACGGCAGCTCGGCCGCGCCGTCACACTTGCCGAGGGTGATCGGATGCTCGAGGAATCCGTTGCCGTCATCGACGCTGCCGGCGGTGCGACTCGCTTACTGCTCGCATCGGGGCACTCCGATTATCGCGATGGCTTGAAGGCCTTTCAGGAAAACCGCCCCGGTGATGCCGAGCCGTTGCTCCGCCGCGCCGCCTCCGCATTCGAAAAAGCGCACAGCCCGATGGTCCTGCCGGCGCGCTACTTCACCGCGAATACGGTCCTCGAACAAGGCCATCACGATGACGCAGAACGCCAGATCGAGGCACTCTCCGCTACGGCCTCCGAGGACTTTCCCGGGTACCGCGCTCTTCTGCTGCAGACGCTCGGTGCCTGCCGCGTCTCCCAGGCCGACTGGGGAGCCGCGATCACCCTTCTCGAACGAGGCATGTCTCAATTCGACCGGCTCAGCGAAATTCAGAACGCCTCCGAGGTCCGGCGACTCCTCGCCTTCGTGTATGACCGCATCGGAGACCCTGCCACCGCCTGGAAGTATCGTCTGACCGCGCTGCATGGCGTGGGTATGCGGTCCAATGCCGGCCTCGAGAAGGGAGTGGCATCGATCGCCGATGCGGCGATGCTCCGTCACGAATGGGTACCGCGTCGTCATTCCTGAGTCTGGAGATCCGGATCGCGCAGCGGCTTCACGACGACTTTCAACTGGCGGCGACGCCGCTCATTCGGGCCGTCGTCCGCGACCGGATGAACGATGAGACGGGAGCTTTGTCCGATATCGCCGAGGCGAAGGCGGCCATGGTGCGGACGAAGGACCCCGCCTATCGCGCGTACCTGCGTGTCGCGGCGTTGCGTGCCTCGGCCATGCTCTCCGGAACGCCTTCGGCGGAGGCGGATGCGCTACTCAGCGAAGCGATCGAATATCAATCGACGCAAAGCGATCCTCTCAGACTGCCGGGCCTCTTCCTGCAGAGGGCGCGTGCGCGCAGGAAGATTGGTAACGCTGCCGATGCCATGGCCGACGTTCAGCGCGGCATCTCGGAACTGGAACAGCATCGCCAGTCGCTACCTCCGGGAGAGGCGCGTTGGGGTGCGTTTCACGCTGCCGAGGAGTTGTTTGATGAAGGGATCGATCTGGCCATGTCGGTTCACGACACCGAAGCAGCCTTTCGATTCGCGGAGAGAGCCCGCGCCCGTGCCCTGCTCGACTCCTATGGACGCTCGCCCGTGATCGACTACCGGCGGCTGCCGGCGCGCACCGTCGTCGTCGAGTACGTCTCGCTTCCGTCGCGGCTGGTCATCTTCACGGCCGATGCATCCGGGGTGCGGGCGTCGAGTGTGGAATGTGCCCGCGAAACGCTCTCCGCCGAAGCCGATGCATTGGGCGATGCTCTCCGCCGGAAACCGTCGATCGGTCCCAGTCCTGCGACAGCGGCGGTTTATCGGCATCTCATCGAGCCGGTGGCATCGCAACTTCTCGGTGCGGCAACGGTCGTTTTTGTTCCGGACGGCGCGACCTCGACCGTTGCCTTCAGCGCCCTTGCGGACGCGAGCGGCCAGTATCTGATCGAACAGCACACGATCGTCAGGGCGCTGAGTGCGGCGGCCTTCGTCGCGGCCACGGAACGGAGAGGGAAGCCGCTCGCTCCGCGCTCCGCTCTGGTGATCTCGGCGTCGGAGCCGGGGGCCGACGCCGGCGCACTCTCGTTTGTCAACTCCGAGGCGCGGCATGTCGCCAGGGCCTACCGGAACGCGACGCGGCTGGCAGACGACGAGGCGGAGCTCGATGCGCTGAGCAAACGCGCGCCGGAGGCCGACGTCATTCACTTCGCCGGACATGCCATCGGAGACGACCGCGGAATTGAGCCGGCATCGATCGTTCTCCGACAGAACAGGCACGAGCGGCGGATCGGAGTGGCGGAGATTGCCAGGCTGCGACTCCGTCCGACGTCGGTCGTCGTTCTGGCCGGATGCAGCACCGCGCGCGGCGAGCGGCGCGCGGCGGAAGGGGTCATCAGCGTCGCGCACGGCTTTCTTTCGGCCGGCGCGCCGTCGGTGATCGCCACGCTTTGGCCGATCGACGACGAGGCGGCGTCGATCTTCTTCCCGCGTCTGCACCAACGGCTCGCCGAGGGGCTGTCCCCCGCCGAGGCCTTGCGTCAGGCACAGCTCGAATCGATTCGCCGCGGCGACGTGCCCGCGTCGTTATGGGCAGCGGTGCAGAACATCGGCAGTTGATGTGATGAAGCGTGTTGCAGAGAGAGGAGAGACCATATGTACACAGTCAGCTTCGTTGGATTGAACTATTTCAACGCTTGTACGACCGGAGAAAAGAAGGTGATGATTCCGAACGGTACGAGGGGCGGCGGGCACATTCCAACGCACTATGCCAGCCTGTTCATCGAGGAGGATCACCTCGCGTCGGACGATTGGTGGTCGGATCAGAGAATCCGCCGCCGGCTCCGGTTGGAGGCCAGGCTCGGCGAGTTTCGCACCGTCGATGTGATCGAGTTTCGGATCCCCAAGAAGGTGGAGCTCACGTTCCGTTGCCATGACGAAGCGCTCTCGAACGTGAATCTCGATGACGGACTTCCGAAACTTCAACAGGTGGAAGGCTTCAAGCTCGATGCCGTTGGGGCCGATACGATCGCCGAAGTCCCGATTCCCGGAGGAGCGATCGAGGCCTTCCGCTTCGGCTCTTCAGCCCTTGTACGCTGGCTGATCGAAAAGCATCACGATCCGATCACGATCACGGCGCGCGACGGCGAAGAGAGCAGGCGCATCACGCTGAAGGAATCCGACTGTCAATTACCAACCGAGATCGTTCTCTCCAATACCGTCGATCTCCTGACGCGCCGCAATGGTCACGGTCACAGTCAGAACAGCGGCGCCGGCAATGGGCATGGCGGCCATATGCCAGTTGCAGACATGCCAGGTTCAGACATGCCTGGCATGCCAGGCGGCTCCATGGGGATGGGTGCCGCAAACGGCGCCGATGGGCACAGTGGCCATGGAGCCGCCGGACACTTCATGCTTTACGCCAAGCTCGATTGGGACCGGGATGAAAGCAAATTCGAACATCCCGATCTCTCCAGATTGAAGAATTTCAAGGCGTTGCCTTTCCATCACCCTTATCTGGCGTTTCTCTGCACACTGAAAGAGGTGCCGGATCCGCCCTGCGTGCCGTCATGCTGCTAAAGGAGGCGAACCATGACTGAACAACCATTGAGCCTGCCGCCAACATCGCGTGGTGCCGAAGTCTTTCCCGAGCCTTACGATCGCCGGGGCCTGGCGAAACGTACCATTGGAGATCTTCTCAGCCGCCGGCATCAGGTTGATCGTGAGCTCGGTGACCTTGACACCGACATCACCTCTACATTTTCCGGCGCGGAAGAGCTGGCGTCGAGCTCTTTCAGAGAGCTTCTCGACCGCCGCAGCTCATTCGCCCATGACCTCAACCTGGTCGACGCACAGATCGAATATACCCTGCACGACCTTTGCGGGACGATGGACGATCCCCAGGATGTCGAAACGTACGACGGCAAGCTCGGCGTCTCTCGTGAATTCGTCGACGAGCACGAGGCTCCGGTCGGACAACTGGTGTGGCTCGATGATCTGCCCCAGCGTTTCAGCGGAGCCAACGACACCCCGGGAACCGTGAACGGACAGAGATGGGGGACCGGCGCACTCATCGACAAAGATCTCTTTCTGACCGCGGGCCATTGTTTTCAGCCCGACCCTCTCCGCTGGCAGGTCCCGACACAGAACGGCACCGCCATCGCCGCGGAGGAAATGGCGCAGCTCATGTGCGTCTGCTTCAATTACCAGAAGAACGGCGCCACGGGCTATATACGGCCGGGCGCGGTCTTTCCGGTCCTTGCTCTGATGGAGTATTCGGCGACCGACCTCGATTACGCAATCGTCAAGCTCGGCCCGGATGCATTGGGGCGTTTACCGGGGGAGCTTTACGGCACGCTCACCGTGGCCACGAAACATTTCCCTTCAAAGAACGACATCATCTGCATCATTCAGCACCCGAATGGGAACGAGAAAAAAGTGGAAGCAGGGCACGTGCTGGACATTCGCGGCGGACGCATCGCCTACAACGACATCGGAACCTTCGGAGGAGCCTCGGGATCACCGATTCTCTACGACAAAACAGGTGAGATCGTCGGAGTGCATGTGAAGGGCGGCTCATTACCAATCGGAGGCTTCAACTCCGGCACGACCATCGGCGCGATCCGGGCCGCGTCGAAGCTTCTCCCTGGCTGAAGAAGCGATCCGCAGATGGCGCAGATTGGTCGCAGATGAGGACGTCCTCCAGCTGCGTTTCATCTGCGTCATCTGCGGATGGCCTTTACTTTCCCGCTGCACGGCGTCGGGGCGGCACCAGCTCATACGCGAGAATCTGACCGGGCACCCCGCGCAAATCGGTGACCATGTAGCAGACGTTCCCGGTGACCGCAACCTGCCACAGGCTGCCGAAGCTCAGTCCCGAGCTGGCCGTCTCGAGCTCCCGCCAGTTCTCTCCCCCATCCAGGCTCAGCGCGGTTCCTGACGCCGACGCGAATAGCTGTCGTGATCCATACGCCGGTGCCGCAATCACGGCACCATAGGCGGACGCGCGGATCATTCTCCACGACTGCCCGAAGTCGGCAGAGCGAAAGATCCCCGAATCCGATGCGGCATAGATGGTCGACGAAACCACCGGATCGACGGCCACGTCCTGAATGGCCCCGCTCGCGACCGGCGAAATCTCCTTCCACGAACCGCCACCGTTGCTGGTCTTCATCAGTCTCGATTGCGACACGGCATAAATGATTTGCGACGTTGTCGGATCGAGCGCCACGTGCTGGACGTTCACATCCTTCAGACCAATACCGCGCCACGATCCGCCGCCATTGTCGCTCCGGAACACGCCGCCGCCGGAGCAGCCCAGGAAGCAGAAGTTGGAACAAGCCAGCACGATCGTGCTCTCATTCGTCGCATCCACCTGCAAGTCATTCGGGAATTGAGCGGCCGTTGGGACACTGCGATGGACCCACGTCGTTCCGGCAGTGGTGGAACGGTATAAGTCGGAGAGCCCCAGGGCATACACGGTGGACGAGATGGAGACCGCCACCCGGATCGCCGAAGGTCGAAGCAGCCCCGGGACCGTCGTCAACGTCCACGTTGTCCCACCATCGTCCGACCGCGCCACGGTCTCCCTGCCGGCGCCATAGAGAATCTTCGTATTGTGCGGATCGATGGCCATCGCGCTGATGTTTACCGGCGGCCCGATGACCGTCCACCGATTCACCCCCGCCGCGGCGGAGGCGTTCCAAAGGACCGCCAACCCAAGCGCAAGAACCGTCGCCGACGTCTGCGCGAATCTCATCTCGATCTCCCTGCCCCGGATGGCGCGCCACCGATGAACTGAAGACCACCATACACCTCGGCCACCGGCCAGTCGGCGTCCTGACAATTGTTTGACAGCGTCTGGATGCTGTCGGCGCACCCACCCGCACCCTGTCACCGACTGAACTGCCGCCGCCGACGGCAAACGCTAACTCGCCGACGTCGCGCAGCCGCGGAGATCCTGATACGCCTACCGCCGCAGAAGCAGATCGAGGCCGGAGCGCTGGCGTCTCGCCGGCTGGCCCGGCGCGCGTCCCGCCGCCGGGGTTACCGAGAATGTCACGCGCTTGCCGGATGGGCGGCGGAGATGCCGAGCCGATGTCGATCCGCAGATGACGCAGACGTACCCAGATGAAACCGTCCTCCATCTGCGTTCTATCTGCGTCCTCTGGAGGGACAGCTTTGCGGTCAGGTCTCTAAAGTCTAAAGTGTCCAAAAACTGCGACACTTTGGACTTTAGACCTGACCCCAATCAAACGCTCGGCCAGAGTTGCGTGCCCCCTCATTCCGCCTCAGTTTCTGTGATGAGGAATCGGATCGGTCTGACCCTGGAACAGATCCTCCGCGCTCGTCCCGTACAAATCCGATTCCGGAACGGGAGTGGACAGCCTGAAGAGCATCAGTTGCGCAGGCTCATCGATGCCAGCACGCAGCTCGACGGGGATCTTGCCGAAGTTCGCCATCTCCAGGGTGATGGTGGCGTTGAATCCGGGATCGATCTTCGGTGCCGTGACGTGAATCGTTACTCCGATCCGCGCCCAGCTGCTTCTGCCTTCCACGAAACCGGCCAGATCCGGCGGAATGTAGACACGCTCCAACGTCTGCGCCAGCACGAACCCTCCGGGCTGGAGCCTGAAGGTATCCGCCTCAACGTGCTCCCACAGGTCCGCTGAGTCCCAGAGCGACTTGTCGACGTTGATGCACGGAAGGTAAGAGGGAGGTTGTTTAAAGGTGGTGAACTTTCGGCCGAGTTTCAGATCGACAGACACCTGCGCAACCCGCTCCTCGGTGATTGCAGGATCGAAGCGGAGCTTTCCTTCGTGGAGGTAGGCGATGATGTCAGGCTTGGACAGCAGCAAATGGCTGGACCTTGCTCAGCGTTCCTTCGAACAACGATGACGTCACAGGCTCGCCGGCGACCTTCGCGTTGAAGCGGCTGCCTTCGACGTTCACGATCACCGCGCGAACGAATGTCGAGCCTTCCATCACGGGATCACGAAGGGCGCCAGTGTTGACGAACCCAACCCATTCTCCACGCTCAGACACGATGCGAACGATTCGTTCGTCCGAGAAGGGGCCTGGCTTGACCTCGCATGGAATCCAGACAATTCGCCCGGCTTCATATCGCATCAATCCCTCCGACATCCCAGTGTCGCACAACTCCAATCTCAGTTTCATCTTCGATACGCTGAAAACTGGTGATCACGTCTATCCCGGCACCACTCGTTCTACGGATCGTGGAGTCGTCCGGGCGTTCTCTTCTTCAACGCGCCTCCCCGAACCGCACCTCCCCCGTCGCCACCTCCACCGAAAAACCGACCCACCCTTCTCCCGGTCCCTGCCGCGCTTCGCCGGCGATGATGCCGTCTTCGAGCGACATCTCGCGAAATCCTCCTGAGCTGATGGTGTCTGTTTTCCAGAGGCGGCCGTTCTTGTCGAACGATTCGAGGCTCATGCCGTTGTGGTCGACCGTGAGCAGCGTATTGGGGGCGTCCACCCACACGAAGGCGACGTGGGTGCCGATCTGCTCCACGAGCGTGTGCGTCTTCAGGTCGATGATGTAGCCGGCGCCTTTCGCGCAGACGAAGAGGTGTTTGTTGTCGGGCATCAGGGAGAACGAACCCCTCTTCGTGTAACCGATCTCGAAGCTGCCGACCCATGACGCTTTGCCGAGGCCGATGCGGATGTAGGCGCGCTCGCGTCCGGAGCCGCTCCCTTCCGGCGGGATGGCGATGACCGCCTCGCCCGGCGGTGGAGAGTCGAGGATCTCGGCTGCGGTCAAATAGTTGCGTACCTCGATCGAGGGATCCATGGACAGAGGAGGCATGGGATCTGGTAACCGCGGCCGGCGCCTATGAGAATGGGCCCTCTGGCCGAACCACCCCAGCCACTGCAATCGCCAGTATTGGCGTGCGGCTTCACTGCCGGGGCCGTGTTCTTCGGCCAACCGCTCCGCCTCGTCGATGAATGTTCCGATGGCGCTTTTGACCTCGGGGCCGTTTTCCTCGAAGACCCGGCCGAGGGCCAGCGTGAGTCGTTTGAAATCCCTGAGTGCCTGCTCGATCATCTCGTCGCGCTGCGCGGTCCGTTCATAAATTTCGGCAAGCTCCTCGGCGGAATGGAGATTTCTGTAGCGCGGCTGCGATTCGTGTCGCCGCAGTCGCCTGGCAGCGCGGCGGTATTTGCGTCTCATCTCCCCCGTCAGGAACGTGTTCATCGGCGAATCGGGGGCACGTTCGGCACGCTGCAGCACGTCGAGGACCTCGTGCACGAGCGCCAGGGCACGTTCGGGTGCATTTGGGTTCTTCATGACCGTTCGATGGAACCCGGGCGCGCATAGGCGCGCCCGGGTTCACTGCCTCCTATTTTTTACGCTTTCGGTGTGGTGGACGTTACGGGGACGGGTGCCGGAGCCGGTGTCGGAGCTGGCGTTTGAGGAACCTGCGCCGCCTTCTTACGGCGCGTGAGAACCTTCAGGCGCTTGATCTCCTCCACCTGTGGCACCAGGTCGGCGTTGACCGGGTTCCGTGCGAGCTGCGACCCGAACGAGTAGGCCTGGGACGCGATGAACGCGAGCTGTTCGCGGCGGACCAGATTGGCCCCTTCGATACCCTTGAGGAACGAACGGATCTCATCAGCGACGAGGTTCCAGCGGACAGAGACGCTCTGAAGCTGGAGAACGTCGGGGAGCGGCTGGCCTACAGCCTGCGCCACCATGTCCGACGAGCCGATCACACTGATCGACGCGTCGACCACAGGGGCCGGCTGCTTGCGGGCACGCTGTTTGAGCTGTCTCCGCTGCGCTTTCGAGAGCGGCGTCACGTCGCCGATCTGTGAGCGCAGCGTGCGGATCTGCTCGATGACCGCTTCGGGCGTTAGTTTCTCGGGGGTGGGTGAAGGGGTACCGGGGGTGTTGTTATCGACAGTAGTAGCCATGACATTTTCTCCTTACGCGAGCTGTCAGGCCGGAGGTTACGTTCACGACTCGTCGACAAGTGCGAGCGGCCACCGGCTGGAAGTCGCGGCGACGCGCCGATACTTCCGGTTGATGTATTCTCGAGGCGTGTACACACCTCAAGAGCCCGCGGCAGGAGGAGAAAAACTCAACTCCCGCGCCGGTACAGGTCTGATGTGCTTTTCCAGCACGCCCGTACCGCCGACAGCCGCCAGAATCTTCATTCTTTCGAACTTGGATTCTGTGGTTCGGTATTGTAGCGATCGCTTTCCCTTTGTCAAGCATCAATATTCGTGGGTGCCGTGCCAGGTGGGACACGGTGTGCACCCCAATGGGACACGGTGGGTGCCCCACTGGGACACGGTGTGTGCCCCACTGGGGCACGGTGGGTGTCCCACTGGGGCACGGTGTGTACCCCACTGGGGCACGGTGTGTACCCCACTGGGGTACGGTGGGTGTCCCACTGGGGTACGGTGCGTGTCCCACTGGGGTACGGTGCGTGTCCCACTGGGGTACGGTGGGTGTCCCGCCGGGGTACGGTGGGTGTCCCACCGAGGCCCACGGAGCGCGCTCGAGACGAGTGGAATCGACGACAAGCTGCAAGCACGCAACGGCGGCGGCTCTGGCCCGGGCACAGACAAGAGTGTCTGTGCCGTCTGTGCCACATTCGGTCCCGCAAGACTCCTCTCTCCTGCCACTACCGAGGGCCAGTCCGACCTACGTCCCAACACCGGCCCTCACCCTCCAATACGCCCGCATCCGAGCACGCCACGCCCGCGCCTCCTCGGCGAACACGATCGTGGCCAGCGCCAGCGCCTTCCCCTCTAACTCGTTGCGGCGCTGTTCGGCCAGGTCGAGGAGATTGGCGAACCGGCCGCTGTCGAGAGAATCGCGTAACAGGATCAGGTCGTGGTGCTCGCCGAGGAAGTCGGAGAGGTCCTTGATGGTATCGGCGTAGGGATCGAGCAGATCGGGAGCGGCGGTGCTGAGCAGGCGTACCTGGTACCAATGATCCTTCACCCGCCTTCGAAGCGTGTGGAGATCGGTGGGGGAATGGCTGACGATGGCCCGATGGAAGGCGCGGCGTCCCGCGGCATAGGTTCGCGACAAGCCCCTTCCGATCGTGGAGAAACGATCGGGGATCTCGGATCGAAGCGGCAGACGTGTGCGTGCGGCCGACAGCAATTCCTCGGCGATGGTCGACTGCGTCCCAAGGCGCCGGCTTCGGGCGCGAATGGATCGCTTGGCTCGTCCGATGTCCAGTCGTATCGCGCGATCCTCCGTCTTCTTCCGCAGTTTCTCCAGCGTCTCGATCATGGCCTCGGCATCACGCGCGCCGGTCAGCGAGCGCGCGGCGTCGCGCAGCCAGGTGTTCTCGACGACATAGTCGTCGCCGAGGGACTTGCGAACTAGGCGCAGGAGCGCGCGTGTTTCCTTGATCCGCTTGCGCGCCTCGTGCACCTCGGCCGCGGCGAGATGCGCGCCGATCCGATCGAGCTGTTCGCCGTAGATTCTCCGGACCGCGTCCGGAATCGGCTCGCCGGGGAGAAACTGGTACGCCATCGGCCATCAGCCTACAACCGCGTGGCGAAAAGGGCACGAGTTCCGCAAAATGGGCGCTCATGCTCCGGCCACCGCATCGGCGCTCGCGCGCGGCGCAACAGACCATCGACCGCAGCGACAGCGCACGGACGATTCTGATCGCGCTGGCGGCGAATGTGGTGATCGCGATCGCGAAACTGGTGGCCGGACTGATCTCCGGGTCGACCGCGCTCCTCGCGGAATCGGCGCACTCGCTCGCCGATGCTTCGAACGAGGTGCTCCTCGGCATCTCCCTGCGCCGTTCCACCGCTCCCCCGGACGATCTTCATCCACTCGGCCACGGGAGGGAGCGATTCCTCTGGGCATTCATGGCGGCGATCGCCTCCTTCCTGATCGGCGGCTGCTTCTCCATCGCCATCGCCATTCGCCAGTTGGTCCATGGCGGGATGACGGGACACATGACCGCCGCCTGGATCGTGCTGGGCGTGGCCTTCGCCGGAGACGGCATCTCGTTCGTGCAAAGCCTGCGGCAGGCGAAGAACGATGCCAGAGAGCGCGGCCGCAACGTCTGGCGCCACCTGCTGCGTTCCAGCGATCCGACCGTGCGCGCCGTGGTGGTCGAAGACAGCGCGGCATTGATCGGCATCGTGATCGCCGCGGTGGGACTGCTGCTCAGTCATCAATTGCGAAGCGGCACTCCGGACGCCATCGCATCGCTGCTCATCGGACTGCTGATGGCCGCTACCGCGTTCGGCCTGGCACGTCCGCTGGCCGACTTCCTGGTCGGCAAATCGCTGGCGCCGGAGTTCCTCGATCCGATTCGCGCCGCCATCGACGCGGATCCGGCGGTCGAGGAAACGCTCTCCCTGCAGGCCGTCTACATCGGACCGGAGGAAGTCATCGTCGCCGCCAAGGTCCGTCCGTCGTCCGGAATGACCACCGAGGAGCTCGGCCGGGCGATGGATAACCTCGATCACGCCCTGCGGGAAACATCACCGTTCGTGGCGGACGTCTACATCGACGTGACGTTGCACCACGCGACCGACGGCGACGGGCACGAATAGCTACTCGATTTCGGGCAGCATCTCCAGGATCTCATCGGCATCGCAGCCAAGCTCGAGTGCCTTTTCCGCGATCACTTGGGCCGCGAACCAGAAGTGAACGTAGATTCCCAGCTTGAGCTCAGGATGCCGATCCAACGCCTCGGCGAAATCGATGAAGAGGTAGTTCGGCATGATTCGCATCATGAGATTCTACGCCTGAGAGCGTTGAAAGACACGGGAGTCGGGGGTCGGTTGTCGGTTGCCGGTTGATTTCCAACGCTGACCCCGCTACTATCCCTCGCACAGCAACATGTGCAGTACGAAAGGCCGGGTGCTCCCCGGCCTTTTTGTCTTTGCGTGAAACGGGAGGGAGGGGTTGTGATGATTTCCGCGCAACAGATCGCCAGGCTTGCCAAACGGAGGAGTTGTCCGCGCTGCAGTCTCGAAAAGACGGAAGGGGCGGCACTCTGCCGGCGCTGCCGGTTCAAACTGCCAACGCACATGCGGCTCCCCTTGCAGGAAATCGCCACGCGCGAGGAGTGGGTCGTCGCCGGCGCCCTTCGCGCCGCCGCGAACTACTTCGAGATTCATTACAAGTCGATCCGGTTTTTCGGCGGAGGACGGGTGCGGTAGGAAACCCAAATTGGACACATGGCAAACATGATGCGAGACTCGATTCATCCACAGCCTTCTTGAAGCAGTACCACTCCCTTCGTCGAGAGTCCTTCTCCCCCCACGGTTTCTTGTGGGGGGAGAAGGTGCCGAAGGCGGATGAGGGGGGCGTATGCGCGACAGGAACGATTTCGCAGCAGGGTCAGAAACAGCCTAAGAGCAGGAGTCGTAAACAACTTTACGCCCTCGTGAAACGCCCCCTCATCCGCCTTCGGCACCTTCTCCCCCAGCTGAAAAGCGCTGGGGGAGAAGGGCTCTCGATGTTAGGGAAGCGCAAGCTCACGTTCTTTCGGGGCCGCACGGTTTCGGAAGAAATCTCCGCGTCGCCCGCAGAAACCAAAGGTTAGTCACACAGAGAGGTAACGGCCGCCACCTCCTCCAGATCGCGACCCCCCCGTACAATGGATCATGCACAACCGTATTACGTTCCTCTTGTGCGCCACTCTCCTCGCCCTTCCTTCGTTCGGCTCCGGATCGCCGCGGGTGACGCCTACGGCGCCGGCTACGACTGACCTGTTCAGGGTGCAGGCCTTTGCACCTGGTTGCATCACCAGCGCACCCGTGGTGACGTCGAGCACGACACCGCCGCGGATTGACATCCTGCTGATCGCCGGCCAATGTCCGGATCTCTTCCCCTTCCTGCCGCCCTACAACGGACCGACGATCGTCGATCAGCTCTTCGCTCCCCGGCCGGCCGGCGACTATCACATCACCGTGCGCCTGCAGAACGGCGCGCGCGAAACGATTCTCAGTGAGGGACGGCTGGTCATTCACGACGACGTCCCGGACGTCGAAGTCCGTCCCTGGGTGGCACCGGTCGCGGGTGGCACCCAACTGCATATCCGCGCACACGGCGTCCTCTGTCTGCAGACCTCCGGATGTCCCGAGACGGGTATCGTCACGATCGACGGCCAGCCGTTCACCGCACGCTACACCCCCGATGAGTTGCTCGTCGATGCCGCGCCGCCGCATGCCGAGGGAGCCGTCGACGTCGGCATTCGGTACAACGGGAAGGAACTGCGATCGAATGCTCTCCTCTATTACTACGATCCGCGGAATGAGCCTGAGTGGTCGGTCTTCGATCCGGTGCTCCTGCCGGTCCTGGACGGCGGCCCGGGAGCTATGGGATCGAGTTGGGAAACCGAGGCCATTGTGAGCACCGAGCCGACGTACTACGTGGCGTCGGTTGCGCCGCCGGACACCACCGTGACAACCGGCCGCCGATTTTCCGGCCGGGGGTTCCCGAATGGTGCGATCTTCGCCGTCCCTCGCCGGGAGAGCGGGCAGACCCATTTCGCCTTGCGTCTGCGCGAGACCTCACGGAATCCCGATGGCTATGGCACCGAGCTGCCGGTCATGCGCGAGAAGGACTTCCTCGATCCGCGGATGGCTCTCTATGACGTGCCGGCGGGGCCGCGCTTCCGGTCGAAGCTGCGGATCTACAGCCTCAATCCGCCGGAGGGAGACGATGGAGAGGTCTCGGTCCATATCCTCCTTTCCGGAACGAATCGGGAGTTGGGCTCGTCGCTGCTCCGGTGGACGCGCCCGCAATGTACGTTTGACTCCTGCATGCCCGCCTACGCCGAGCTCGATCTCGATACGCTGTCGTCGATCCCGGCAATCCGCGCCGGCGGCCGTTTCGATCTCGCGCTCTGGACGAACTACGCCAAGGTGTGGGGATTCGTCAGCGTGGTCGACAACACGACGCAGTCGGTGTCGGTGGTCACGCCGAGGTAGTTGGCGGTTGGCGGTTGTCAGGAAGGTGTTGTTCTTCTTACAACTGACAACTGACAACCCTTCTTAACGTCTTCGCGTGAGACCTATCTCCCCAATTCGTACAAATACTCCACGAACGACATCACCGCCCCGTCGAAGCCTTGTACATTCGGGGTCGACGACTCGATCACGTAGTACTCGTCCGGGGCGTGCGCGCCGCTGCCGTGGCCGAGGCCGAAGTGGCCGGCGGCGAGGCTGAGGGGGGCGTTGGTGAAGACGTAGCCGGGGTACGAGCCGGCGTTTCGCGGCCAGAGGACGGGATCGATTCCGGCGTGTTTCAGGACCGCGATCTGCGATTGGATCATCGGCGCGCTCGCGGCGGTGCCGGTAGGATCGTAGCCGCCGGTGACGTTCACTTCGATGTCGCCGAATCCATGTTTCGCGAGGTGGGCTTTCAGCGCGGCGACGGCGTCGTCCATCTTCATGTCGGGCACGAGGCGCATGTCGATCTTGGCGACGGCACGATGCGCGAGGATGGTCTTCCCGCCCGGTCCGGTGTAGCCGCCCACCAGCCCCTCGATGTTCACCGTCGGCTGCGACTCGAGGCGCTCGTTGGCCTGCTCCCACGGCAGATCGTCGATCCAATGCTGCACGCCGAGGGACTTCTTCGACTGCGCTTCGCTGCGCCGCTTCGAGGCCTCGGCGACCATCGCTTTCTCGTCCGCGTTGATCGGCCGCGGCTTCGGGTAGCCGTCGATGGTGATGGTGTTGCCGTCGGCCGAGACGAGCGTGTCGAGCGCCTTGACCAGATGCCAGGCCGGGCTGTCGACCATCGCCTTCAGCGACGAGTGGATGTCCTTGGCCGGACCGCGTCCCCACTTCTCGCCGCTCGACACCAGCTCGAGCTCGACCACGCCCTTCGCGCCGAGGCTGACCGTCACGATGCCGTCGAGATCCTGCGACGCCGCCGGCATGAACACGCCGACCGTCTTCCGAAACGCTGCCTCGACCTCGGGGCGATGAACGAGCTGGCCAATGTGCGGCGAGCCGATCTCCTCCTCCCCCTCGGCGATGAGGACCAGATTCACCGGCATCTTCTTGCCCGCACCGCGAATGGCGTGCAGTGCCGCGAGAAAGGCCGACTCCGGCCCTTTCTGATTGACCGCGCCGCGGCCGACGACGGCCTTGCCGATGCCCGGCTTGTCTACCAGCTTCGCCTCCAGCGGCGGCGAGGTCCACTCGGCCGGATCGAACTGCTTCACGTCATACATGAAATACAGCCCGACGGTCTTGGCCGCGCCGGCATCCAGGGTTGCAAAGACTCCGGGCTTGCCGTCGGTATTGATGACGGTGGCCTGCTGAAAGCCGGCGTCGCGCGCCAGCTTGGCCATGTACTCCGCCCCCGCCGGATAGTTGCGATTCTCCGCGGCGATCGATGGAAGGGCGATCCAATCCTGCAAGCGCTTGACCGCCTCATCGTGACGTTTCGTGATCTCGCGACGGATGTCGCCGAGGTCGTCGGCATACGCGCCGACGGCCAATACGGCGAGGACGATGAATGAGAGATACCGTTTCATAGTGCGCTCCCCTCGGTCTGGACGTTCGAGTAGGCGGATGTTACTGCAACCGCTTCTTCCGGCAGACCACGCTGACGCCATAGCAGGTAGATCGCCGGATAGACGAGCAGCTCCATCAGGAACGACGTGAAGAGGCCGCCGATCATCGGGGCGGCGATGCGCTTCATCACATCGCCGCCCGTTCCCAGCGACCACATGATGGGGACGAGGCCGAAGAAGGCGCAGGCGACGGTCATGACCTTGGGGCGGACGCGCTGCACGGCACCGTGCAGGATCGCTTCGTGGAGATCCTGACGCGTGTTGAGCGTGCCGGCGGCCACGCGCTCGTCGTGCGAGAGATCGAGATACAGCAGCATGAAGATTCCGGTCTCGGCGTCGAGTCCGAGGAGGGCGATGAGGCCGACCCAGACGCCGATGGACATGTTGTAGTTTAGAAAGTAGATCAACCAGATGGCGCCGACGGCGGAGAACGGTACCGCCAGGAGAACGATGGCCGTCTTCGGGAACGACTTCGTATTGAGGTAGATCAGCAGGAAGACGATGAAGAGAGTCAGCGGGATGACCACCTTCATCGTCTCCCGCACGCGGGTCATAGCCTCGTATTGCCCGCTCCACTGCAGGAGGTAACCGGGCTTGAGTTTCATGTCGGCGTCGACGGCCTTCTTCGCCTCTTCGACATAACCGCCGATGTCGCGCCGGGCGGTATCGACGTCGACGTAGACGTAACCGGAGAGTCGTCCGTCCTCGTCGCGAATCATCGACGGCCCTTCGACGAGCTTGATGGTGGCGAGCTGGCCGAGCGGGATCTGCGCGCCCGAGTTACCGGGAACGGAGACGAGCGTGCGCGCGAGCTTGCCGACGTCATCGCGCATCTCCCTCGGATAGCGGATGTTGATCGGATAGCGCTCGCGCCCTTCGATGGTGGTGGAGACGTTCTCGCCGCCGATGGCGGTCATGATCACGCTCTGCACGTCGGCGATGCGCAGTCCGTAACGGGCGATGGCCTCGCGATTGAGGTCGAAGTCGACGAAGTAGCCGCCGGCCACCCGCTCGCTGTAGACGCTGCGCGTTCCCGGCACGTTCTTCAGGATTCCTTCGATCTGCTGGCCGACCGCTTCGATCTCCTTGAGGTCCGCGCCGAAGACTTTGATGCCGACCGGCGTGCGAATGCCGGTGGTGAGCATGTCGATCCGGTTCTTGATCGGCATGGTCCAGGCGTTGGCCTGCCCGGGCAGCGTGAGCTTCGTGTTCATCTCGTTCACGAGCTCGTCCCACGACATCGTCTCCGGCCAGAGCGGGCGGAAGAGCGGTTTGATGAAGTCCGGACCGTTCGAATACCAACGCTTCCGCGTGCGCCACTCGGCGGTGGGTTTCAGCACGACGATGGTCTCCATCATCGAGAACGGTGCCGGATCGGTTGACGTATCCGCGCGCCCGGCTTTGCCGAAGACGCGCTCGACCTCGGGGAACTCTTTCAGCAGTTGATCCTGCCGCTGGAGCAGCGCCTCGGCCTGCGCCACCGAGATGCCGGGAAGCGTGGTCGGCATGTAAAGGATCGAACCCTCATTGAGCGGCGGCATGAACTCGTGCCCGAGCTTGCGATAGATCGGGATCGTGCAGAGAACGATGAGCACCGCCGTGCCAATCACCATCCGCGGATGCCGGAGGACGAACTTCGCCGGCCGCGTGTAGAACTTGAAGAGGATCTTCGAGATCGGATGCTTCTCCTCGGGGTACATCTTGCCGACGACGATCGTGTTCGTAACCTTCGCCAGCCACCGCGGCCGGAACTGGAACTCCTTCATCCGCGTAAACAACAACCGCAGCGCCGGATCGAGCGTGATGGCGAGAATCGCGGCGATGGCCATGGCGAAGTTCTTGGTGAAGGCGAGCGGCTTGAACAACCGCCCTTCCTGCGCTTCGAGAGCGAAGACCGGCATGAAGGAGAGGGCGATGACCATGAGCGAAAAGAAGCTCGGCCGTCCGACTTCCTGGATGGCCTTGATGAGCACTTCCTTGTAGTCGCCCTTTTTCCCTTCCGCCTCCCACACCTCCAGCTTCTTGTGCGCGTTCTCGACGACGACGACCGCCGCGTCGACCAGGGCTCCGATGGCGATGGCGATGCCGCCCAACGACATGATGTTGGCGTTGATGCCGAGGAGCTTCATCGGAATGAAGGCGAGGACGATGGCCGCGGGGAGGGTGAAGATCGGAATGACGGCGCTGGGGATGTGCCAGAGAAAGATGAGGATGATCAGCGAGACGATGATCATCTCCAGCAGCAGCTCGTGCTTGAGCGTGTGGATGGAGCGCTCGATCAATTCCGAGCGGTCGTAGGTAGTAACGATCGTTACGCCTGCGGGGAGGGTCTTCTCGATCTGCGCCAGGCGGGCCTTGACGCGATTGATCACGTCGAGCGCGTTCTCGCTCTGGCGCATGATCACGATCCCCGCGGCCGTTTCGCCCTCGCCGTCGAGCTCCGCAACGCCGCGCCGCATCTCCGGTCCGAGCTGGATGTTGGCGACGTCGCGCAGCAGCACCGGCGTGCCGCGCTCGTCGGTCTTGATCACGATCTTTTCGAGATCGGCGATGTTCTTGATGTACCCGCGTGCGCGGACCATGTACTCCGCGCCGCTCCACTCGACCAGCCGCGCGCCGACTTCGTTGTTCGACGCGCGCACCGCTTCCATCACCTCCATGAGCGGGATGCGGTGTGCAGTGAGCTTGTTGGGATCGACGGCGATCTGATATTGCCGCACGAACCCGCCCAACGACGCCACCTCGGCGACTCCAGGGACGGACTGCAACTGGTATCGGATCGTCCAATCCTGCAGCGAGCGAAGGTCCGCCAGCGAATGTTTTCCGCTCTTATCGACGAGCGCGTACTGGAATACCCACCCTACCCCGCTGGCGTCGGGTCCGAGCTCCGTCTTTACCCCTTGCGGCAGCGTCGATTGGACCTTCGAGAGGTACTCGAGCACCCGGCTGCGGGCCCAATAGAGATCCGTCCCCTCGTCGAAGATCACATAGACGTACGAATAGCCGAAGTCGGAGAACCCGCGGATGCTCTTCACCTTCGGCGCGCCGAGCAGCGAGGTGATGATCGGATAGGTGACCTGATCTTCCATGATGTCGGGGCTTCGATCCCACTTCGAATAGATGATGACCTGCGTGTCGGAAAGATCGGGGAGAGCGTCGACGGCAATGTGCTTCATCGACCAGAGACCGGCGCAGACCAGTCCCGCCATGATCGTAAGGGTCATGAACTTGTTGGTGGCGCAGAGGCGTATGAGTCTTTCAATCATGATTTAAAACCAGAAACTAGAAACCAGAAACCAGAAAGGGACGACGATGGAAGATTTGAAGGATCGGACGCGGAATTACTCGTTGCGAATCATCAAGCTTTACAACGCGCTGCCTGGGCGAGGATCCGGGCGCGTGATCGGGAATCAGATTTTGCGCAGCGGCACTTCTGTCGGTGCGCACTATCGCGAAGCGATCCGGGCCCGATCGGCGGCGGAGTATGCGGCAAAGATGAACGGCGGTCTGATGGAGCTCGAGGAGACTCTTTATTGGCTGGAGCTTCTCGAACACTCCGGCGTGATCGCTGCCTAAAAGCTGACAGCGCTCAAAGACGAAACCCACCAGTTGACCGCAATCCTCGTCTCGCTCATCAAGAAATCGAAGCGCTAGAACCTCGTCACTACTGTTCACGCCGCACCCCTTCTGGTTTCTGGTTTCTGGTTTCTGGGTTCATCTGTGCGAGAGCCGCCTTTAGACGCGATTCGGAATCGATCAGGAAGTTGGCCTGCGTGACCACCTTCTCACCTGCTTTGAGGCCGCTTCGTACTTCGTAAAATTGATCGGACTTCGTACCCACGGATACCTCCCGCGGCGCGAACGTCCCGTCGCTCTTCACCAGGAAGACCACCGAGCGCGTGCCGGTCTGCAGCACGGCCGAGTCGGGGACGACGACGACCTGGCGCGCCGGCTGCTGGATGACGACGTCACCGAACATGTCGGGCTTGAGGGCGCCGTCGGCGTTGTCGAATTCGCTGCGCACTTTGATCGTGCGGGTCAGCGGATCGACGATCGGGGCGATGAAGGTGACGCGACCGGTCCACGTGCGGCCCGGAACGTAGGAGAGCGTGGCCGTCGCGGTTGCGCCGAGGGAGATGAACTGCAGCTCCGACTCATAGACGTCGGCCTCGATCCAGACGCGGTTCAGATTGGCGATCTCGAAAAGAGGGTCGCCCGCCGTCACGCGCGCTCCGGCCACGGCGATCTTGTTCATCACGTACCCGCTGGCCGGCGAGTAGATGGTGATCGATTTACGTGCCACGTGCGTCCGCTCGAGCTCCCGGATCTCCGACGGCGTCACATCCCACAACAGCAGACGCTGCCTGGCCGCGGCCAGGAGCGACGGCGCCTGCGTTGCCGCGCGCATGGCCAGCAGATAGTCCTGCTGCGTGGCCAGCAGATCGGGGCTGTAGACCGAGAAGAGTGGCTGCCCTTTGCGGATCTCCTGGCCGGTCACATTCACATACAGCTTCTCGATATACCCGTCGAACTTCGTGCTGATCTTGTAGAGCCGGGTCTCATCGATCGCGACGCGGCCGATGGTGCGGACGGATGGCCCAAGCGTGCGCATCTCGGTCATCCCGGTCTGCACGCCGATGAGTTGCTGCCGGTCCGAGGTCAGCTTCACGTTCGCGTAACCGTCGATGCCGGCAGTTGCGGGATTTTTGGCGTCCGCATACACCGGGACCAGCTCCATCCCGCAATCGGGCGCTTTGCCGGGTTTGTCCGAGGTGTACGAGGGATGCATTGGGTCGACCCAGTGATCGATCTTCTTATGAGCGGGTCGCGCCGGCGCTGGTTGCGTACTCGTGCGCGCGATGAGAACCGCGCCGAGCGCAGTGGCGAAGAGGAGCGTGAAAATCCAGGGCAGTTTCGTTTTCATGGTCATTACCTCATCTGAGTGATGCCTCGTCGATGGCCACGCGCCACTTGGCCGCTTCCGCGAGGCGGCCGAGGTAGCTGGCGCGGTCGCTGTAGAGGGCGTTCACAGCATCGAAGACGGTGATGAACGGCACCTTGCCGTTCTGATAGCTGCTGAGCGCCGACTCGTAGGAGAGCTGATCGAGCGGCGTGATCCTGTCGCGATACAGCATGGCCACGTCGTTGGCCGCCTCGAGCTGCGCGAGGCGTTCGCGCGTGCGCTGCTCCAGATCGCGTTGGATGACGTCCGTCTCCGACGTCTGCCCGGCAACGCGCGCCTGCATTTCCGCGAGCTGGTTCTGTTGCCGCTTGTTGGCCCACACCGGCAACGAAACGCCGACGCCGACCTGCCACATCGGCCCCATGGCGAAGTTGCCGCGATACATCGAGCCGCCGCTCACCACGAAGTCGGGGAAGAAGTTCTTCTTCGCCAGCGCGACGCGCAGCCGTCCGGTCTCGATCCCCTGCCGCGCCGCGGCGGCCTCGGGGCTTCGCGCCAGCGCGCTCGACACCACGGCTGCCGCTGCAGGAATCGGGATGATGGATGGAAGCTCGTCGGGAGCATCGAGTGCCGCATCCTGCGGACGGCCGAGGAGTCCGTTGATCTCGGCAAGCCGGCCGGCGATGACGGCACGCTGCGTCGCTTTCAACTCATCGATCCGCGCCAGCTCGATCTGGGCTCGGAGGACGTCCTGCTGCACGGCAAGCCCCGCCACGTAGCGGTCGCGCGCGGTCGACTCGATCTGTTGCGCGGTGGTGCGCCGCTCTTCGATCAGGCGATCGAGTGCCCGGGCCAGGACCAGGTCGTACCAGGCGTTGCGAATCCGCGCCTCGATCGTCAGGCCGGCCCGGTTCAACGTCCCCACTTCGATCTCGCGCGCTTCGCTGGCGATGGCTTTGCCCGCCAACGTTAGTTTCCCGGGCCATGGAAGCGGCTGACTCAGCATCAGACCGATGAAGGTTCCTTCCGCCTTGCCCAGTGAGAGGGAGCGCCCATCGTTCTGATAGACGAACGACGCGCTCGGATCGGGCAGCGTCCGCGCCGGCTCGATGCGGCGCTGCGCCGCCTCGATCGCCGCGCGCGCCTCGGCGACTTCCGGCGCGCTCCTCAGTGCCTCGGCCACCAGGCGGTCGGCGACCGGATCGGGCGGCGTCAGCCGCACCGGCTGGGCGACGGCAACGGACGCGAACAGCAGGCAGATCGCGGCGAAGCCGCAACGGAGCGCTGGCGTCTCGCCGGCTGGCCCGGAGGCGTCTCGCCTCCGCGTTACTCGCGAATGTATGTCGTCTGCCACGCGGGCGGCGAGACGCCGCCCGGCCAGCCGGCGAGACGCCAGCGCTCCGGTTCTGCCATACTTGGGGATCAGCACTTCGGGTCTCCTCATGCGCGACGAGACAGACGTCGCGCGAGCGTTCGGGTGGGAACGTCAGCGGGAGGAGCGCCGGATCAGATACGGAATTGTTCGTTGAGGAGAATCGGAGGAGGGGGAGAGAATCCGTCCGCCAGGTGATCGTTCGATGCGATGACGATCGAAACCTTCACCGGGACCGCCGCCGCAATCGCAACCGCCGGGCCTGTTCCGCCGTTCAGGGAAGGAGCGGTGGTGAGGGTGGCGTCATTGTCATGACCGCGAGTCTGCCCCGACATCGTGCAACTTCCGGCGCAGCACGGCATCGACGCCTGCATCGCCGTCGTCGTGCGGATCGGCTGATCGACGCAGCAGAGCATCGCCACCGGCAGAGTCCCGATGAAAAGCATCAGGGCAACCGTCGTGGCCAGGCGCTTTGCGATCGATGTGGCGAGTAGATGCACGGTTCTACGAACTCCTGCGGCAGTATCGCCATTCCCCCGACCCGAAGGCCGTGTGCGGGAACACAGGGCAAAGGTGACAGGCGTCACTCGAACCCCAACGCCGCGAGACCGCGCAACCCCGCAACCGCTGTTATCATCCCCCTTCGCACGTCCATCCCTGTCCGATAGGAATTCTCATGACCGCTTCCCTCCGGCGGGCGTTTATCCGCGCCGCGCTCTTTGCAACCGTCGTTACTTGTACCGCTCCCCTGCTCGCCCAGACCGCTCTCGACGGTCCGCCGTTCAGCGCCGACCCGAAGGCGTTGCTGGCCGCGGCGCAGAAGGTCGAAGCCAAAGACCTCAACATCCTCTATCTGCTCGACGAGGAAACGATCACGTTTGAGCCGGACGGCCGCGCGAAGGCGGTGTTCCGCGCGATCTATTACATCGTCACCGAGGATGGTGTCGAGGGCGCCGGTACAGCGAGCGCGGCATGGGCGCCGTGGTACGACGACAAGCCGGTCATCACCGCCCGCGTGATCACCAAAGACGGCACCGTCCATACGCTCGATCCAAAGGCGATCACAGAGTCCACCGCCGAGGAAGAGCAGGACATGTTCAGCGACCAGCGCGTGCTGCGTGCGCCGCTGCCGGGCGTCGCCGCCGGAGCGATCATCGAGAGAGTCATCACACTGGAAGGGCGCAGCCCGATCGCGGGCGGCGGCAAGTACGGGCTGTTCCTGTTCGGCGGAAGCGTCCCCTTCGAACGGCAGCGTCTCGTGCTCGACGCCGATGCTTCCATCGCGCCGCGCATCGTGAACAAGTCTGGCTTCGAGCCGGTCACGACCGAGCAGAACGGCCGTAAACGCGTCGTCTTCGAAAAGGGTCACACCGACGCCTTCGATCATGACGAGGAGTACCTCCCCTCGGACGAGTTGAACCTGCCGTATGTCGCCTTCGCCAACGGTTCCTCATGGCACGACATCGCCCGGAACTACTCGGCCATCGTCGACAAACAGATCGCCTCGGATGGTGATCTGAAGAGCACCGTCGCCGGCGCGATCGGCAGCACCACCAACCGCACCGAGGTCATCGACAGGCTGCTGGACATGGTCGAGAAAAACGTCCGCTATGCCGGGGTCGAAGTCGGCGAGGGATCGATCGTGCCGCGGTCGCCGAAGAGCGTGCTGCAGAAGAAGTACGGCGACTGCAAGGACAAAGCGACGCTGCTGGTGGCCTTGCTGCGAACGGCCGGCCTTTCCGCACACGTGGCCCTGCTCGAGGCCGGCTCCGGATTCGACGTCATCGCCGGCCTGCCGGGCGTCGATCACTTCAACCACGCCATCGTCGTCGTCGACGGCGCGGCCGAGGGGCAGCCGGCGCTGTGGATCGATCCGACCGACGAATTCGCGCGGGCGGGCCAGTTGCCCCCCGAGGATCAGGGGCGCATGGCGCTGATCGCCGCCGACGCGACGGCCGCGCTCACGCGCACACCCGAGGCCACCTCGGAGGCCAATCGCGCCATCCGAACCCGCATCGTCACGCTGCCGGAAGAAGGAAAGGCTCACATCACCGCCTCGGCCGAGGGGACGTGGGCCGAGGATGCCCGGTCACGCCGTGTCTACGCCACCAACACAAAAAAGGACTATCGCGAGGCGATCGAGAAGGCCGCGGCCGCCTACTATGTCGCGCCGAAGGTGGACAGCCTCGAGATCGGCGAGCCGCACGACTTCACGAAACCGTTCCGCATCACCGTACAGTTGTCGAACTCGAAGAACGGCGTCGTGGCAGCCGGCGACGCCGACGTGGTGATTCCGGTCCACGACTTCGTTACGATCCTGCCGGACGTCCTGCACGATTACGAGGAAAAGACGGCGGAGGCGAAACAGGCCAAACCGGAGAAGAAGCGGATCCATGACTTTGTCTTTCCGCGTCCCATCACCGAGGAGCGGCGCTATCGGATCGTCCCGGCAGCCGGATTCGTGGCCCGCACCCTGCCGCACAACGAAACGACCCGACTCGGCACGGCAACGCTGACCAAGGAGTACTCAACCGACAGCGACGGCGCCGTCATCGCAAAGATCGTCTTCGACAGCGGCAAGCGGCGTATCACGCCCGCCGAATTCGAGGAGACGCGCGTCGCGCTGAGCAAGCTGTCGCGCACCGATGGAGTGCGCATCGGCTTCAACTCCCTCGGACAGGCCAAGCTCAACGCCGGCGACGTCGGCGCGGCGCTCACGGAATTCCGCAAGCTGGCCGTGCTGCATCCGAAGGAGGCACAGCACCACATCGAGCTGGCCCGCGCTCTTCTGGCCGGGGGCCTCGGCGAAGCGGCACGCGATGAGGCCAAACGCGCCGTGACCATCGAGCCGTCGAACGCGAAAGCCTACGCGATGCTGGCGACGGTCCTGGAGAACGATCTCCTGGGGCGCTACCTGCGCCAGGGGTGCGATCTTCCCGGCGCCATCGCCGCGCTGCGTAAGGCCAAAGAGCTCGATCCGTCCGACGCCAAAGTCCGCGCGCGGCTTGCCGAGCTTCTGACGTTCGGCGATGGAGCGTTCAAGTTCGAGCGCAACGCGCATCTGAAGGAGGCCATCGATGAGTACAAGTCGCTGCTCAAGGACCTCGGCAAGGATGCACAACCCTATTCGCCTCCTCTCATGCTCGCTCTTGCACACGCCGGACGCTGGGAGGAAGTGAAGGAATT
>Ga0247668_1000107_pt1 | contig 26282 bp, 24 predicted proteins | sample CNK09_metaG_FD_182737 | JGI IMG/M metagenome (GOLD analysis project Ga0247668, IMG submission 182737) | Soil microbial communities from Purdue University Martell Research Forest, Indiana, United States - CNK09 | ecosystem: Environmental > Terrestrial > Soil > Temperate forest > Bulk soil...
GAGCCGATCGACGTCGCGGCGGCGGAAGAAGACGATCCGTTCGGTGCCATGGTGGCCGTCGAAGTCGAGCCCGATCACACGGACGATCCCTTCGCTGCCGGTGCCACGGAAATCCACGACGCCGGCGCCGAGCGCGTGGCGCTGCAATCGCTCGTGGCATCCGCGAGCGAAGTCGTCCGCGACCTCGAAAAGGCACTCGAGAGAGCGCGTGCGCACGAAGCGGCGCTGCGCGCGAAGATGTAACTGCGCTGCCGCAGCGCAGTGTTACGCCTCCCCGTACGGGACGCAGTACGGATCGTCGGTATCGCAATTGGCGAACTCGAACTGGATCGTCGTATGGGCGATGCCGTAGTCGTGGGCCAGCAGCTCGTTGACCTGCGCCAGGACATTGCCTGTCGACCGTACCGGGATGTCGCCGACCATGAGGTGACATGACAGCGCCGGCCGGGACGGACCGAGGGCCCAGATGTGGAGGTGATGAACGCCGTCGACGCCTTCGAGCGCTGCGATTGCGCGGGTCACCTCGTCCGGATCGATTCCGGCGGGCGTTCCCTCGAGCAACAGATTGATCGCTTCGCGCAGAATCCCCCAACTGCTCCAGAGAATCAGCACACCGATGGCGATGGAGACTGCCGGGTCCCAGAACTGCTCGCCGGTGACTCCGATCAGGATCGCCGCGCCCATGATGCCAACCGAGGAGAGAGCGTCTCCGAGCATATGAAGCACGGCGCCGCGGATGTTGAGATCGTGCCGGCCATGGCCGCGAAGCCAGAGTGTGATCGAGCCGTTGAGAACCAACGCCGCGGCGGCCGTGACGAGCATAGCCTTGCTGTTCACGCCGGCAGGGGCGCGCAGCCGCTCGGCCGCCTCGACGAAAAGAAAGATCGTGAACGCCGCCAGCGCGCCGGCGTTGATGAAGGCCGCCAGAACCCCGGCGCGATGCCATCCGTACGATTTCGCGCTCGTGGCCGGCCGCCGCTCCACGCGGACCGCGAACAAAGCCAGCAGGAGCGCCAGCGTGTCGGTGACGTTGTGCAGCGCGTCGCCGATGAGGGACAGAGAGTTGGCGCGTATGCCGACGGTCACTTCGACCGCGACGAAGACCGCGGTGGCAGTCGAAGCGATGATCAGCTTGCGCGATACGACCGCGCTGCCGGGCTCGTGATGATGGTGGTGGTCGGACATGAAGAAGTGGATCAGTAGATTAGTGGATTCGTCGATCAGGAGACAGTCGCGGCCGGCCTGATCTACGAATCCACTAATCTACGAATCCACGATCATCTACGGTCTGGTCGACCGCTCCACCTTCTTCGACCTCTGCGCCACCGCCTCCGCCATCGAGACCCGCTGTTCGCGCAACCGCGCCGCGAGGCCCTCATCCGTCAGCGCGATGATCTGTGCCGCGAGAATGCCGGCGTTTCGGGCGCCGCTGACGGCGACTGTGGCCACGGGAATCCCCGGAGGCATCTGCACGACCGCAAACAGCGCGTCGATGCCCTGCAGCGCCCCTCCGGCCAGCGGTACGCCGATGACCGGTTTCGTGGTGAATGAGGCAACCACGCCCGGCAGATGCGCCGCCATTCCGGCGCCGGCGATGAATACCCCCGCGCCGTCGCGCTCGGCGTCCGTGATGACCTGCTTCGTCCGCTCGGGACTCCGGTGCGCCGAGGCGACCTTCATCTCGTACGCCACGCCCATCTCATCGAGGGCCGCGCACGCCTGCGCCATGACCTCGGCATCGGAATCGCTGCCCATGATGATGCACACCCACATGGCGTGAATGGTAGCAGGGCTCAGCAGGCGGGCGCTTTGGCCTCGTTAGCCAGGGGAGGGATAGCAGTACGCGCCGGGCTGTCCAATGGGAGGCAGCTTCTCACCAGCGCGCTCAGGGCGCCGATGTCGAACGGCTTCGGCAGGAAAGCGCAGATGCCTTTGTCGACCGCCGTGGCGACCTCGGGCGCACGATTGGCGCTGATGATGATGACCGGGATCTTCTTCAGATCGGGCTCGAGCTCGCGAGCCTGGAGTACGTCCCATCCGGAGAGGACGGGCATCATCAGGTCGAGCACCACCACGTTCGGGTGCTCGCGTCGCATGAGGTCGAGCGCATCCTTCCCGTTGGGAGCCTCCTGGAAGACGTAGCCGTCTCGCTTGAGTGCCGCCACGATCATGCGGCGGATGCTGGGGTCGTCATCGACGACAAGTACACAGTACGGAGGTTCGTTCGCCACATCTTCACCGGTTTGGACCACGGAACGGAGACATGCACAACAGATGCCTTGACGGAATATCACGCTCTCCGCGGGTGCTTCTGGCAAGGCCGTGAAAGTCGCCGTAGCCATGTCGGGCGGGGTCGATTCGTCGACCGCCGCGTACATCCTCAAGTCTGCCGGACACGAGGTTGTCGGTCTGTCGATGCAGATGTACGACAACCTCGCCAACGCCGATACGGCCTACGGCGGATGCTGCACGATCGACGACCTTGCCGACGCGCGCCGCGTGGCTTGGAAGCTCGACATTCCCCACTTCACCCTGAACCTCGAACAGAATTTTCATGAGAAGGTGATCACGCCGTTCGTGCAATCGTACCTGAGCGGCCTGACGCCGAGCCCTTGCGTCCTCTGTAACACCCACGTGAAATTCGACCTTTTTCATGAGAAGGCGCGCGCCATCGGCGCGGAGAAGATCGCCACCGGCCACTACGCCCGCATCACGCGCGATGCAGCCGGCCGCTTCGAGCTGCGCAAGGCGCTGCACCTGGCCAAGGACCAATCGTACTTTCTCTTCGAGCTGACGCAGGAGCAGCTCGGCGGCGCCCTCTTCCCACTCGGTGAGATGACCAAGCCGGAGGTTCGCGACGTCGCCGAGGAGGCGGGCCTGGTCGTGGCGCGCAAGAAGGAGTCGTACGAGATCTGCTTCGTGCCGCGGAAGGACACCTACGCCGCCATCGTCGAGCGCGAGGCAGCGATGGCGCCGGGCGACGGAGCCGGCGAGATCGTCGACGTCGACGGTAACGTGATCGGGACGCACGATGGCTACTACCACTTCACCATCGGCCAGCGACGCGGTCTCGCCGTCGGCGGAACGGCCGAGCGGATGTACGTGGTCGACGTGAACCCCTTCACCAGGCGCGTCGTGGTCGGCGAAGCGTCCGATCTGGAACGCGACGAGCTGATCGCCGAGCGCGTCCACTGGATCGGGGAGCCGCCGTCAGGCCCGATCGAGATCCAGGCGCGCGTTCGTTCCCGCTCGGCCGACGTCGCCGCGACGGTTACGCCGCTTGCTGACGGCCGCGCGCGTGTGCAGTTCGCGCAGAAGCTGCGGGCTGTCGCTCCGGGTCAGGCAGTGGTTTTTTATGACGCCGATCTCTGCTTGGGCGGTGGGTGGATTCTGCGCGGCTGACGTCACATCATTGCTGCAAGCTTCGCGTCAACATTCTCCGCCCACTCCGGCGAGCATTCGGGATGATGGCGCGCCTTCGTCAGTGCGTCGCGCGCCCCGGACGTATCGCCTGCCGCTTTGCGCAACGTGCCGAGCTTGACGAGCGCGCCAATGGCGTTCGGGCCAGTCGTCTCGATGTCGCATAGCGACTCGTAAAGGACGATCGCCAGATTACGATGGCCATGCCGCTCCGCGAATTGCGCCGCGCGCGTCAGGAAACGCGGCAGCCGTTCCCTCTGCAACTCGTGGATGAGATCGATGGCCAGGTCGTCGTATTTCTCTTCGATGTCGCGCGTCAAGAGGCGTGTGGCATACCCGTCGCGCTCCCGGTCGTCGGCCGCGGTGTCGACGGCGAGACGTAACGCGTCGATGTTGCGCGGCTGCTCGATCAATAGCGCGTGCACCGCCGTACGCGCACCGTCGATATTTCCGGCATCCTTGGCGGCAACCGCCTTGACCAGACGCTCATCGGCGTTCCAGGTCGTTTCCTGCTCAACCACTGGAGTGACGAACCTCTCCTCGAAGCCGATGAGCTTGATGACCAAGGCGAAGCCAACGCCGTACAGGAACCCACCGACGTGCGCGGAGAAGGCTGTGCCGCCGCCGGATGTCTCGGTCGCCGTCTGAAAAAACTGTTGCGCGAACCAAAGCGGCAGGACGATGAAGGCCGGTACGTGGAAGCGGAAGTTCCACCGCCACCGCAGCAGAAACGGGATGAAGATGAACTCGACCTTGGAGGTGAAGAAACGCACCAGGTATGCGCCCATCACCGCGGCGATCGCGCCCGAGGCGCCGACGAGCGGGACGGTGCTGGCCGGATGATTGGCCGCGAAAAAGAGCGTTGCTGCCACACCACCGCTGAAATAGAGCAAGGTGAAAAGCGGACGGCCGAAGACATCTTCGACAAACGGCCCGCTGATGAAAAAGAAGAGCAGGTTGCCGAAAAGATGCAGGAAGCCGAGGTGGATGAACATCGACGTAAAGATGTGAACGGCCCCTCCCTCGGCAGGGACATATCCGAAGCGGATCCGCGGTAATGCGCGGTATGCGCGCAAGAGCTCTTGCGCCATGCCATCAAACGTCGACTGCTCACCCGGGACGTCGACCGATGCCGCCGGCGGGGTGGCCGAGGCGGCGATGCGCGCCTGTAACGAAGCGGGAACGAGGTTCTCGATCGACGGCTGCAAGTGCAGGTACGGATGTGCGATGTAGAAGCGCATGGTCCGTATCCATTGCTCTTCAACGGCGGCATTCCCGCCCGTCGAGTCGAACACCGCCATCGCCAGCCAGACGACGATATTCAGGGCGATGATGGCGTAGGAAACCCACGCATGGCGGCGGATGACGGCATCATCGCGTCCGATGGGAAGAAGAATCATGGATGCCGCAAAGTTTACGCCGAACCACTCAGAAAAGCGTTTGTCCGGCCACGCGGGCCTCGAGCGCCAGTAGCGTACGCTTGACGTCGAGCCCTCCCCCGAATCCGGTCAATGAGCCGTTCGCTCCGATCACTCGATGACACGGAATGATGATCGGGATCGGATTGGCGCCATTCGCCGCTCCGACGGCCCGCACCGCCGCCGGCCGGCTGATCGTTTCGGCAATCGCCGAGTACGTCGTCGTCTGCCCATACGGAATCTCGAGCAGTGCGCTCCAGACAGACCGCTGAAACTCCGTACCGCGCGGCGCAAGCGGGAGATCGAACGCTTTCCGACCACCGGCGAAGTACGCGCGCAACTGGGCGGCCGCCTCGGCGAAAGCTTCGTCATCGCGAATCCAATCCGGCTTCGGCCGAGCACCGGCGAAGTAGGTTTCGATGATGGAAGTGCCATCGCCGGCGATGAGAATCGCGCCAATGGGTGTGTCGACGTAGCTGTACTTCAAGCCAGGCTTCTCCACAGCAACATCGTCGCATAAGCCCGGTACGGCCGCCACGCCTCGGCGCGCGCCAGCAGCTCCCGGTCGCTGGTCATACCGGCTGCCCTGCGGAGAACGAGGTCACCATGCGGAAAGGCATCGGGCTCGCGGAGGGCGCGCATGGCGACGTAGTGCGCCGTCCATGGGCCGATGCCCGGCAGCGCGGTCAGTCTGGCGATCGATTCATCCAGCGTCGCTCCCCGTTCGAAGGTCACCTCGCCGCGCGCCACCGCACGGGCCAGACCGCGAATGGAGTCCCAGCGAGCCTGTGGCATCCCGGGATTCGTCCGCGCACGCATGAGCGACTCGGGAGTGATGCCGTGACGCGAGGCGATGCGGGCCATGATCGTCGTCGCTCCGGCCACGCTGATCTGCTGCCCGACCATGGCCCGAATGGCCATCTCGAACGGATCCCACGTCCCGGGCACGCGAATGCCGCGATGCGCGCGGACGAGCGGACCGAGCATCGGGTCGCGCGCGAGACGTTGCTCGATGGCGATGATATCGGCATCGATGTCGAACATCGCCCGCACCTGTTCCCCCTTCGAGAGGTCGCTGACGATCACCGCGTGGTTGACCGCGTCATGCGTTACGCGCACACCCTCGCGCTCATAGGCATCGGTGCTGATTACCTCCACACCCGCGAAGGCGCGCGGGCGGAGGAAGGCGAGGATGGCGGTCCAGTCGTAGGGAGGGGTGTAGACGAGCGCGGTCATGTCAGTCATGGGTCTCGGGGTCTCGCGGTTGCGCGGTCTCGTGGTGTTTGATTTCAAGGGCGCCGTTTCGTCCGCACACCCCGAGACCGCGCAACCCCGAGACCGCGCAACCCCGAGACCGCGCAACCGCGCTCACTCCACCGTCACGCTCTTCGCCAGATTCCTCGGCTGATCGACGTCGCATCCCCGGCGCAAGGCGATGTAGTAAGCCAGGAGCTGCGTCGGGATGACCGAGAGGATCGGCTGGAGCGGCTCGATGGTCCAGGGGATCTCGATCACGTCGTCGGCGAAGTTGCGCATGGCCTCGTCGCCTTCGTCACAGATCACGATCAGCTTGCCGTCGCGCGCTTTCACTTCCTGCAGGTTGGAAACGACCTTTTCATACACCGGTGTGTGCGTGGCGATGGCGACGACCGGGAGGTTCTCGTCGATGAGCGCGATCGGTCCGTGTTTCATCTCCCCGGCCGGATAGCCCTCGGCGTGGATGTAGGAGATCTCTTTGAGCTTGAGCGCTCCTTCCAGGGCGATCGGGTAATGCACGCCACGGCCGAGGAAGAGAAAATCCTGCGACTTCGCATACTTGTGCGCCAGCGCCTCGATGTTCTTCTCCTGCTTGGCCAGGATGTCTTCGATCTTGTGCGGGATCACGCTCAGCTCGTGCATGGCGTAGCGGCGATCGTCGACGTCATCGCCACGGAGCTGGCGGATGTAAAGCGCCAGGAGGTAGAAGGCGGTGAGCTGCGTCGTGAAGGCCTTCGTCGAGGCCACGCCGATCTCCGGCCCGGCATTGGTGTAGATCACGCCGTCTGACATGCGCGTGGCCGCGGCGCCGATGACGTTGCAGATCGTGATCAGCTTCGCGCCGCGCCGTTTGGCCTCCTGCATCCCGGCGATCGTGTCGGCGGTCTCACCCGACTGCGTAACGCCGATGACCAGGGTGTTCTCATCGATGATCGGATTGCGATAGCGGTACTCCGAGCCGTAATCGACCTCGATGGGGATGCGCGCCGCCTCCTCGAGCAGGAACTTGCCGACCAGACCGGCGTGCCACGACGTGCCGCAGGCGATGATGTGAACCTTGCGGATCTTCGCCCATTCGTCCGGCGTGAACTGCAGATCGTTGAAGAAAATCTCCCCTGACTCCTCGAACATCCGGCCTGTGAACGTGTCGCGTACGGCGCGCGACTGCTCGTGGATCTCCTTGAGCATGTAATGCCGGTAGCCTTCCTTCTCGGCCATCACGGCATCCCAGAGAATCCGCTTCGGCTCGCGGTCGATTCGCTGATCGTGCTGATCGAAGAGCGACACGTTGTGCTGATCGGCGACGGCGTATTCGCCATCCTCGAGATAGATGACGTCGCGCGTATAGGCGAGAAGCGGCGCGACGTCGGAGGCGATGAAGTTCTCGTTCTCGCCGAGGCCGACCACCAGAGGAGGTCCCTGCTTCGCGGCCACGATCGTACCGGGATCCCCGCCGTCGATCATCACCAGCGCGTAGTGGCCTTCGAGCTCCTTGAGCGTCTTGCGGACGGCATCGACGAACTTCGTCCCATCCTTCATGTTTTCTTCGATGAGATGAGCCACGACCTCTGTATCCGTCTCGGTCTTGAACTCATGTCCCGTTTTCTGCAGCCGCTGCTTGATGGGGAGGAAGTTCTCGATGATGCCGTTATGGATGACCACGACCTTCCCGCTGCAGTCGCGGTGCGGATGGGCGTTGTTCTCGTTCGGCTTGCCGTGCGTGGCCCAGCGGGTGTGGCCCATGCCGAACGTGCCGTGGAGCGGCCGCTCGTTCAGTTTCGCTTCGAGGTTCGAGAGCTTCCCCTCGGCGCGGACGACCTGGACGCCGTCGCTGTCGATGACCGCGATTCCGGCGCTGTCGTAGCCGCGATATTCGAGTTTTTTGAGTCCGCCGATGAGGACCGGCACGACGTCACGCGTGCCGGCATATCCGATGATTCCGCACATGAGGCTTCCTGTCCGTTAGAATTCCGCGCCGGTGAGAAAAATCGCGGTGTTGCTTCTGTTCGCTCTCGTGGCCTGCGGCAAACGCGGCGATCCACATCCGCCCATCCCGGTCATCCCGAAAGCGACGACCGATCTTCTTGTAGCACAGCGTGGTCCCAAAGTTCTCCTCTCTTGGGGCTACCCCTCTCTGACGACCGCCGGCAAGAGCATGACCGGCATCAAGCGCGTCGCCGTCTGGCGTTCGCTTGAAGAGCCGCCGGCCGCGCCGTCGGCCGGCAATCCGGAATCGCCCATCCAGCTCTTTGCCAAGGTTCCCGCGTTGATCCCCGTCAAGTTCCTGAAGGTTCGAACGCGGGTAGACAGCATAGAAGGCGCCAAGTTGCCCGCCGCCACGGCCGGCGCGCGTCTGACGTACGAAGATACCCCCCCGCTTCACACCGCCGATGGGCGTCCGGTTCGCCTCACGTACGCGGTCGTCACCGAGGGACAATCGGCGAATAGCGACCTTTCGAATCTCGTCTCCATCGTCCCGATGGATGTACCGGCTCCGCCGTCCGCGCTCACCGCAGCCGCGCGCCGCGAGGGCGTCGTCCTGACCTGGACGGCACCCGACGCCACGATCAGCGGTGCGAAGAATCCGGTCATCGCCGGATACAACGTCTACCGCTTCCCGCACGGCCAGCCTGCAGATGAGTTCGCAACGCCGGCCAACACGTCACCGCTGGCCGCAACGACCTTTACCGACAACCCGCCGTACGGAGAGCACGACTACTTCGTCACCGCGCTCGCCGCACCCGGCCCGCCGCGCATCGAGAGCGAGCCGTCGCCGGTCGCCGGGGCGAATTTCAAAGACCTCGTCGCACCACCTCCGCCCACCGGTCTCACCGCGCTCGTCGAGACTGGCGCCGTCCGTCTGGTCTGGGATCCGGTCGACGCGCCCGACCTGGCCGGCTACAAGGTCTACCGCACCGAGGGCACCGGCATCGAGCAACTGCGTCCGGTCGGCACGATCCCGCTCACCCCCCAACTTCTCACCGCCACCAACTACCGCGACACCGGCGTCAACCCGGGGATCTCGTACTACTACGAGGTAGTGTCGGTCGATAAGACCGGGAACGAGAGCACGAAGGTGAAGACGGACTGGGTGCTGGTGCCGAAGACGCCGTAGATGAAGATTGCGGGTCTGATGTGGCTCGACGAGATTGTCGAGAAACTCGCCAAGAAGCACCACGTCGAGATGTTCGAGGTTGAAGAGCTCTTTGATGCCGGGCCAAGACTCCGGTTTATCGAAACTGGTGATCGTCACGGTGAGGACGTGTACTCTGCTCTTGGCCGAACAGAAGCAGGAAGGTATCTCACCGTGTTTTTTGTTCGTAAACGTGATGGACGCGCGTTGCCTCTGTCGGCTCGCGATATGACTCCCGCGGAGAGAAGAAGGTATGGACAAAAATAAGACATCGATTTCTGGAGCGTCGTCATATCGGGAGATCGGCGAATTCTGGGACGAGCATGATCTCTCCGATTACTGGGATCAGACGCACGACGTTCAGATGGACATCGATATCCATCCGTCGACTATCTACTTTCCTGTCGAGAAGTCACTGGCGGAAAAGCTCCGCACGGAAGCGGAGAATCGGGGCGTTTCGCCGGAGACACTGCTGAATAAATGGGTTCAGGAGCACGTCGGAAACGAGGCTGTTCCCAAGTAATGGAACCGCCAGGTTTCCCCTGGATCCTCACGCAAACGACCCCGTGGAATTGATGACCGTGACAGCCGGACATATCATCGAGGACTTCAAGGCACTTCCCGATCTGGAGAGGCGCGAGGTCTTAGCGAAGCTACTTCAGATTGCCGGCCACATGAAGTACGGACCAATTTCAGAAGAGGAACTCCTAGCTTCGGCGGACGAGCTGTTCGTCGCACTCGACCGTGAGGAACAGTCTGAGTGAGCGTTCTGCATCGCGGCGAAGTTTGGCTTGCGTAAAAGAAAAAGTGGAGCGGGCCGACAATTGAGATTGGCGCTCCCGATAACGGGATTAAGCTCTGAGAGCAGTCCTGACGCCCCGGCACAAAGATCTCGAAGCCGGAATCTGGACCCGTGGTCACCGCTCCGTCACGAATGATACTCAACTCCGAGCGTGAATCAAGCGCGGCCCTAAGATGACGCCCCTGGGAGCGCGTGCGTCTCGCGCGCGCTTGCAAGCAGCAGGATGCCGAGTATTAAGCGCGGTCGAGACGCCCGCGCTCCCAGGGACGCCACAACATTCCTAAATCCTCACGCACACATTCTTCGCCTCGGTGAAGAAGTTCAGCGACTCGAACCCTCCCTCCCGGCCCACCCCGCTCTCCTTCATGCCGCCGAAGGGGACGCGGAGGTCGCGGAGGAGCCAGCAGTTGATCCAGATCGTGCCGGCGTCGAGGGCGGCGGCCACTCTGTGCGCACGGGAGAGATCGCGCGTCCAGACGGTGGCGGAGAGGCCATAGCGGGTGGAGTTGGCGAACGTGACGGCTTCGTCGTCGTCGTCGAAGGGCGTGATCGTGACCACGGGACCGAAGATCTCTTCCTGCAAGGTGCGGCATTCGCATCCCAGGCCGGTGATGATGGTCGGCTCGACGAAGTAGCCGGGGCGGTCGAGGCGATGACCGCCAGCGACGATGGTGCCCCCTTCCTGCACGGCCAGATCGATGTAGCCGGTGACTTTCCGCAGATGGGCTTCGCTGATCAGCGCGCCGACGTCGGTGGCATCGTCGAGAGGATCGCCGATGCGCAGCCTCTTCGTGGCCGCGGCGAAGCGCTCGACGAATTCGTCGTGGATGGAGCGCTCGACGAAGATCCGTGATCCGCAGAGGCAGATCTCGCCCTGGTTCCAGAAGCTGGAACGGATCGATGTGGCGACAGCGTCATCGAGATCCGCGTCAGCGAAGATCAGGTTCGGGTTCTTGCCCCCCAGCTCCAGAGACAGCTTCTTGAACCGCGGCGCGGCATTCGCCGCCACCGCCGCGCCGGTGACGGTGCCGCCGGTGAAGGAGATGGCGGCGACGTCGTCGTGGCAGGTCAGCGCACGACCCGCTTTGTTGCCGTAGCCGTGAACGATGTTGATGACGCCCGGCGGGATGCCCGCCTCGAGCGACAGCTCGGCCAGACGGTTCGCCGTCAGCGGGGTCAGCTCGCTCGGTTTGGCGACGCAGGTGTTCCCCGCCGCGATGGCCGGCGCGATCTTCCACGAAAGGAGATACAGCGGCAGGTTCCAAGGCGCGATCAATCCGACGACACCGAGCGGCTGCCGCAGCGTGTAGTTCAGCGCGGCCGCATCGGTCATGTGCGCTTCGCTGGACTGGTGGAGGATGGCCGTGGCGAAGAAACGGAAGTTGGCCACGGCCCGCGGGATGTCCAGCCTCTTCGCAAGCGTGAGCGTCTTGCCGTTGTCGATCGACTCGCTGCGGGCAAGCTCGTCGAGGTTTTGCTCGATCAGATCGGCAAGCTTCAGCAGAAGATTGCTTCGCTCGGCCGCCGGCGTACGCGACCACGCCGGAAAGGCCGCCTTCCCCGCGCGCACGGCATCATCGACATCGCCCTCATCGCTATCCGGAATCCTGGCGATGACCTCGGCGGTGGCAGGGTTGATGTCGTCGAAGTAATCGCCGGAACGCGGTGGGTGGAACTCGCCGTTGATGAAGTTGGCAATCTGCATCCGTGCGCCAGTTTATCGCCAGCCTGTCATCCAAATGAGGCCGTGAAGAAATCGACCAAGGAGCAATTGTCATCCTGAAGCTGCCGGAGCGCCGAGCGAGCGCCAGCGAGCGAGATGCGCGCAGGCCTGCCCTGAGCGCAGCCGAAGGGACGCTGAAGGATCTCCAGTGGCAGCGCCTGTGGCATGTACCGCGTAGTTCGAGATCCTTCAGCCGAGCTCCGCCGGCTTCAGGATGACAGGATGAACTCCTCCAGCTCGAACTCCCATTTGTCGATGTCCGGATCCCACGAATCCCACGGCACGATCGCCGCCATCTGGTCTCTCAGGCCCGGCGGAATGACCTCGGGGACGATGAAGGCCTTCTGGCGGCGTAGTTTGTAGGGATTGCGGAACTCGAATCCGAGCACGCCGAGGATGTAGCGGGCGATGTACCAGGTCGCCTGGGGGTTCCAGCCGTGGGCGATCTTCACCACCACGCCGAGACCTTCGGGATACTCGGGATGCTCGATGGCCAGACCGAGAAGGCCGTCGGCGCCCTCCTTGGCCAGCACCCGGCCGTGGCAGGCCTTGAGGATCGTCGAGTCGAGGCGGTTGAAGCCGCCGATGAGGTCGGGATGCTCGATCATCGACTGCCAGATCCAGTCGTCGTCCTTCTCGGTGACGAGATTGGCGAAGAGTCTGGCCAGATCGGTCACCGTCATCGACACCGTCGGCAGTCCGCAGCCGTCCTTGGCGATGATTCCCTGCTTCCATTCGCTGCCGAGGACGTGGCGGATGTAGTCGAGGTATTGCTGGAAAAACGGGTGATGCGGCCAGACGTAGCCGACGCGCGACCAGCCCTTGAGCTTGCATCCGCGCAGGATGGCGGCGTGCTCGCCGGAACAGCAGTGATACCAGCGCCGCGGCCGCCGCACCTGCCTGCCGAACTGCACGAGAGGAACGTCGAGCGGCGCCTGCATTAACCCCCACTCGCCCTGAAGAAGGATTGATCGGGCCACGCGCACATGTTCGGTATCGCCGTTGTGCGAGGCGACAGAGATGGCTTTCTGTTCGCCCGTCAGAGCACGCGCAAACTCGCGCGTGAAGACTTTCATCATGATCGGCTTGACCATCGAGCGACCGTAGACCTCGACGTTGCCGCCGAACGAGTAGATGACGTTCCTGCCCGAAACCCATGAGACCGCCCCGTGGATGGTGTTCTCGGCGACGCCGTTCCGCCGGTACTCGACGAGCGGCTGCCAGTTCGGCATCGCCCGCGCGAAGTTGACGGGAAGGTTTTCGTTGAAGGGCACGAGAGGATTATAGGTATTCGGGAGTCGGGAGTCGGGTTGCTGGGTTGCTGGGTTGCTGGGTTACTGGGTTGCTCCAATACCCAGCAACTCAGCAACCGTGCAACCCAGAAACCACACACATCTCCCATTCCTATACGATCCGCTCTATGGAGCTCGACATCTTCTTCTCCATCTCGCAGACCGAGGTCGATGGCTACATTCCGTCGGAGCGAGTCATGTTCGAGAACTTCTTCGAACAGATCCTTCTCGCCGACCGGCTCGGGTTCGGGACGGCGTGGGTGGCGGAGAGCCATCTGAGCACGGAAGTGCAGAAGAGCAATCCGGGGGCGGTCATCCCGCATTTCGTTGGCGAGATCGGGCTGAATACCGACATCCTGCAGTTGGGTCATCGGATCTTCGCCAGGACCAAACAGATCGGCGTCGGGTCGGCCATCATGAACATCCTCTGCAACGGCGGGCCGATTGCGGCCGCCGAGCGGGTGCGGACGTTTCTTGCGCTGCATGGGCTTGATCCGGAGGAACGGCGGCTGCTGACGATCGGCTTTGCCGCGGGGCGCTTCCCGTTCATCAACATTCCGTACGGCATCGTGCCCCGGACGCCGGTCGAGGAGGCGGCGTGGCCGGTAGTCAAGAACAAGATCTTCGAAGAGGCGACGGAGATTTTTCTCCGGCTGTTGCGGGGGGAGATTCTCAACTCGTCGATGATCGCGAACCGGCCGCTGCAGAGGAAAGACTTCCGTTCCGAGGCTGACTGGCAGCGCGTCGTCGACGCATATGGCCGGAACGTTGACGACGTGCCGCTGGCGCCGCGCTGGGTGTTTCAGAATCTGAAGATCGTCCCGCAGGAGTCGCGGATGGAACTGCTGCGCCTGTCGATCGGCTCGCACGATGCGGCGACGCAGCTCTTCGCCAATACCATCCTGCCGGTCGGCGTGTTCAATCTGTCGATCACGCCGGGCGATGAGATTCAGAAGACGAACGAGCGGATGGTGACGGGATATCACCCCGACGGCGGCGGCTGGCAGCGCCGGCTCATGCCTCGCACGGTTCTGGTCTTCATCAACGACGATCCGGCGCACGCCGCCGAGGAGGCGCGGGCGGCGCTGAGCAACTACTGGCGCGCGCTGGAAGGAACGCTCGATGAGGAGAAAGTGCGCAGGGCCACCGGCAACGCCCTCATCGGCAACGCGGAGATGATCGCGGGGCAGGTCGCCGCGCGCTTCCATCCCGACGATCGCCTGATGCTCTGGTTCGACTTCAACAACCACGACTCGAAGCGGGTGATGAAGAATATGGACGACTTCATGACGAAGGTGGCGCCGTCGATCGCATGAGAAGACTTCTTGCACTGCTGTTGATTGCCGCCGCGTGTGCCACCGCGCATCCGCCGGTCGTACGGAGCACGGCCGAGTACGACCGGATCGTGGCTGCCGATCCCGACAAACGTCTGGTCGAGATCACCGACATCCCGCGCGACGTCCGCTACGCCACGACGAACAATTTCATGCACGTGAAGCTGTATCCGGTATCGAAAGTCTTCCTGCGCCGTCCGGCCGCGATCGCGCTGCATGAGGTGGAACGTGAGCTGGCGCGTGAAGGACTGGGACTGAAGATCTTCGACGGCTACCGGCCGTATCGCGTAACCGTGCGGATGTGGAAACCGATCCGCAATCCCGATTTCGTCGCCGACCCGGCCAAGGGCTCGCGGCACAATCGTGGTGCCGCGGTCGATCTCACGCTCATCGATCTCCGCACCGGCCGCGAGCTGCCGATGCCGACCGGCTACGACGACTTCACGCCGCGTGCGCGGCAGGATTTCAACGACCTGCCGCACGAAGAGCTCGTCAATCGCGCCCGGCTCCGCGAGGCCATGAAGAGCCACGGCTTCGACCCGCTGCCATCCGAATGGTGGCATTTCGATTTTCGCGGATGGGAGAGGTTCGAGTTGCTCGATTTGCCGCTGGAGTGACTCCGCTCCGCGCGTTGTCTGCGGCTTCGCCGCGTTGTCGGTTGTCTGCGCTTCGCGCGTTGTTCGGATCAACACGCAGTGCGCAACGCACAGACCACGCGCAACGCGCAGACCACGCGCAACACGCAGACAACGCGGCGTTAGCCGCAGCTCAGAATCGAGTCACCATCGAGATCGAGCCGACGCGGAACAGGTCTGACCGGTCGTAGGCGGCATCGATCTGGAAGCGGGGCCACGCCAGGCCGGCGCCGACCGAGAAGTGGGTGAGCGACTTTGTCTTCGGGAAGAGCACCGCGGCGGCGACCTCGTTGGAGTTCTTGAGAGGGCCTGTGTAGGTGATTGTGTGCTGGGGGTCGCGCCATGCGCCGGCGCGCAGGGCCAGCGGGATCTTCGTCGAGAAAAAGTACTCGCCGCCGAGGTGAAGCTCCGTTGCGTCGGCGGCCTTGTAGGCGTTGTCGATCGCGCGGACGTCGGCGTTGATGGAGACGAAGTGGTCGACCAGATTCGAGTACTTGACCCGCACTGCATCGGCGTTGATCGTAAGCACCGGTATGGGGCGGAAGGAGACGCCGGCGCCGTAGACGTCGGGGATGTGGAAGGTGGTGTCGGCCGCTTTGACGAACGCGAAATTGGTGTCCGCGTTCGCGGCGAACGTCGGCGCCGCAAACTTGGCCCCCTGCTTGTAGACGCCGCCGATCGAGAACTTGTCGGACGGCGCCCACTTGAAGCCGCCGGTGAAGGTGAGGTCCGTCTTGTCCTTGGCCACGTCGTTGTTGTTGCGGATGTCGCTCGTGGCCTGGACGGAAATACTCGAAAAGTCGCCCGTCGGCGTCACGCGAAAGGTGAAGGCCGTCTCGTTGAAGCGCTGGGACCGCGCCGCGGCGCCGAAGGAAAACGTACCGACCTTGAAGGCCATGGCCACGCCGAAGGTCCTCTCCTGAACCTTTACGAAACTGAGAAAGGGCAGGACCGCGTACTCGATACAGGCGAACGGGTTCGTCTGCCGAAGTTGGTTGCATGCCGCCGCCGAGATCGGCCCGCCGGTCGGGTTGCCGTTGGCATCGACCGGGAGAAAGAAGTTGGGGACGTCGGTCTTGATCTGGCCGGTGAAGGTATTGATCACCGGCACGACCTGCCCGGTCCCTTCATTGCGAAGCGGCTCGTGGTAGTAGGCGCCGATGGTGAAGTACTTGGTCGGGTAGACGACGCTGGCGAACGTGGCGTCGATGCGCTGGCTGTAGTGACTGAAGGCGGTGCGCTGGAGGTCGGGGAAGGTGCCGCTGGTGGTGAAGACCTGCTGTTCCTGATAGTTGCGCCCTTCGATGGTGATCTCCGGCTTCCTCAGGATCGTCAGTCCGGCAGGATTGGCTTCCGCCGCGGAGGCGTCATCGGCCAGGCCGAGAAAGGCACCCCCCATTCCGAGCGAGCGGGCACCGGGATTGCCGAAGTTGAACTGCAGGCCGGAGAGCGACTCGATGTCGGTATTCTGGGCGGCCAGCGGGAGCGCGGCGAGCGTGCAAACCGCGGCAACGAAAAGGAATCTGCGCATTGTCGTCCTCCGAGATTGGATTGTTCCGAAGGATAGCAGACGGGTTGCGGGGTCGCGAGGTTGCGCGGTCTCGCGGTTGGGGGTGCAAGGTTGCTGGGTTACTGAGTTGCAGGGTTTCTAATCGCAAATTCGTTACTCAGCAACCAAGCAACTCAGAAACCTTGGAACCCACCAACCGCGAGACCCCGCAACCCCGAGACCGCGGAACCGCAAAAAATGGGCGCGGCGGAGGGTGAGTCGCCGCGCCCGATGTGTAGGAGGGAGGTCGCTCTTACCGTCGAGCGACGAGGACGATCATCAACGCGCGCTGGCTTTGCGGAGCCTTCGACGCGCCGAGTATGTATGTCTGACCGATGGCGAGGTTCAGCGTCGTCTTGAGCAGCGACGTGAGCTGATCCTTCTGTGCGCCGGTGAGTCTGGAGATCTGCAGGTCCCTGACCGCGATCGAATCGCTGGCCGGGTCGTACTCGCCGAACTTGAAGTCGGCGCGGTAGCCGGTCTGCATGTCGACCAGACCGGGATCGCCTTCTTTGCCCTGAACCGTCGCTTCGCCGACAGCCTCGTAGGAGTTGTACGGGAGGATGGCCAGTTTCCGGGCCACGTCTTTCAGGTCATCGGGGATCTTCGGCGTTCCGGCGACGCGCGACGCGCCGACGATGCGGACGTAGAGGCGGAAGCTCTGCGGCTCCTTGTCGAAGTCGCCGATCATCCTGGCGACGCTCTTCATGTTCTCGGCGCGGTCGGTGACGACGAGCGAGTTTGTCGAGGGCTGGATCGACATCGAGCCCTCGGCGCTGAGCAGCGGCTTGATGGCCGCCGCGGCCTTGTCGGCCTGCTTGAACTTGAAGGTGAAGGTACGAACGGCCAGCCCGGGCTTACTGTCGGCCGCCGCAGCGGCGGGTGGTTCCGCCAATGCGGCGCCGGAGAGGGCGGCCATCATCGAAATCATCAGGAAAACGCGTTTCAGATTCATAAATCCGCCGGCAGCGTATCGTCGAAGATCATCACGACTTTGGCGTCGCTGCCGTCATTCGGCACCTCGACGATCGTCGCGTTGTGAGAGGAATACGTTTCCACGAACGATTTCGTCGCAAGGGCCGCGGGATGAGGCTTTGCGCGCAGGAGTGTCTGTGCCACAGGCCGCGGGGCCGGGGCGCTTCGTTCGAGGCGATAGACGAGCGACGTGCCGGTGACGCCGGCCACGATCGTCGCGGCGATGGCAAGCCGGCGCCAGACGCTGCCCGCGTGGCGAGGCGCGAGCGACGTCTCGGCGCTGCGCACCCGTACCTGCGACATCACGTCGCCAACGAAGGCATCGACTCCGCCGGGAGGAACGAGCTCTTCGCCGCCGATGGAGCGGAAGAAGAGATCGGGATCGATGCCCATCGCGAAATCGAGGCAGGCATCGCAATGCCGGAGATGCTCGAGCAGGGCGGCGTCGGTCGTGCCTGGCTGCAAGGTCGCGCGGAATTGCCGGCAGGTCATCATCGTGATTCCTCCCAGAGCCGCGCGTATTCAGGGAACCGTCTCTTCAACTGCGTCTGCATCAGCTTGCGGGCGTTGAAGAGATGATTGCGCACCGTCGACTCCCGGCATCCGAGGATCTTGGCGATCTCGGAAGAGCGAAGGTCTTCCATCTCGCTCATCACGAAGATGGTCTTCTGCTTCGGGGAGAGGACGTTCGAGACGGCGTTGAAGACCGATTCGACCTCTCTTCGCGCGACGGTCACGGTCTGTTCCGGATCGACCGACGTCTTCACCAGCCGCAGGTTGGAGTTGACGGCGTTGTCGCGCGACTGTTTGTTGCGCATGAAGTCGATGGCGACGTTGGTCACCATCCGGTAGAGCCAGGTGTCGAAGGCGTAGGTCGGATCGTACTTCTCGATGTTCTCCCAAAGCTTGAGGAAGACGAGCTGGGAGATGTCCTTGGCATCTTCGCCGTTGCCGATGACGCGATAGCAAAGGCCGTAGACCTTGGAAGTCTTCCGGCGGACGAGCGTTTCAAAGGCCCCATCGTCACCCTGCCGGATCTGTTCGACCAGGTGGCGATCGTCGGGCTCCACGGACACGTTCGTCGGGATCATTTGGAGGACTACCGCGGCCATCGTGACACATGTACGGCGGTGGGATTGGGAACGTCTATGGGGGGCGGGGGATTTCTGGGGTGTGGGGTTGCGGGGTCTCGGGGTTGCGCGGTCTCGCGGTGGGGCGCCGGTTGGATCGGTTGCTGAGTTACAAGGTTGCTGAGTTGCTGAGTATCCCTCGCTCAACTTACTACTCTGCAGCCCTGCAACCCAGCAACCCAGCAACCCAGTAACCCAGCAACCACACACCGCGAGACCCCGCAACCGCGAGACCGCGCAACCGCATGCTAGAATCCAAACACCACCACATGCGCGTTCTGGTCGTTGGGCAAGGGGCACGCGAGCATGCGATCGCGTGGAAACTCCGCCAGTCTCCTCTCGTCAAGGAGGTCTACGCGGCCCCGGGAAACGCCGGGATCGCAGCCATCGCTGACTGTGTGAACATCGGCGTGGCCGACATCATCGAGCTCGCCGATTTCGCCGAGAAGCTGAAGATGGACCTGACCATTGTCGGCCCGGAGCTCCCTCTGACCCTCGGCATCGTCGACGAGTTCCAGAAGCGCGGCCTGGCCATCTTCGGCCCGACGCGCCTGGCTGCCGAGCTGGAGGGGTCAAAGGCGTTCTCCAAAGAGTTCATGCGCAAGTACGGCATCCCCACCGCGGACGCCAGGGTCTGTTCGTCGGTCGATGAGGCCAAGGCTGCGCTGAAGGAGCTCGGCTACCCCTCGGTCCTCAAGGTCGACGGGCTTGCGTCCGGCAAAGGCGTCGTCATCGTCGGTTCAAAGGGTGAAGCGGAGGAGTATCTCCGGCTCGTCTTCGAGGAGAAGAAGTTCGGCAATGCCGCCAACCGCATCCTCGTCGAGGAGTTCCTGACCGGCGAAGAGGTGTCGTTCATGGCCCTGACCGACGGGACGAAGTTCGTCTCGCTGGCGCCGGCCAAGGATTACAAGAAGGCCTTCGACGGAGAAACGGGGCCCAACACCGGCGGGATGGGGGCGCACTCACCGGCCGTGGTTCTGAACGGCGAGACGGCGGCCGAGATCGTGAAGACGATCATCATGCCTACGATCCAGGGGATGACCGCCGAAGGACGCCCGTACACCGGCTGCCTCTACGCCGGCGTGATGCTGACGGCGAAGGGCCCGAAGGTGCTGGAGTACAACTGCCGCTTCGGCGATCCCGAAACGCAGGTGCAGATGCTTCGCCTCGAAGACGATCTCGCCGACGTCTGTCTCAAAGTCGCCCGCGGCAACCTCGGCGACACGAAGCTGAACTGGCTCAAGGAAGCCGCCGCCTGCGTCGTCGTCGCCGTCGACGGCTATCCCAATGACTTCCCGAAAGGGCAGGAAGTCGTCATCGATCCGATCGACGACCCGTCCGTGACCGTCTTCCACGCCGGAACGATCCCCCGCGGTGGCAGGATGGTGAACGCCGCCGGCCGTGTCGCCAGCGTCTGCGCCCGCGCCGCCACACTCTCCGAGGCGCTCGCGAAGGCGTACGAAGCCGCGCCGAAGGTGCGGTTCGAGGGGGCAAGGTACCGGACGGATATCGGCTACCGGGCGCTGGAGCAGCGGAAGGCGTAGGGAACCTCTGGACTGCAGGTTTCACGCGGAGGCGCGGAGTGCGCGGAGAAAGAAGTTCCTTGTCACCTCCTCCGCGTCTCCGCGTGAGCTCAAGTCGTTCGTTTCCCGCGTCAACTGGACACGAACTTCCGTGACAACCGGGTCTTCCAACACCTTCGTTAGGACTTCGGAGCCCTTCGTTAGCGCCTCCGAGCGCTTCGTTAGGACTTCGGAGTCCCTTCGTTAGCGCCTTCGAGCCCTTCGTTAGGACTTCGGAGCCCTTCGTTAGCGCCTCCAAGCGCTTCGTTAGGACTTCGGAGTCCCTTCGTTAGCGCCTTCGAGCGCTTCGTTAGGACTTCGGAGTCCTTCGTTACCGCCTTCGAGCCCTTCGTTAGGGCCTTCGAGCCCCTCGTTAGCACCTTCGAGCGCTTCGTTAGGGACTTCCGAGCCCTTCGTTAGCGCCTTCGAGCCCTTCGTTAAGGACTTCCGAGCCCTTCGTTAGGACTTCCGAGCCCTTCGTTAGCGCTTTCGAAGCCCCTCGTTAGGGGAAAGCACCTCTTGCGAGAAAGGTTACGTCTCTTTGCTACGTGGTCGACCCACCGCACGAACTGCCCGCGCCGGCGGTGCAGCCGAAGCAGTGGGCGCGCGTCACGACGCTCCGCTTCTGCCACTGCTCGAAATCGAAGCTCTCGATGGTCATCGCGCCGACGGCCGTCTGCGCGTCGAGGTCGAGCATCTGGTTGAAGTCGCAGTCGAAGAGGCGGCCGTCCCAGGAGACGGAGAGGGTGTTGCGGCACATCACGCCCGAGACGGCGCCGGGGTTGAAGCCGTCGATCAATCGGGACATGTACGAATCGAGGTTGTTTGACTCGATCAGCCACTCCAGGAAGCGGGAGATCGGCATGTTGTTCAGCGCCAGGAGACGGTCGAAGGTGATGCCGAAATCGCGATGCAGTGCGGTCTTCCACTCGCTCTCGACGCTCGACTGAGGCGCGGCCAGGAAGGCACCGGCGGGGTTCGTCATCAGCGACAGGATCCGGCGTGGGTCTCCCTGGCCGTATCCGACCGTGTTGAGCAGGCGGAGCGCCGCGATCGACTTTTCGAAGGCGCCATCGCCTCGTTGCGCGTCGGTATTGCGCTGCCGGTAGTGCGGCAGCGAGGCGACGATCTCGACGTTGCGTTCGGCCAGCCATTCCGCGAGGCCGGCGTTGCGCTGGAGCAGGAGCACCGACAGATTGCAGCGGTCGATGACGTGCTTTCCCCTCGCATGTGCCGCATCCACGAGGTAGCAAAACTCGGGATGCAGCTCCGGTGCGCCGCCGGTGATGTCGACTGTATGCGCCGAGGTCTGATCGAGAGCGCGCAGGCAGGCGTCGACCGTCTCCCGCGTCATCATGGCGTCGGAGCGGTCGGGGCCGGCGTCGACGTGGCAGTGGCGGCATGTCATGTTGCACAACTTGCCGAGGTTGATCTGAAAGATTTCGAGACTGGCGGGAGTCAGGTCGGGCCAGCCGGCGCCGCGAAGCGTCTCCTGAAAACTGGCTCGGCCCGCGGTAACGGCTTCGAGCCTTGCCAATTGTTCGCGTGGATCGGCCAGGGGCGCACGGCGCGACGACAACGTCGACGCCGGCAGGGACGTGGTCACATACCCACCTTTTCGGCGTGTTCTTTCATCTGCATCCCGTGAACAAGCGAGGCACCGCCGCGGATTGCACAGGCCACATGCACCGCCTCGGTCATCTGCTCGAGGTCGGAGCCTTTCTGGAGGCATTCGGTCGTGTACGCGTCGATGCAGTACGGGCACTGCACCGTGTGCGCGACGGCGAGCGCGATCAGCGCCTTCTCGCGCTCGGTGAGCGCTCCCGGGGCGAAGACCGCCGAGTAGTACTCGAAGAACTTCTTGCCCAGCTCGGGAGCGCCTTCAGAAATCGATCCGAAAGCTTTCAGGTGTTCGGGCGCGTAGTAGTGATCGGACACGACGAATCTCCTTCTAGGAACGCGCTTCCTGCGCGTCGACGACGGCGATGGCGGCCATGTTGACGATGTCGCTGACATCGACGCCGCGCTGGAGCACGTGCACCGGCTTTGCCATTCCCTGGAGAATGGGGCCGATTGCTTCGGCGCCGCCGAGACGCCAGAGAAGTTTATAGGAGGCATTCGCGGCGTCCAGGCTCGGGAAGATCAGCACATTGGCGTCCCCCTGAATCGCGCTCCACGGATAGTCGGCGTTGGCGATGTCCGGCTCGACCGCGGCGTCGGCCTGCATCTCCCCTTCGATGATGAGATCGGGCCGCAGTTTCTTCACGATCGCCACGGCCCGGGCCGCCTTCTCCGCATCCGGATGCTTGGTCGAGCCGAAGTTGGAGAAGGAGATCATGGCGATGCGCGGCTCAATATTGAACCGCCGCGCCGTCTCCGCCGTGAGGATGGCGATCTCCGCGAGATCATCGGCCGTCGGCTCGATATTCACGGTGGTATCGGCCAGGATCAACATCCGGCTCTTGAACATCAGCAGATACGCACCGGAGACCCTCTTCACGCCCGGCCGCGTCTTGACGATCTGCAGCGCCGGCTTGATCGTGGCCGGGTAGTAGGTGCGCAAGCCGGCGATCACGCCGTCGGCGTCGCCTGCTTCGACCATCATCATTGCGAAGTAGTTGCGGCTGTTCAACATCCGGTACCCATCGGCCACGGTAATTCCGTGCCGCCGCCGGATCTCGGCGAAGCGGCGCACATACTGATCGAGCTGCGCGCAGTGCTCGATGTCGATGATCGTGACTTTCGATTCGTCGATGTGATGCTTCTGCAGCAGTGGCGCGACGACCTCGCGTTTGACCAGCAGGATCGGATGGGCGAGCCCCTCCTCGATGAGGATCTTGGCGGCCCGAATGATCTTTTCCTGGTCGCCCTCAGGGAAGACGATCCGTTTCGGATCGCGTTTGGCGCGGTCGTAGACGCCGTGCATCATTCCGCGCGCACGGCCGAGCAACTGCTCCAGGCGGCGGCGGTACGCGTCGTAATCGGTGATCGGCTCCTGCGCCACGCCGCTCTCGGCCGCCGCCCGCGCCACCGCCACCGGCACGTTGAGCAGCACGCGGGAGTCGAACGGTTTCGGGATCAGATAGTGGCGTCCGAAGGAGAATTTCGAGCTTCCGTACGCGCGCAGCACCGCGTCCGGCACTTCCTCCTTCGCCAGCTCGGCCAGGGCAAGAGAGGCGGCCAGCTTCATCTCGTCGTTGATGGTCGTGGCCCGGCAGTCGAGCGCGCCCCGGAAGATGAAGGGAAATCCGAGGACGTTGTTGACCTGATTCGGGTAATCGGAACGGCCGGTGGCCATGATCACGTCGGGCCGCGCGGCGATCGCGTCGTCATACGGGATCTCCGGATCGGGATTGGCCATCGCGAAAACGATCGGATCCTTGGCCATCGACTGGATCATGTGCGGTTTGACGATTCCGCCGATGGAGAGGCCGACGAAGACGTCCGCGCCCACCAGCGCTTCCGTCAGGGTCCGCCGGGAGGTTTCGGCCGCGAACTCCTCCTTGTACGGCGTCATGTCGATCGTGCGGCCCTTGAAGATCACGCCCTTGCTGTCGGTCAGGATCACGTTCTCTTTGCGCAATCCCATCTTGATGTAGAGGCGCAGGCAGGCCATGGCAGCAGCGCCGGCGCCGGAGATGACGATGCGCACCTCGTCGATCTTCTTGCCCGCGACTTCGAGGGCGTTTTTCAGTGCGGCGGCGGAGATGATGGCCGTACCGTGCTGGTCGTCGTGGAAGACGGGGATCTTCATCACCGCCTTGAGGCGCTCCTCGATCTCGAAGCACTCCGGCGCGGCGATGTCTTCGAGGTTGATGCCTCCGAACGTCGGCTCCATGATCCTGACGGCGTTGATGAAGGCCTCGGTGTCGTGTGTGTCGAGCTCGAGATCGAAGACGTCGATGTCCGCGAAGCGTTTGAAGAGAACGGCTTTCCCTTCCATCACCGGCTTCCCGGCGGCCGGGCCGATGTTGCCCAGGCCCAGGACTGCCGTGCCGTTGGAGATGACGGCGACCAGGTTCCCTTTGTTCGTGTACTTGTAGACGTCGCCCGGCTCGCGGGCGATCGCGAGGCAGGGCTTGGCCACCCCGGGTGTGTAGGCAAGCGCCAGATCGCGTTGCGTCGCGGTGGGCTTGGTAGGAACGACTTCGGTTTTGCCCGGACGTCCCCCCGAGTGGTATTCGAGAGCCTCGTCGCGGTCGTTGTCAGCCATGGATAGATCTCCGCCGGCGAGTCTATCAAGCTTGGGCAGGGCGGGTCGGTGCGCGGACGATTACACGATGATCCTGGTGAAAAGCCGGCGCAATGCCGGCGCAGCCGGCTTGAGATCGTAGCCCCCGGTTTCAACCGGGGGTTTTCGGGGTCGGCCCCCAATGCAAGCCCGCTTTAGCGGGCGACAGATTGCGAGGTAGCAACCGCCGGGACGTCCGCATGGCTCGCGCGTCACGCCTCACGCTTGACCTGCCGGCTCTGTCGCCCGCTGAAGCGGGCTCGGAATATTGGGCGACCACGAACCCCCGGTTGAAACCGGGGTTGAAACCGGGGGCTACGATCTCTCGCCGGCTCCGCCGGCGAATTTGCGGGTATCGCGGCGTAGTGAGTCCACTCTCCAGTGCTCCGCTCCGCGGCGCGGATGAACGCACCGCGCGTCCTCATTCGCGGCTGCGCAACTCCTGGATTAGTTCGTTCGCGGAGATCGTCTCTCCCCGCTCGCATTCCGCAATCGATGCAAGCAGAAGGGCGCGCAATTCGGGAGTGACTTCGAACGTCTCTTCTTCCTCACGCATGTCGTGATTCTACGCTGCAACTCGATCATCCGAAGGCGTTTCACGACCCAAAGAAAACGCCGCCGAAATCGGCGGCGTCTGTTGTCGAATCTTCGTTTGATCCTTAGCCCGCTCTGCGCTTCCGCTGCTGCGGTGTAGGCGTCTGCTGGCGCGGCGGGTTGTCGGTACGCGTGCGCGCCACCGGGCCGGAGAGGTCGTGGCCGCGGCCGGTAAACCTGTTCCAGGCGATGGCCACCGCGGGGACGATCGTGACCGTCGAGTACGTTCCGGCAAGGACACCGATGAGCAGGATCCAGGCGAACTCGTGGATCACCTTGCCGCCGAAGAGGAGCAGTGCCACCAGGACGATGACCACCGAGCCGGAAGTCAGGATCGTCCGTGACAGCGTCTGGTTCATGGCCAGATTGAGCTGCTCCTCCAGCGTCATGCGCGTCTTCAGCTTCCGTTTGTTCTCGCGGACGCGGTCGTACATGACCACCGTGTCGTTGATCGAGAAACCGACGATGAGCAGCAGCGCCGCGACGATGTTCAGCGAGAACTCGCCGTTGATCATCATCAGGAAGGCCAGCGACATCAGCACGTCATGAACGATGCAGACGATGGCGGACGCGCCGAACATCAGATCGAAGCGAAGCCAGAGGTAGAGACCCATGGCCAGCGTCGAGAGGATGACGGCCCACATGGCCTTCTGCTGCAGGTCATGGCCGACCTGTGGTCCGACCGTCTCCTGATTGAGCACGTTGAAGGCGCCGAGGAAGGTCTTGTCGTTCAGCACGCCGGCGATTCTCGTCGTCACGCCGGGAGCCGAAGTCACCTGTGCCATGTTCGTGAAGATGCCCACTTCCGAGCGCTTGTTGATGATGTTCTGGGCGACGTCCTGGTAGTAGGTCTTGGCCGTGGGAACCGTTCCCTTCGCGTCCGGATCGACCGAGTAGAGAAGCTCAGCGAGGCGATCGCGGCCGTTGAAGTTCAGATCGAGCCTGGCGGCCGCCTGTGGGTTCAGATCGGAATTCAGCTTCGCCACGACCAGGCCGGCGTAATCGACCTCCTTCTTCAACTCCGGAAGGCGGATCAGCACGGCGCGGTCATCAGCCTTGCCGTACTGCTGGATCGAGGCATCGGCGAGGTCGGCCCGAAGGCGGTCCATCGGAACCGCGTCGCGGAACTTCAGGGTCACGGTGGCGCCGCCGGCGAAGTCGATTCCCCAGTTGACGCCGTGCTTCAGGAACATTGCCAGTCCGAGGAGCATGAAGAGAACGGAGAAC
>Ga0247668_1000108_pt1 | contig 26054 bp, 17 predicted proteins | sample CNK09_metaG_FD_182737 | JGI IMG/M metagenome (GOLD analysis project Ga0247668, IMG submission 182737) | Soil microbial communities from Purdue University Martell Research Forest, Indiana, United States - CNK09 | ecosystem: Environmental > Terrestrial > Soil > Temperate forest > Bulk soil...
CACCTGCCACTCGCCGATCGTGGCATCTTCGATCGCCAGCCGGCTCACCGCCCACGCCGGCGGAAACATCCGCATCGATTCGGCCACGACCATCTCCGTGTAGGTCAGCCGAGGATAGTCATCCGGGACCGGCAGGCGATCGCCGAGAACCGAATCGAGCTCGCGATGCATGGCATCGGCCGCCTCGGGGTTCAGCGCCAGCAGGTACCACGTCCACGCCAGCGCGTTCGCCGTCGTCTCGTGTCCGGCCAGGAAGAGCGTCATCGCCTCATCGCGAAGCTGCCGGTCGGTCATCCTGCCGCCATCCCCCTCCTCGTCGACCGCCATCAGCAGCATCGACAGCAGGTCGCCGCGATCCTCCCCCGACCTCCGCCGCTCGTCGATGATTCCGTAGACCGTCCGGTCCAGCCGTTCGATCGATCGCCGAAAGCGCATCGTCTGCGGAAGCGGCAGTTTCCGCAGCAGGTTCGCCAGTGGATTCATCAGCGTCGGAAAGAGATCGACCAGCGACGTCAGCGCCACCCCGATCTCGTCCGCCTCCTGGTCGACGTCCGCATCGAACAGCGTCTTGGCCACGACCGACAGCGTCAGCCCCATCATCTCGTGATGGATGTCGCGCACCTCCCCATCCCGCCACGCTTCTCTCGCTCTCACCGCCCGCTCGATCATCACCTCCGCGTACCGCCCGATCCGCTCCCGATGAAACGCCGGCTGCACCAGCCGCCGCTGCCGTTTATGCAACTCCTCCTCGGAAGTCAGCAACCCCTCCCCGAAAATGATCTTCGACCGCTGCAGCACCCGGCTCTTGTGAAACGACCGATGCTGCGTGACCAGCAGCTCCCGAATCAGATCGGGATGATTGAAAAGAAAGATCTGCTGCGGCCCGACATGGAACTGCGCAGCATCGCCGTACTCAGCCGCGATGCGCGCAAAGAACGGGATCGGATCGCGCTGCAGGGTACGGAGGTAGCGGAAGGGGATTCGGCTCTGCGGTCCGGGTGGGATCGACATTGTCTGCTGATGGTAATGGGGAACGGTTTCACGCGGAGTCGCGGAGGCGCGGAGAAAAGAAGCTCTCCCCTCCGCGTCTCCGCGCCTCCGCGTGAAACCATCTTTCGCTCTAAAATGTCACACGCATGAACGCTCTCCCGCTCATCCTCTTCTTCCTCGCCGTCACCGCGATCGGGTATCGGTACTACTCCGCCTTCCTCGCGGCGAAGGTGATGGCGCTCGATGACGCGCGCGTTACCCCGGCGCATCGGTTCGAGGATGGGCAGAACTACGTGCCGACCAACAAGTGGGTGCTCTTCGGCCATCACTTCGCGGCCATCTCCGGCGCGGGGCCGCTCATCGGGCCGGTATTGGCAGCGCAGTTCGGGTATCTGCCCGGTCTCCTGTGGCTCGCCTTCGGCGTCGTTCTCGGCGGGGCGGTGCACGACTTCGTCACGCTGGCGGCCTCGGTGCGGCGGAACGGCAAGTCGCTGGCCGAGATCGCGCGAACGGAGATCTCGCCGCTGGCCGGCATCACGGCCATGGTGGCCATTCTCTTCATCGTCATCATCGCCCTGGCCGGACTCGGTATCGCCGTCGTCAACGCGCTGGCGGACTCGCCGTGGGGGACCTTCACCATCTTCCTGACCATCCCCATCGCCCTGGTGATCGGCCAGTACCTGCACCGCTCCAAGGCGCCGTACGCCATTCGCAACGGCTCGATCGCCGGCGCGCTCCTGGTGCTCGGCGCCGTCGTGGCCGGGCGCTTCATCCCCGGTACAGCCCTCGGCGTGCTGTTCACCATGTCCAGGCCGCAGATCACCATCGCCATGGCCATCTACGGCTTCATCGCCTCGGTGCTGCCGGTGTGGATGCTGCTCTGCCCGCGCGACTACCTCTCGTCGTACATGAAGCTCGGCACGATCGCCGTGCTCGTGATCGGCACGATCATCGTCGCGCCGCACATCCAGGCGCCGGCCATCTCGTCGTTCGCGCACGGAGGGGGACCGATCATCCCCGGCAAGCTCTTTCCCTTCGTCTTCATCACCATCGCCTGCGGGGCCATCTCCGGGTTCCACTCCCTCGTCTCCTCGGGGACGACGCCGAAGATGCTGAACAAGGAGTCGGAGGCGCGGATGATCGGCTACGGGGCCATGCTCTGCGAGGGGCTGGTCGGCTGCGTGGCCCTCATCGCCGTCTGCGCGCTCCATCCCGGCGACTACTACGCCATCAACGTTCCCCCCGCGGTCTTCGCCAAGCTAGGCCTGTCGACGGTGAACCTGCCGCACTTTTCGACGCTCGTCGGCGAAACCCTCGTCGGCCGTACCGGCGGCGCGGTCTCCCTGGCGGTCGGTTTCGCCCAGATCTTCTCCGGCATCCCCCTCCTCGGCGGGTTGATGTCGTACTGGTACCACTTCGCCATCATGTTCGAGGCGCTGTTCATCCTGACCACGATCGATACCGGGACGCGCGTGGCCCGCTTCATGGTGCAGGAGTTCCTCGGCCGCGCCTGGAAGCCGTTCGAGGACTCGTCGTGGCTCCCGGGCACGATTGCATCCACGGCGCTGGTGGTCTTCGCCTGGACCTGGTTCATCCTCAACGGATCGATCTCGCAGATCTGGCCGATGTTCGGCATCGCCAACCAGCTCCTGGCGGCCGTGGCGCTCTGCGTCGGAACCACGGTCATCCTGAACGCCGGACGGGTGAAGTACGCCTGGACGACGATGTTTCCGCTTGCCTTCGTCGCCTCGACCACTCTCTACGCCGGCTACCGCTCCATCGTCGACAACTTCTTAGGTCCGAAGATGATGGCCAAGGATCCGTTCACCGGCTACCTCGACGCCACGCTGACGTCGATCCTGATGGTCTGCGTGATCATCATCATCGCCGCCTCCGCGCGCGCCTGGATGCGGGCCATCCGCGGAGAAAGCATCGCATTCGTTCCCGCCACCGCGGGCCCGGATCATACGCATTTGCCTGGAAGCGGGTGCTGCTGATCGATCCGCGAATGAGATAGCCGCAGATCATTAATGATCCGACGGCGGGTCAGAACCTGCCGCGCGGTGCAGCAATCGACCCACCGATTTTGCGCACGTGACGTGCAAACACCGTTTCATCAACAACTTAGGATTTTGACGACATCGGCATCCTGCTTGCCATTGGCAAGCTCGAAAGGAGCTGCCCTCCCATGCGCACGCTATGTCTCTCTCTCGCTCTGACGCTCGTCATCCCGGCGGCGTTTGCCCAGACCAACAACCCGAACAACCCCACCTGGTGGGATAAGTACCAGTATCTCGTGAAGAACGGGGCCATGGCCGGCGGCGCGGCCACCTCCTCGACGGCTGCCGGCGCGAACATCGACGTCTCGAACGAATGTGGACCGCAGAGCGAGACCTACATAACCATCAACACCGCCAACACGAAGCAGCTCGCCGCCGGATCGAATGAGATCTTCCGCGATCCGATGCGCGGCTACTGGTCGGCGGACGGCGGCAAGAGCTGGGGCGGCGTCGACCTGCCGCTTCCCGCGCCCATCGGAGCCAACGGCATCCGTTTCGGCTCCGATCCGACGCTGGCCTTCGACAGCCGAGGAAACCTCTTTTACGGCTACATCGTCGTCTTCTTCGGCAGCGGCAACGGCGTGAACGGAAGCGAGATGGCCGTGGCGCGGTCGGCCGACGGCGGCAGGACCTACCCGTTTGCGAACTTCTTCTCCTTCTCCGGCGGCAGCGATCACTTCAACGACAAGCCGATGATCACCGCCGACGCGAACATCAACTCTCCCTTCCGCGACAACGTCTACATCGCCTGGGACGCCGCCAGCGGCGGCTCGACCGGCGGCGGCGTCCGCGTAGCCCGCTCCAGCGATCACGGCGTCACCTTCGACGTCACTCGTGCCGATGATCCCCAGGGGCCGGGCCGCTCCATCGGCGCGGTGCCGTTCGTCGGCCCGAACGGCGAGGTCTATCTGGCCTGGAACGACTACGCCGCGAACACCATCGCCTTCAGCCGCTCGTTCGACGGCGGCGCGACGTGGGAGCCGCAGCGCGTGATCGCCTCGAAGCAGATTCCGTTCGATATCCGCATCCCTGCCGAGTTCAATCGCGGCGCGCTCGTCTATCCCTCCTGCGATGCCGACCGGAGCAAAGGCGCGCATCGCGGACGGCTGGTCTGCTCGTGGATGGACCTGGCCGGCAACGGCACGACCGACATCCTCACCTCGTATTCCGACGACAACGGCTCGACCTGGTCGCTCTCGAAATCGGCCACGGATGCGTTGCCCTTCGCCGTCGACCGCTTCAACCACTGGCTCTCGCTCGATCCGACGAACGGCGTCGTCAACGTCTCCTTCTACGACACGCGCAACGACACCACCGGCGCGCGCTACATGACCGACATCTACCTGTCGCGCTCCTCCGATGGCGGCGCCTCGTTCGCGCCGAACGTCCGCGCCTCCGACGTCAGCTCGAATGAGCACGACTGCGACGGCCTCTTCCCCTGCTCCGCCATCAACTACGGGAACCAGCAGGGCGACTACTCCGGCCTGGTCGCCTACGGCGGCATCGCCCATCCGGTCTGGACCGACAGCCGCCGCAACCGCGACGCGGTGAGCGGCTGCAGCGTCCCGGCGATGGAAGAAGTCTTCACCACCAGCGTAAAGTAAGGTTTTCCGAGGGGTTGATGAAGGGCGGGCTCCTCGAGTCCGCCCTTTTTTCTTGAACGGAGGGACTTCCCATGCTGGGCCACACACCGATCGTCGCCTTTCTCCCGACCCTCGACTTTGACAAGGCGAGAGCGTTCTACGAAGGCGTACTTGGCTTGCGCTTCGTGCACAACGACGGCTTCGCCATGGTGCTCGACGCGAACGGCACCATGATCCGCGTCTCGAAAGTCCAGCCCGACTTCAAGCCCGCCGCATTCACCATCCTCGGATGGGAAGTCTCCGGCATCGAAAACGTCGTCGCTGACCTGACGAAGAAAGGCGTCGTCTTCGAACGTTTCAGTTTCTTCGAGCAGGACGCCCTCGGCATATGGACCGCCCCAAGCGGCGACAAGGTCGCCTGGTTCAAGGACCCCGACGGAAACACATTGTCGGTGTCGCAACACACGTAGTGCGGCCGTTCAGAGCGCTGTCGACCGGAGCGCTGGCGTCTCGCCGGCTGGCCCGGCGCGCGCCTGCCCTGAGCAGAGCCGAAGGATCCCGCCGCCGCGTTACCCGCGAGTGTTGGATCCTTGCCGGGCGGGCGGCGGACTTCACAGCACGTGCGATTCGTCGAGTCAGGTTGCCGGCGGCGTGGCCGCGGGAGCTCGAAGAAAAAACCGCAGTCCGGCCAGACAGAAGAACAGGCCCGCGCCGACATACCACCATCGGAACGGATTCCTCAACGCACCGTCCACGGCGACCAGCGCCCCGAAGATCATGATGCAGATGCCGATAACTCTTGCGTTGCGCATCGCGTCCCCCTCCAGGAAAGTGTGGCGCCCCAACGGCTCCGCGCTTCAAGCAGGTACATGCCGCGCGCAGAACGTGCAGAAATGGTAGCAGAAGAAGGCACCGTTGACGGCCCTTCTCCAGACGCGCGGCTGCGCCGCCGGGCACAGACAAGAGTGTCTGTGCCATGCCACATTGGCCCTCGGTATTTGCAGGAGAGTGGAGCCTTGCCGGACCGAATGTGGCACAGACACTCTTGTCTGTGCCCGGGTCGGAGCCGCTGCCGCCGCGGCCTTGCAGCTTGCCGTCGATTCGGCACAATTGCAATTGCACCGCAAAAACAGCGGTGCAGCAAAAAACGCCCGCGCCTTCTGTCACCCTCTTTGCGCTATCGCGGTCGCTACATCCAAAGGGGCGCCGCTTGCGCGGCGCCCCCGTCTCACACGCGGTTATTCTCTCGAATCCGCTCCAGCGACGTCGCGAACGAGATCGAGTACCTCATCGTCGTCCGGAGCATGCGTTGCCCCCAGCGAGGGGGCGAGGAAGCCCTGACCCTTCGGGGTGCCGGCGGGAGGGGTGACGGGTGGTGTCTGTGGCTTGTGGCGGCGGTTCATCGTCCGTCCGACGACACTCTGCATGTCCTCGACGTAGGTTCGAGCACCTCCGCCATCCGGCTGTTTCACGTGGCGCTTGGCCCATTGGTACATCTGAAGCGCCTCCTCGCCGGAGACGGCCAGCTTCTGATTCACCGAATACGACATGGCCAGCGTGATCGCGGCCATTCTCTTCGTGATCGGATGCAACTGCTGCTGGTAGTCGAGGGCGGCCTGACCGGCGGCGACGTCGAAGAGGTTGCGCTGTTGAAACGGCGCGTACGAGCTCACCGCGGTGATTACATGCGGTATGAGCGCCTGGCCGAACTTCGCGCTCTGGGAAATACGTTTGATCCGGCTGATATCCGGCTGTACCAAATCGGGGATGAGAGCCTCCATTTCATTGAGCAACTCGGCCATTCTGGAGGCTGCCCCGGCAGGGTCTCCTACGGCCGCAGTTGTTGTCCTGGGACGCTTACTGACTGCGATACGTGACGAGGAACTGGGCTTGGTCTTCGAGGACATCTTCCTTCTCCTTTCAATGCGCGGTGGAGGTTTGCACCTCCTACCCACGTAATCACTTAGACGTTCCATGCGGAAAAAGGTAACAGATGGAATGTATAGTGCTCTTAAGCACTCTATAGTGGTCAAAACCGTGGGTGTAATCGGTATCGATAGGGTCGCGATCTCAGTTCTGTAGGTCGTGATCTCTTTCCCGTAGATCGCGATCAATGCTTGGTAGATCGCGATCTAAGCCGGGTAGATCGCGATCTAAGTTTGATAGATCGCGATCTAAGTTTGGTAGATCGCGATCTAAGTTTGGTAGATCGCGATCTAAGTCGGGTAGATCGCGATCTAGGTCGGGTAGATCGCGATCTATGCCGGGTAGATCGTCATCTAAGTTCGGTAGATCGCGATCTCAGACGGATCGATCGTGATCTCTGCACGTGTGATCGTGCGAACCGCTTAGTTCGGCGGCCGGCCGAGGGCATATTCGGCCACTGCTACGGCATATAGCTCACCCGCAGCACCGTCGAGGTTGACGTCCCGACGCATCGACTGAAAGAGGCGCGCTGCCTTCCGGTCCCCGCTCGCCATGGCCGCGAATAGTTGACCTACGGTGTTTTCATCAGGTGCGTAGCTCCGTCCAAGGCGTCGAACCTTTGCCGAATAAACGCTCACGAAGTGTCGCACCTCCGCGTCCGTGAGCTCTGGCCGCGGTAGCCGGGGCTTCCACCGAGGGGACGTTGAGGTGGAACCGAGCATCGTCTCCGCAACCGGAACGAACACCCAGCTCCAGTGTTTCCCGAACGGCCAGCGCGACACACGGACCACCGCAAGGTCAGCTCCGACGTCGGTCAGGTCGGCCGTCTGCAGGGCGTCAAACGCGAGAATTCGAGTGCCATTGTCGCACCGGAACACCTCGAGCTCCGAGGATCGGATCGTCACCTGGCTCCGGGCATCTTCATATCCGCAGGCTACGAATCCGCTCGCGGGGCCGGAACCGGTCGAGATCAGAAGGTGCTTCGACGCCGCTTGCGGCGGGCACGGACACCCTGCGAAGAGTTGCGTGGCCGCGGCGGTGGCGCCGAGAACCAGCGCGAAAGGAATCACGTGCATGGGCGATCTAATAGAGAATCCATTCTCTCTTGCCGCGCGGCGAGCAACCAACAACCATGGTGACGTCGGCGTCAGTGAATCCTTCGGACGGCAATCATTCGGGGTAAAAACCAAGCCCACGAGGGTACTCGAGAAATTGCCTGCTGCGCTCGGGTTGACTCCCCTCAACTCCGGCCGCAGATACACGTGGGGAAGAAGAAGCTACTGGGACACGGACACGAAAAAGATGTCGTAGACCGGTTGTCTGCGTGCGGCATGGCCTGACGGGTTCTTTATGGAGATGAGCGACTCATAGCGGAAGGCGTTTCCCCAGGAATCATATCTACCCGTCCAGTGGTCGTGGAGGTCGATCGCAGTGACGTCACTTGCGTCGAGCGGTTCGATTTCGTTTGGTTCGGAGATCCCGTTATGGTTCAGGTCACGCCAGAGCATGAGCTGCGACCAGATCGGGTCCTGGTTATCGATGACGCCATCATGATTGGCATCAAACTCGGCCAAAGCTTCAAAGCCGTTCTTCGCCAGGTAGCCGTTCTGCAAAGGCGTAAAGTTACCGAACAGCTCGGCGCCGCCGGTGACCCGATGGTTGTGATTGCGGTCCAGCCAGAGGAACGCCTCGTCTTCTCCTGCTGCAGTCCACCCGATGAGCCTCGGGTGACCGCTGCCGCTCATGTCGAAGAGCACAGGTGAGTTTGCGCCGGTGAGCCGATACCCACCGTCAGCGAAGTTGATGACGATCGGGCTGCACTGTGGATTGCACGCGTCTTCTATGTCGGGAAGTGGATCAGCCGAAGGCGGTGGTGCTTGCACAAAATTGGCGATAAATTCCTTGTCCTGGTTCAGGACGACGGTGAGTGTTGTCGATGAGCCACTACCGTCGCCTGACCATGAGTCGAAGAGGTAACCATTGTTTGCGGCCGCAGTGACACTGATCGTGGTTCCACAAACCTCTGTGGAATATCGCGGCATCGTGTAGCCGCCTTCATTGGGCTGCGGATGAGCTACCCAGTAGCAGTGCCGTATGGCGCAGGTTTGCGCCGTGCCGGCCCCCTGCGTGGTGTTATTGTTGCTTTCCGTTGCTGTGATCGTGGCGCGATAGCATTGATTGGTGGTAGCTGTAACAGTCAGAAGGTCAGACCAAAGCCCCGAACCTGATCCAGAAGACACCGCAATGTTCCCGCCATCGATGGTGTGTCTTCCCGAGACGGTCGGTGTGGGCTCAAACATCCCTTGGAACTGATACTCCGCCCGCGAGAGCGAGTAGAGGTCGCTAAAAAGCTCCGAGTAGGTGAGGTCCACGCTTGTGTACAGGACACCCGTTGCGTAGGCGGACGATGCGGTCAAAGAACAGAGGATCACCATCTGAGCCAGGCGTCTCATTTGCAACCCTCGGCCTCGTGACGCAATCGGGCCGCGGGATCAGGGAACGAGGTCGACTGGGAATACTGCAGGCCGGGGGCAATCAGGGTATACAACAGTTGGTCAAAACGAGCGGAGCCCACGCGTTTTCTTACTCTAGCTAGCGCCGCGGCTCGAGCGGCACAAAGCTCCCTATCCGAGAAATGTGGGTCATGTGCGATGAGTTGCGCCTGCAAGACAAGAAACGGCTTTGAATCCTTTTCCAAGTCGGCCCAAAAAATGGCCGTATCATTGAAACCGAGGGATTTCAAGCCGGGGTCGAGCACTCTGCGGCCGCGCGCGCGAACACTTGCGTCGGACCCTACTGCTCGCAGTAAGTTCTCAAATAGCTCATGGGGCATGAAGAGAGCGGGGTCGCGACGGCCGTCGATGAAATACTCCAGTGAAGTGCTTCCTGTGCTTTTTATGCTCGCAGCAGTGGTCGTACCCGGAATTGACTCAGCGTGGCGTGCCGCGTTGCGCTGAGCGATTGCCGTGGGATTGAAGCGTGAAGACAGTCTTTCCTCATCCGTCCATTGCCATGCTTCTTTCGGCGCCACTTGCGCTGAGTTAAACGTTTGCGCCGTGACCGCAGCAGCCAGAAATATCGATAGCCCAGCCAATGTCTTCATCGCCGCACCTGCAATAATTCCGACAATATGGCATGCCTTTGCATTGCCGTCAAGCCGCGCAATTTTCGACCGCCGTTGGGGCACGGAGCCGGTGACACAATTTCTCGCTACAACTCATTTCCGCAAGAGCGCGAACGATACCGGCGCTATCACTAGCGGATTCCCCTCTACACACCCGCCCATTTCGATCACCGTCCAGTTACCGTCGAAAGAAACGGTCTGCACCTCATCGCTGAAATTCATCGCCAGCAGCGTATCCCCTCGTTTAACCATCAGCATTCGCCGCTCATCGTCCGCATGCGTTTCAACCGCATCGAGATCGAGCGACCGCAGCGTCGGGATTTCCCGCCGAAGGCGCAACAACTCGCGATAGAGATCGCGCACACCTTCAAGCTCGATTCGGGAAAGCTTCGAACGGTTGAACGTCGCCTCATCGTGTGGATCGGGCGGCTCGCCATGCCAATCGAAATGGTCGAATTCTTCGAGGCGACCTTTGCGGACGGCTTCGATCAGGTCGGCATCGTCGTGCGAGGTGAAGTACTGGAACGGCGCGGTCTCGCCGTACTCCTCGCCCATGAAGAGCATGGGGATGAAGGGGGAGAGGATCACGGCGGCGGCGGCGAGGCGGAGTTTCGCAGGGGAGACGATCGTCGAGAGGCGTTCGCCGAGCATGCGGTTGCCGGTCTGGTCGTGGTTCTGGGAGAAGACGACGAACTGTTTGCCGTCGCGCGTCTTTGGAGCGAGGCCGTATTTGCGTCCGTGATAGGGCGAGTGCTGGCCGGTGTAGAGGTAGCCGGACGTGAGCGTGCGGGCCAGATCGCTGGTGCGGCCGTAACCGGCGTAGTAACCGTCCTGCTCGCCGGTTAGGAGCGTGTGGAGCGCGTGATGAAGATCGTCGGACCATTGTGAATCGAAGCCGAGGCCGTGGTCGTTTTTATGGGTAATGACGCTCGGATCGTTCAGGTTCGATTCGGCGAAGGTGTAGATGTGCCGGCCAAGCGCCTCGGCGCGCGCGCGGACAGCCGAGGTCAGGTCCTGTAGGAACGGCTCGGCGGATCGGTCGGCGATGGCGTGGACGGCATCGACGCGCAGTCCGTCGATGTGAAACTCATCGATCCATTGCAGCGCGTTGTGAATGAAGAACCAGCGCACGTCGTCGCTGTGCGGTCCGTCGAAGTTCAGAGCCAGGCCCCACGGCGTCTTGTAGCGATCGGTAAAGTACGGGGCGTATTCAGAAAGGTAATTCCCCTCGGGGCCGAGATGGTTGTAGACGACGTCGAGGAGTAGCGCCAGGCCGCGCTGGTGGCAGGCATCGATGAGGCGTTTCAGCGCGAACGGACCGCCGTACGACTGCTGCGCCGCGCCGATATAGACGCCGTCGTAGCCCCAGTTGCGCGAGCCGGGAAACTGGCCGATCGGCATGAGCTCGATGGCGGTGATGCCGAGGTCCTTCAATTCGTCGAGATGCGGGATGATGGCGTCGAAGGTGCCTCTTAATGTGAATGCTCCGACGTGTAGCTCGTAGATGACGTAATCTTCGAGCGGCACGCCGCGCCAATCGACATCGTGCCACTCGAACTCACGCGGCACGACTTCCGAGGGACCGTGAACGCCTTCCGGCTGCAGGCGCGACGCTGGATCAGGACGTTCTCTTCCGTTGACGACGAAGAAATAGCGCGTGCCGGCGCCGGCATCGACGATCGCCTCGTGATATCCGCGGGCGTTCTTCGTCAATGTGATGCGTCGATCGTCAGGAGCGACGATGTGAAGCTCCATGTTGGCGACGTACGGCGCCCAGACGCGAAACTCGCAGCGGCCAGGCTCAATCAGATTCGCGCCGAGCTCAGTCATCTGCGGAAGAAGCCTCATCCGCAGATGGACGCAGAAAAACCGCGCCGAGGGGAGGAAGCGTCAGATTGACAGACCACTTCCTGCCGTGCAGCGGGATCGGGGCGGCATCGATGCCGCCCATGTTTCCCTGTCCGCTGCCGCCGTAGATCACCGCATCGCTGTTCAGCACCTCGAACCAATGGCCGCCGGTGGGGACGCCGACCTGGTAGTTGTAGCGCGGGATCGGCGTGAAGTTCAGCGCCACGATCACCGGCGGATCCGACTTCGCTTTCCGCATCAACACGATGATGCTGTTCTCCGTATCGCAGCAGTCGATCCATTCGAAGCCTTCCGGCGAGAGGTCGAGCTCGTGCAGCGCGGGGACGTCGCGGTAGGCCTTGTTGAGATCCTCGACCCAGCGCAGCAGGCCGGCGTTCGGCTCCGCATCGAGCAGGCTCCAATCGAGGCTGGCGTCGTGATTCCACTCGCGCCATTGCCCGAACTCGCCGCCCATGAAGATCAGCTTCTTTGCCGGCTGCGAGTACATATGAGCGAAGAGCAGCCGCAGGTTGGCGAAGCGCCGCCACTCATCGCCCGGCATCTTGCGGATCAGCGAGCCTTTTCCGTGAACCACCTCGTCGTGCGAGAGCGGCAGCACGAAGTTTTCCGAAAAGGCGTACATGGCCCGGAAGGTCAGGTCGTTGTGATGGAACTTGCGGTGCACCGAATCGAGCGCGAAGTAGCGCAGCGTGTCGTGCATCCACCCCATGTCCCATTTCATCCCGAATCCGAGTCCGCCCACGTACGTCGGCCTCGATACCATCGGCCACGATGTCGACTCCTCGGCGATGACCTGCACGTCGGGATGGACCTTGTAGACATCCTCATTGAGACGGCGCAGAAAATTGATGGCCTCGATGTTCTCGCGGCCGCCGAACTCGTTCGGGATCCACTCGCCGTGCTTGCGTGAGTAATCGAGATAGAGCATCGAGGCGACGGCGTCGACGCGTAGCCCGTCCGTGTGAAAGACGCCCAGCCAGTAGAGCGCGCTGGAGAGCAGGAACGAGCGCACCTCGTTGCGGCCGAGGTTGAAGACCAGCGATCCCCAGTCCGGCTGGAACCCCTTGCGCGGATCGGCGTGCTCGTAGAGATACGTGCCGTCGAAATACGACAGCCCGTGCTCATCGGAGGGGAAGTGCGACGGCACCCAATCGAGGATGACGCCGATGTCGTTCTGATGCAGGACGTCGATGAGGTACATCAGATCCTGCGGCGTGCCGTAGCGGCTGGTGGCGGCGAAGTAGCCGGTGCACTGATAGCCCCAGGAGCCGTAGAACGGATGCTCCATGACCGGCAGCAGCTCGACGTGCGTGAAGTTCATCTTGCGCAGGTAATCGGATAACGGCACCGCGAGCTCGCGGTAGGTGAGCGGCCGGTCGCCTTCGCGTTTCCACGATCCGATGTGCATTTCGTAGATCGACATCGGCGCGGTGAAGGCGTTGCGTTGCGCGCGATCGCGCATCCAGTCATCATCGTGCCATTCGTAATCGAGATTCCAGACCACCGAGGCTGTGGCGGGAGGGGTCTCGTGAAGGATTCCGAAGGGATCGGCCTTGTCGACGCGGTAGTTGTTGTACTTCGAGCGGATGTGAAACTTGTAGTGCGCCCCTTTGCCGACGTGCGGCACGAAGCCTTCCCAGATCCCGGAAGGTCCGCGATCCTCGAGGTGGAGCTCCTCCGGATTCCAGCCGTTCCAGTCGCCCATCACGCTGACTGAGGCCGCGTTCGGAGCCCAGACGGCGAACATCGTCCCGGTCACGCCGTCGCGGGTGACGACATGCGATCCGAGTTTTTCCCAGAGCCGGGTGTGGCTCCCTTCGTTAAAGAGGTGGTAATCCCAGTCGCTGAGAAGGGAGGTGGCCATCTTGCTCATCGTGTCGCGCTGAGGATCGGATAGCAAGGGTTGCGCCGCACAGAAACCAGAAACTAGAAACCAGAAACCAGAATGCTCCGCTCCGCCGTCATTTCTGGTTTCTGGTTTCTGGTTTCTGGTTTTTGAGAACCCGCAACACTTCACCCACGCTCCACGCCTGCGCGATACACCCGCGCGGAGCGTGCGGAGCGTCTCCGTCGAAGATCTCGCTGAGGGTGCCGACGCCGGCTTCGGCGAGGTGGGCCTGCATGTTGGCGATGAGGCCGCGCGCGGATTCGCGGCCGGCGTCGCCGCGATAGCGAATCAGCGCGTCGATGTAGGCGCCGAGGAGCCAGGGCCAGACGGTGCCCTGGTGATAGGCGGTGTCACGCGCGCGTTGATCGCCGAGGAGTTGGCCGTGGTAGCTCGGATCGGAGGGGGCGAGCGTGCGAAGACCGACCGGCGTGAGCAACTGCGATTCACACACGCTGAGGATCTCCTCGGCGCGCACGTCGTCGAACAGCGGGAACGGCAGGGCAATGGCGAAGAGCTGATTCGGGCGGATCGATGCGTCGTTCGGGTTCACCACGTCGAAGCAAACCTGCGCGTCGCGATTCCAGAACGCGGCTTCGAACGCCTCCCGCACCGTATCGGCGCGCGACGCCAGCGCGGCATCGCCGGAGAGCGTGGCCACGATCCGGAGGCCGTTGTACCAGAGCGCGTTGATCTCCACCGGCTTGCCGCGCCGCGGCGTCACCGCCTCGCCGTCGACGATCGCATCCATCCACGTCAGTGCCACGCCTCGCGCGCCGGCATAGAGGAGGCCGTCGAGGTCGACGTGGATGTTGTAGCGCGTACCTCGCTCGAGCCAGTTGATGGCCTCGCGAAGTACGGGCAACGCTTCGTCGCGGACGAAGAGATCGTCGCCGGTCGCCTCGCTATAACGCCAGATGGCGATGAACAGCCACAGGCCGGCATCGACGGAGTTGAATTCCGGCTCGTTCGTGCAGTCGGGGAAGCGGTTGGGAATCATCCCGCTGCTCGCCGCGGCCAGCCAGCGGCGAAGGATCTGTTTCGCCTCATCGAAGCGGCCGGTGGCGAGGCAGAGTCCCGGCAAGGCGATCATCGTGTCGCGTCCCCAGTCGGTGAACCAGTGGTAGCCGGCGATGATGGTTTTCTTGTCGTCGCGATCGATGAGGAACTGATCGGCGGCGAGGATCAAGGCGGTTGTCGGTTGTCGGTTATCGGTTGGTGAGATCAGGGCTTCCCGGCGCTTGCGTTCTTCCTCGATCATCGCCGAGGCATCCCAATCGCGGTCCTCGGTCGCAAGCACCACTGGCAGTATGGCGCCGCGGTTCAGAGTGATGACGTACGAGCCGGGGGTGAAGAGGTCCTCTTCGCAATCGAGGCCGCGTTCACGCTCGCGGTCGTAGACGAAATTCTTCCAGCGGTCGGGCTTTGCTTCGAACGTTGCGCCAGGCACGTTGATATGGACGTAGGGGAGGGCCGCATCATTGTCGTGGATGAGGGAGTGATAGTCGCGCCCGGCGAGGAAGGGGGAGAGCCGAAGCTCGAATGGCGATCCGCAGTCGATGACCTCGTACACGATGATGGTTGCGTTCCAACCATGCGGCGCAACAATCGTTTTGCGCAGGGTGATGCCGCCGGTGACGTACTCCCATACCGGGAAAATGTCGCGGTGAAACGAGACGAGATGCTCGAAGCCGCGCGGGTGGATGCATCCCGGGAAACGGTTAGAGGCGAGATCGACGCCGGCCACGGTCTCGTCGAATTTCGCGACGAGCACGGTCCGCTCCGTGCGGCCGGGCAAGGCGGCGACGAGCATCCCGTGATACCGGCGCGTATTTGCAAACGTGATCGACGAGCTCGCCCATCCGCCCAGGCCGTTCGTCTCCAGCCATTCCAGCCCCGAGGCGCGCTCGAAATCGTGAAGGACGTCGGGGCCGAAAGCGATCATGTGGCGAACTTTATGCTAGCAACCAGCTCCGGACTGCTTCCATGCGCAACGGCAAGGTGCTGGTCGTCGAAGATGACGACACCATCCGGCGGCTGCTCATCGAATATCTGAAGAGTCACGAGCTGGTCAACGTCGACGGCGCACGAGACGGCGTGGAGGCGCTGCACCTGATCGTCACGAACTCCTACGCCGTGGTGGTCCTCGACGTGATGATGCCGAAAATGAGCGGCATCGACGTTCTCGATTCCCTGGAGGCCCTCCTCTTCGATCCCTCGGTGAAGTCGCTCCACGACCTGCCCGCGGTTCTCGTCATCACCAGCGCCGAAAAAACGATCCTCCCCGACGTCGCCATCGCCCAGCGCTGCCCCGGCAGCGTGCAACGCGTTTTCCGCAAACCGTTCGACATCGCGGAGCTGGCGGGGTGCGTGGAGAGGTATCTGGAGGCGGGGTAGTGGTGGTGGAGTTACTGAAAATCGGAGGTTACGCGCCTCTCAATTCACTGTCATCCTGGCGCTATATCTCGATCTTCTGCGAAACCACGCCCACGTGGTCCGTCAGCTCGTCGCGTACCGCGACGACGATGCGGTAGATCCCCTTTGACAGAGCCAGCGGAGGGATGGTGACCGTCATCGGGCCGGTGGCCGATTCGTTCGGCTGGACGGAGATGTCGGCGTATGACTTTGCCAGCGTGATGTTGCGGCCGTCGGGGTCGAAGATCGATACGTAGACGTGAAGGCGGGTGCGTGAGCCGCGCGCGTCGGTGATGTATTGCAGCGACTCCATCGACATGGCCGCCTTGATCGGGACGAGGGCGACGATCCCGCGGTACTGCGGCTCGCCGAAGATCAGCGAAACAGCCATCGTCGACGGTTGCATCACCGCGCCGAGGGGGGAACGGAGCGCGCGCGTCATCTGCATGTCGGTCGGCGCGCTCGAATAGCCGTCGCGGTACTGCAACTGATAATCGGAGTGCTTTTTCACGCGCACCGTCAGGCGGTGATAGCGGTTGTCGTCGATGTGCAGCGGCATGTAGCCGAGCGAGTAGAAGGTGGCCGAGCGGCGGTCGAAATCGACGAACGATTGATCGATGCGGTTGCCGGGCATGTACGCACCGCCGGTCTCTTTGGCCAGCCAGAACATCGGCGAGGTGTTGGTGGCGTTCGACCGCGCGCGCGGCGCCTCGCTCATCGAGTTCACCACGTCCTGCGGCGGCAGCTCCAGCCCCTCGGCGGAGATGATGTAGATGCTGGTATTGGATGCGTTGGCCTCGCGCACCAGGATCTCGCGCATGTTGTCCAGCTCCCTGTCCGCACTGACGACCTCCTGCGCGTGGCCGCCTGTCGCGGGATCGGATGCGGGGCGATCGATGGGAGAGAGCGTCCCGAGCGGAAGGTATCCGGTGACGAGAAGGATGATCTTCCGTCCCTCGCTGCTTCCGAATGCCCGTGCCGCATCGACGAGCGCCTCGGTCGACGAATGCGCGGAGATCATCTGATCCTTCTGCGACGCCTCGTCTTCCATCATATTGATGGTGGGCGTGTTCACCCACTTGTCCGCGAAATCCTTGCGCACGTTCTGGGCGTCGGGGTCGCGCGGGTTGATCGTCGCCATCGCCGAGATGCTCTTGAACTCGGAATGATCGATCGGCGCTTTGATGGCCTTACGGGTTCCCGTGTGGCGGATATTTGTTACGACGTCGTGCAGCGTCCGCTTGTCCGAGGTCATCGGCAGGACCAGGTGGACCCCGGTGTCGACCGTGGCGATCGACCAGTCGTAGCGGCCGTCGTCAAAATGATCGTTGACGAAGGTTTCCAGCTTGTCGAGCGCCACATTGCGGCCGTGGGGAGTGGTATTGAGATTGTCGATGAGAACGAGCACCTTGCGGCGGAAGCGCTCCGGCGACGGAGCGGGCACCGCTGACGCATCCGCTTCCGGACGGACATCGGTCTTCGCCCGGGCGTTCTCGACCGCGTAGAAGTTCGAGATCGGCTGCAGCTTGCCGTCCTCGAGGACCTCGAAATCGTTTCGCGTGAGCCCTGGCACCGGCTGCCCCCGGCGATCGGTCACGGTGACGTCGACATTGACGACCGAGACCTCGATCTTCTCGACGAGCGGTGGCGGCGCGGACACCGGCGTCGGCTGTGCTGACTGTTGCGATTGCGAAGTAGCGGCGAACAGTAACGCGACTGCGACGACGATCTTTCGCATGACTCAGTGTCCTATGGATTGGTTGTCGGTTGTCGGTTGTCGGTTGTCAGTTGTCAGTTGCTTCCGAACAACCGACTACCAATAACCGACAACCGACAACGACAACCGATAACCCTTCTTACACAATCACCATACCTGACAAGCCTTCGCTCTCACCATCGGTGAATCCGCGCTGCAATTGAATGCCTTTTGGAACTGGGGAAGGTCGGAGACGATCCCGTTGATCCGGTACTTGCCCGGCGAGTGCGGATTGGTGATGGCGTTGGCGCGGAGGTTCTCCGGCCGCTGGTTCTCGCAGGCCCACTGCGCGAAGCCGATGAAGAAGCGCTGATCGGGCGTGTATCCATCGATCGGCGTCGTCTCGTTGGGATCGGCTGCCTTCCAGGCGATGTAGGCCAGCAGCGTTCCGCCGAGGTCCGCTACGTCTTCGCCGGACGTGAGCTTCGAATTGATCTTGATGTCGTCGACGATCGTATAGCCCGCGTACTGATCGCGCACGCAATTGATGCGCTCTTCGAAGTTCTTGGCGTCGTCCGCCGTCCACCAGTCCTTCAGATTGCCCTGCGCGTCGAACTGGCGGCCTTCATCGTCGAAGGCATGCGTCAGCTCGTGGCCGATGGTCGATCCGGTATTGCCGTAGTTCGGGGCGTCGTCGAGCTTGGCGTCGTACAGAGGCGGCTGCAGCACGCCGGCCGGGAAGTTGATGTCGTTCATCTGCGGGTTGTAGTAGGCGTTGACCGTCGGCGGGGTCATCCCCCACTCGTTGCGGTCGACCGGTTTGCCGATCTTGTTCAGATCGCGCTCCGATTCGAAAAGGATGGCCCGCGTGCCGTTGCCGTAGAAGTCCCCGCGCACGACGTTCAGCTTGCCATAGTCGCGCCAGCGGTCGGGGTAACCGACCTTGTTCGCCACCGCGTGCAGCTTCTCCAGCGCGCGCTGCTTCGTGGCCGGCGTCATCCAGTCGAGACTCTTGATCTCATCCTCCATCGCGGTCTCGATGCGTTTGGTCATATCGACGGTCTTCGCCTTCGTTTCCGCGGTGAAGGTGCGGGCCACGAACTCCTGCCCCAGCGCTTCGCCGAGGTCGCGGTCGACGTACTGGACGCAACGCTTCCAGCGCGGGGGCATCGCCTTCACTCCGCGCAGCGTCTTGCGGTAGAAGTTGAAATCCTCGGCGACGAACTTCTTCGAGAGGTACGGCGCGCGGCTATGAACGGCGTGCCAGCGCAGGTAGGCCTTCCAGTCTGCCAGCGGAACGGTCTTCAGCTCCTTCTGCACCGCCGCGAAGAACTTCGGCTCGGTGACGTTCAGCGTCTGCACGATGCTGATCACGCCGGTGGTGACGAGATACGATTTCCATTCGAAGGCCGGCGCGATCCTGCTCAGCGCTGCCACCGTCATCTTGTGCGACAGGTTGTAAGGATTGCGGCGCTCGACACGGGTCAGCGACGCCTTCGCCAGCGCGGTCTCGATCCGCATCACCGTTGCGGCATCCTTCTTCGCCTCCGCCTTCGACTCGCCGATCAGCTCCAGCATCGCCGCGACATGGGCCAGATACTTCTCGCGGATTTCCTTCGATTTCGCGTCGGTCTTGAGGTAGTAGTCGCGATCCGGCAATGCCAGCCCGCCGGCGCTGGCCTCGGCGATGACCTGCGAGGCGTTGCTATAGTCCTGCGTCGATCCGAAGCCGAAAAGCCAGCCGTTCCCGCTCGAGCGCAGGTGCTGTTGCGCAAGAAATCCCCCCAGCTCGTACTTCGCCTTCAGCGCGGCGATCTCGCTGAGCAGCGGCTGCAACGGCTTCGCTCCCAGCTCCTCGATGTGCGCCTCGTCGGTGCAGGCCTCGAAGTAGTCGCCGATCTTCTGCTGCACGGCCGTTCGGTCGGCGCGCGGCTTGGCGGCATCGAGAAGGATTCCCCAGAGGTACTCCTCGTTCTCCTCGGAGACCTTGCCGTAGACGCTCCACGACGCCTGGTCGGGCGGGATGGGGTTGTTCGTCATCCATCCGCCGCACGAGTACTGGTAGAAGTCGGCGCACGGATTGGCCGTCCGGTCCATCGACGGGATGTCGAGGCTCGGCGTGTAGGGGAGGGCCGCAAGCGGATGCTCCTTCGGCGCCGGCGCCTCCGGCTGCGGCGTTTCCTTCGGAGGCGGCGCCGCATCCGCCGGCTTCGCCGCGGAAGGCTTCGGCTTCTCGACGGGACGCGCCTGCTGCGCGGGGTCAGGCCTTTGCTGCGCAAAAACACTCGTGGCGGCGAGGAGGATGACGGCGGCTGCGATCTTCATGAGCCGGGAGTCTACTCCGCGCTCCATCGCACAACCTTGTTACAATCGCCGTTTCCCAAATAGGAGGAAACCATGGCCGATCTGTCGACGACGTTCACCGGTGTCCGCTTCGAGAACCCCTTCCTGCTGGCCTCGGCACCGCCGACGGAGTCCGACGCGAACATCATCCGGGCCTTCGAGGCAGGCTGGGGCGGCGTGGTGACGAAGACGATCGGCCTGCATCCTGTCGTCAACGTCAAGGGTCCGAAGACGAAGTTCCTCCGTTCCGAGGACCAGGGGGCGCGCCTCTCGATGACCAAGCGCCCGGGCACGACGGTGATGGCTTCCTGGAACTGGGAGCTGATCTCCGACAAGCCGCTCGACTGGTGGATCGGCAAGTTGGCGGCAATCAAGAAGGCCTATCCGACGAAGATCCTCGTGGCCTCGATCATGGCCGGCTCCGGGAACGACAAGGAGCTGAACAACTGGCAGACGCTGGCCAAAGCCTGCCAGGACGAGGGGGCCGACGCGCTGGAGCTGAACTTCTCCTGCCCGCACATGGACCGCGTCGACATGGGCTCGAACGTCGGCAAGGACAAGGTGCTCTGCTCGGTGGTGACCATGGCGGTCAAAGAAGTGTCGAAGATCCCGGTGTGGGTGAAACTGACGCCGGCGACGTCGAACATCGTGGAGGAGGCCGAGGCCTGCTTCCGCGGCGGCGCGGACGCTGTGGTGTCATCGAATACCTGGCCGTCTCTCCCGCTGATCGATCCGGCCACCCTCGATTTCGAGATGAACGTCGAGGGCTACGTCTCCCCCGGCGGCCTCGGCGGCCCAGCCATCCTCCCGCTGTCGATGGCCAAGATGGCCCAATTGACCAAAGCCTTCCCCGACAAGGAGTTCTCCGGCATCGGCGGCATCTCCACCTTCGAGCACGCCCTGAACTATTTCCTCCTCGGCTGCGGCACAACCCAGGTCTGCACCGCCGCCATGCTCGACCACGCCATCGGCCCGAACGTAATCAAGACCCTGACCACCGGCATGTCCGACTTCATGGACTCCCGCGGCTTTGCGTCCCTCTCCGACTTCCGCGGCGCCCGCCGCGACCGCATCGTCCCCCACTCCCAGATCAAACGCCCGGACGCCCGCGAGTACCACGGGGGGTACGAGGATGAGGCGGTGGAGGGGTACGCGAAGGCGGAAGAGGTGGGGGTGTAGGGGGGTAGGTGTAGTTCGTACCCCCTGACGCGAAGTTTCAAGTGGCGTTCGGAGTGCGGTACTCAAGGAGCCTTGCCGCCTGTCCTAGCCGTCACTGAGACCGATCGAATCCCAGTGCCCCGCGCAGTCTGTCAGCCGATTTGCTGATCGGCTTCCAAAACCGAACGGTTTAATGCAGTTGCGAGACGAATGGCGACTGGACGCGTTTAGCCGATTGGCTTGTCGCTCGACATTTCGCTAACATCCTAACTCTTGGCTACTTACGGTATCCTGCTCAAATGCGCGTTCGCCTGTCTTGGAGGATTGCTGCTCGTTGCCGCGGCAGCACTCTACGAGAATGAGGAACGCAAACTTCAAGCTTATGTGGAAGATTTATGGGTCAAGATCGACGACGCTCGAATGACCGCCAGTTCGCGAGAAGCGGCTTTTCTTGCCCAGATGGTCGCTCTCCTCAGTCGGGCACTCGATGTACTGTTTGGCTCGACCTTAGTATCACCACGAAGCTTGACCGCATCCGCATCGCTATCTCTCATTTCCGGTTTCATCTGTCGGGCCGTTCTCTTTCTGCAATTTCGATTTAGCTGGGTGATGCTGCTGGCTTTACCTGCATACCTGGTTGGCATCTGGTTGTTGGCGCGCGCTTCCGCTGCCCATGTCCTGTTTCTTTTTGGAGGGTTGCTTTTAGGTTTCATCTGTTCGGCGCTATTAAACGATGACATTGCCTCAATTGGCACAGTATCACTCGGCGCAACTCTCGGCGTAGCGTGCGATTATCTGTATATAAGCGGAACTCGGTTTTCTCTGCGACGTTTGGAGCAATCTCGTTCACGCCGCAAACTCGCTCCATTCATAGCATGCTACCTGCTGACCGCTGCACTTTTCGCGCTGTGGATGTTGCCATCGCTGTCCTCTCGTATTGCTGTCAGTTTCCAGCCAAATCTTGGGAGAGCGCAACGTTTAGTAGAGGCTCTCCTTTTTGCTGGTGCGTCAAATTTATTCATAGTTTTGTCGGCAGCCCTCTTTTTGGCATCTGGCATCGGTATTCTTCTGTACCCATTAGTATGGCCGCTCATACTTCGCCCGCTTTACATACTTCAAAGATGGCATATCCTAAGCAACCGAAAGGTGCTTGTAGCAGCCGGCATGTTTCTAGTTGGTCTGGCTTTCGGCGGTGAGCCATTCCTCAAGGCTCTCAGCACTTTCGTCAAAAAGTTAAGTTAGGGGTCAAAGGATAAAGGATAGGGGGTCAGGCCTCTGCTTCTCTCCTCGTCGCGTCGCCGCTCTACCCGGCGTGGAGAAACGCTCTCGATATCTCCTCGGAATGGAAACTCCTCGGTGGATTCAGTGGAGTTCTTGACGTGTTTCATCTCAGCCGGAGTGGAGGGTGAGTGGGGTCAGGCCTCGGTGGTGAATGGGGTCAGTGAATGGGGTCAGGCCTCTGCTTCTCTCCGACCCTCATCATCGTTCTACCTGCCGTAGAGAAACCCTCCCGATATCTCCTCGGAATGGAAACTCCTCGGCCGATTCGGTGGAGTTTTGACGTGTTTCCTCGCAGCCGAGGGATCCTCGGAGGATGTCAAGACCTCTGAGACTCGAATTCGAAGGCGCCTTCTGGCACGTCACATCCCGAGGGAACGAACGGAAGGATATCTTCCGGGAAGACCGCGACCGTCTGCAATTCCTCTCTTTGCTCGCCGCCGCGGTGAAACGATTCCGATGGCGTCTCCACGAGTACTGCCTGATGACGAATCACTACCATCTCGTCATCGAGACGCCGTTCCGCACGCTCGCCAAGGGGATGCATTGGCTGAACAGCGAATACGTCCGCATCTTCAACAAGCGATACGACCGCATCGGGCATCTCTTCCAGGGCCGCTACAAGGGCATTCTCGTCGACGAGCAGAATTATCTGGACGAGGTGAGGCGCTACACCGTCCTGAATCCCGTGCGCGCGGGCATGGTCGCCGATCCGGCCGAACACCGGTGGTCAAGCTACCGGGCTCACGCCGGTCTTGAGCTGATCCCGGAGTGGCTTTACTCCGAGTGGCTGTTTGATCTCCATACGGAGCGCCCGAAGTGCCACGAGATGTACCGCGACTACGTGACGGCAAAGATCGGCTCGACGGAGTCCATCTGGGAGAAGCTCGTCGGGCAGATTTACCTGGGGAGCGCCGAGTGGATCGAGAAGATGCGGAAGGTGGTCGCGGAGAAGCCTCGGAGCGACGAGCACGCGATGACCCAACGGTTGATTCCTCGGCTGAAGATGGCCACGGTCGTGAAGGCGGTTGCGAAGACTTGCGGCATCGACGAGAAGGATCTGCGACATCGACACGGCGGCGTCCCGCGCATGCTAGCCGCGTGGATTGCCTGGAACGAAGGGCTGCTGCGTCTCCGCGAGATCGCCGCCGCTCTCCGACTTCGAAGCTCGGGGTACATTTCGACCTTGGTTCGCTGCGGCGATCAAGAGCTGGCCGGCGATGAGTCGTTACAGGGTCTGGTGCGACAAGCGATCGCGACCTTGCAGCCGGCGTAAACAGATCCTGTTGCGCCTTTCGTAGCGTCAACCTGCGAATAAGTCGCCCATCGGCCGAAGCGCCGGTTTGTTATTCCCGCTGCCAGCTTGAGAACCCGTAAAGGCGACTGTCTGCGGGAGGACGGTTCACGCGGAGGCGCGGAGACGCGGAGACGCGGAGACGCGGAGGGTAGCTCGGCAGCAACCAACCAGAGCGTCGTCGGCCACCCTTATCCCGTCGTCCTGAAGTTCACGGTCAGATTGAACTCGACGTCGACCGGTTCGCCGGCGAGGCGGCCGGGTTCGAAGGTCCATTGGGCGATCGCCTGAAGGGCAGCACCGTTCAGGTCGGGAAAGGGTGATTGCTTGATCAACTGGACGGCGCGCACGCAGCCATCGCGCGAAATGATGCAGCGGAGGATCACGATGACGTTCGTTGCCGGTCCCATAGCCCGGCGCGCCGACTCGGGGAACTGCGGCTCCTGGCGATGCTTTACGCGAGGGGCTGTTACCTTGCCGCCAATCTGATGAATCGTGGAGGCTGTCGGTGCGGTCAGAGGTGCTTCATCGAGGCATGGCGGTTGTCTCCGGCCATGAACGAGCAGGATGTCGCCGGTCGCCAACGGCGCCTGGATCGACGATGGGGTGGCAAGGGAGAGCCGCATCAGTGTCGTGACTGCTTTTTCGCAGGCAGAATCGAGGTCGATGCGCTTCAGCTCGATGGCCTGCACGCGGCCGGATAGGTCGCTGGTTGCGTCGGCAGTGGCCAGCCATTGGCCGTTGCAGCGCGTCTCGGAGACCACCGCTCCGGCGACGCCGGGAGGCAGGACGCCTGGCAGAAAATAGGCAGGCTCGGCCACGACCGTCGACGGAATCGTCCTGGTGGGCCGATGCTCCGGTATCCGGCAGTCGTAGCTGACCGTTCCGCAGTGGTTCTTGCGCACGATGAACTCTTTTTCCGTGAAGTACTGAAAGATCGATTCGTCATTGCCGAGGAGAAGATCGGCCTCAGCGGTCTGCAGCCAATCGAGCCATCGCGGATCGTCCTTCCGTTCGGCGCCGAGCATGCGGCGGAGCAACTCACGGCCGAACGCTTCGCGCATGCTCGCTTCCTCCCTCGGAGCGGACAACGCGGAGCGCACATTCTCCTCAATCATCGATGGGTCAGGTACGTAGGAGCGGACGAGATACCAGACCGACGCGACGCGGATCTCTTCGACCGGCATGTTGAGTGAGGCGCCCATGACGCCGGCCTGCATGGCCAGGCCCGACTCACGAAGTGAGATCAGAAGCGCACTCCATCCCGCGCTGTCATGCATCCCGAGAAGCCGGGAACCGGCGGCAACCCCCGCGGCGGGCCGACGCCAGAGAGCTTGCGTGAAGAAGGCCGCGGTCGGGACGAAGCCCTGGGCACGAAGCGTCGTCGCATAGATATCGAACGCATCCGGGCGGCGTGAGACGGCGCTGCTGATTACATCGTCGATCGCCGCCGGCAGCTTTCGGGTGACGGAGCGAGCGCGATCGATGTCGGCCGCGTCGCCGAGGATGATCAGTGCCCGGACTTCTTCGCGCGCGGCGTCGGGATCGCCTTCGGCCGTCAGCGCATCGCGAATCTGTGGCAGCAGGCTCGTCAAGCCGCGAACGAGAGCCACGCGCGCAGCCGCCGCGCGAATGACATTGTCCTTTGACGCCAGCGCCGGCCCCACACGCGCGGTGACGGCCTCGGTGTTGGTGTCGTTCACGAGCAGAGCGATCGAGGCTGCCGTGTCGTCCGCGGAGGCCGCGGCCGCCAGGAGCGCAAGCAAGCAAAGCGTGGACGTGATTTTCGCCATCAGGGGTGGAGCGTACAAGAAAAAAGGGTCACGCGGAGGCGCGGAGACGCGGAGGGGAGAACTACGCGTTAGAGCTTGGTACGTCCGTGGTGAAGAGGCGGATGCCCTCCTCCGCGCCTCCGCGCCTCCGCGTGAGCAATCTCTGATCCGGCTCGTTTGTTGGTACCCTCACATCGATGCCTAACCGTTCCGGGATCAAAGACTTTCTCTGGCGGCACTCGGCGGGGATTGCCTTCCTCGTCATGGTCTGCTTCGTCGGCTTTCTGGCGTACGTCGGGTACACCTACGCCGTCATCACGAAGAAATTCGATTCGAGCCGGCGGTGGGATCTGCCGAGCAGGATCTATTCGGATGCCACGCCGATCGTGCCGGGCATGACCATTCCGCGGACGCTGCTCGAGCCGAAGCTCAACCATGTCGGCTATCACGAGACCAACGTCCGTGTTGCGAACCCCGGGGAGTACCGCTACGCCGGCGGGACGCTCGAGATTTATCTCCAGAACTTCGAGTATCCCGACATCGAGTTCCGCGCGCTGCCGGTGGCGATCGAGATGGAGGGGGGGACCGTGCGTGCCATCAGGAGGCTCGACGACGGCGTGGCGTTACGCGGCATCCGCATCGAGCCGGAGCTGATCACGTC
>Ga0247668_1000109_pt1 | contig 26046 bp, 22 predicted proteins | sample CNK09_metaG_FD_182737 | JGI IMG/M metagenome (GOLD analysis project Ga0247668, IMG submission 182737) | Soil microbial communities from Purdue University Martell Research Forest, Indiana, United States - CNK09 | ecosystem: Environmental > Terrestrial > Soil > Temperate forest > Bulk soil...
GATCGCCAGCACGTCGGCATCCTTCACGCCCAGCGGCCGGGCCTCGGGGCTCTGCCGGTTGGCCACGAAGACCTCGGGTGGATTGCCATCCCACGCCGCGCTGTAGACGATCGAATCGCCGTCCGGACCGAAACGCGCCGAGCGCACTTCGCCGCGGCGGAACGTCATCCGATGGAAGACCACCTCCGGAGGCGCTTCCTCCTTCATGCGATTGGTGGCGAAGTACCAGCCGCCCCAGGCCGCGCCGGCGATGGCCACGATGAAGAGAAGGGTGAGCAGCAACGGCGAGACGCGGCGCGGCTTCTGTACGGCGGTCGCCGGATGCCGAACCGTCGCAGGCATCGCCGACGTCACCGGGCGGATCGCGGTTGCCGACGTGCGCCGTGCCGTCACATCGGGCGGTACGCGCATCGTCGTCGAGTGCGCCGCCGAAGGATTGAGAACGTTGGAGAACGTGCCGGGCGACGAGACGGCCGACATCGTCTCGAGGTTGAAGGCCAGGTCGCGCGCCGACTGGAAGCGCAGCTCGCGATCCTTCTCCAGGCAGCGGCGCGTGAGCCGCTCCAGCGCCGGAGGCACGTTCGGCAGCGACTCGACAAGATCGGGAGGATCCTCTTTCAGGATCGCGCTCAGCGTCTCGATCGACGAGCTGCGCTTGAAGGCGCGGTTGCCTGTCAGCATTTCATAGAGGATGGCCCCGAAGGCGAAGATGTCGGACCGCGTATCGACCTTCTCGCCGCGCACCTGCTCGGGCGACATGTAACCGACCGTGCCGAGAACCATGCCCGGCTCGGTGGCGGCCTGCTGAAAGATCCCGCCCTCATCGGACTTTGCGCTCAGCTTGGCGATACCAAAGTCGAGAATCTTGGCCCGCCCGTCTCGCGTGAGGAAGATGTTGTCCGGCTTGAGATCGCGATGGATGATCCCCTTCTCGTGTGCCGCGGCCAGGCCGTTAGCCACCTGCAGCGCCGCGTCGACGGCACGGCGCGTTGCCAGCGGGCCGCGCTCGAGCCGCTCGCGAAGCGTCTCCCCTTCCAGCAGCTCGCTGACGATGTAGGCCGTGCCGTTCTCGTTGCCGACGTCGTAGATCGTCAGCAGGTTGGGATGGTTCAGCATCCCCGTCGCACGCGCCTCCTGCTCGAAGCGCTGCACCCGCTCCTGATCGCTGAGCGTGAGCGCGGTGAGGATCTTGATGGCCACGTCGCGCCCCAGGCGCGTATCTTTGGCGCGATAGACCGCACCCATGCCCCCCTCGCCGATGAGGCTCACGATCCGATAGGGACCCAGCATTGAATCAGGCGCGAGCATGGCGTAGAAGAAACCTCAATGTTGAATGTTGAATGTTCAATGTTGAATGTTGAATGAGAGCCCGGGAGACGGGCACGCCACCTTCATTCAACATTGAACATTGAACATTGAACATTCAACATTTCGGTTTTCCTGGAATGGTACCAGCCGGGTCTGGCGTTAACGCCGAATAACTTCCTCGATCCATGATCCCGACAGCCCCTATCCCGGACTCACGCCGGCGTACGCAGGGAGCAGTCCGCCCTCTCTAGGAGACCGACCGCAATGCTCAAGCACTTCAGGGTGTACTGGCAGACGTGTGTTTTGCTGCTTCTCGCTTCCGTAGCTTCGGCGACCACGATCGTCCTGCCGACCGACGATCAGCTCATCCGCAAGTCGCCAGTCATCGTCGAAGGGACGGTCATCAGCTCGATGCCGGTGCTGCGCGGTCAAGGCATCTGGACCGAGACCAGACTGGCCGTCGACCGAACCATCAAGGGCGATGCCGCCGGCGAGCTGACCATCCGCGAAGTGGGCGGCGAGATCGACGGCCGCATCACGAAGATCTTCGGAACACCGGTCTACACGCCGGGCGAGCGGGTCATGGCCTTCCTGACGCCGACTACTCGTGGTGACTACCAGACCATCGATCTCTTCATCGGCAAGTTCAGCGAACAGCGCGCCGCGAACGGCCGGCGGCTTCTCGTGCGCGAAGACACTGCGGGCGACGTGGCCTTGCTCGATTCGTCGCTCCGGCCGATTGAAGCAAAGAACGTCCAGCGCGACGCAACCGCGTTCGAGTCGTACGTCACCGACCGCGTGGCCGGCCGCGAATCGGCGACCAGCTACGGCGTGGCCAATCCTGTTCTGGAGCGCGATCTCGCGCCGGCGAGGTCGAGCGCGGGTGGTCTCGTCATCAAACCGGAGTTCACCCTCATTTCCGAGGGGACGGTGTATCGCTGGAGCGCCTTCGATGGCGGCGGCAGCGCGGCCTGGTTCAGCTACGGGACGCAGCCGGGCTACACCGGCGGCGGCGTCAACGAGATCCAGCAGGCCATGAGCGCCTGGGACAGCTACACCGCCGCGAAGATCAAATACGTCTACGCCGGCGCCGGCAGCGGCTCGCCGGGTGGCCTCTCCGCACCGAACGGCATCAACGAGGTTCTCTTCAACGATCCGAAAGGAGAGATCGCCGGAACGTTCAATCCATCCACCGGCGGCATCGTAGGCCAGGGCGGCTTCAACGGCGTCTCGGGACCGATGAGCTGGACCGGACCGTTCAACGCCGACGGCACCCATCTGGCGCAGACCTATCAAGCCTTCGTGATCACCGAAGGCAACCTGGTGATTCAGGACGGCGTGACGCCGCAGGCCGGCATCTCCAGCACGACGTTGGCCGAGATCGTGGCGCACGAATTCGGTCACACGCTCGGCTTCGGGCACAGCGCGGACAGCACCGCGCTCATGTTCGCATCCGTCAGCGGCGGAGGCCCGGTCCTTCGCGCCGACGATCAGCTCGCGGCACGCTGGCTCTATCCCAGCGGCAGCTCCACTCCGCCGCCTCCTCCCACGGTTCCGGCCGCGCCGACCTCGCTCGTCACCACGCCGTCCGGCTCGACGGTCAGCCTTGCCTGGGTCGACAATGCCACGAACGAGACCGGCTACCGCGCCTACATGGCCAGCGGCAGTGGTGCGTTCAGCCGGTTGACACCCGATCTCGCGGCGGGCAGCCGTGCCGCTTCGATCTCCAGCCTCCCCGCGGGCACGTATCGCTTTTACGTCGTCGCGTTCAACGCCGCCGGTGAGTCATCCCCGTCGAACACCGCCAGCGCCACCATCGGCACGTCGGTCACGGCATCCTTCACCGTCAATCCCTCGGCTGGTCTTGCCGGCGTGACGTCGTTCGTCTGCAGCGACACCTCCAGCGGCGCGACGTCCTGGTCCTGGAACTTCGGCGACGGCGGCACCTCGACCGCGCAGAACCCGGCGCATGTCTATGCGTCGCCCGGGACGTACACGATCCAGCTCACCGCAAACGGTCAGTCGTTTGCGTCCCATACCGTCTCCGTCTCTTCGGGCATCGCCGCCGATTTCTCCTACACGCCGCTGAACCCGACCACACAGCAGAACATTACCTTCTCCGATCACTCTGCCGGCAACATCGCCACCTGGCTCTGGACCTTCGGCGACGGCACCTCCTCGAACGCCCAGAATCCGGTCAAGCGCTATACCTCGGGCGGCAACTATCCGGTGACGCTGACGGTGTCGACCGCGGCCGGCATCACGTCGATCGCATCCCACACCATCACAGTCACGACCGCAACACCGGCAGCCCAGCCGGTCTCTGCTGCCTTCGACATGACGCCGGCATCGCCTGCCATTCACGCCAACGTGACCTTCACCGACCGCTCCACCGGCTCGCCGTCGGCGTGGCTGTGGAGCTTCGGCGACGGCGCGACATCGAGCGCGCAGAACCCGATCCATGCCTACGCCGCGCGAGGCTCCTATGCGGTGTCGCTGACCGTGACGAACGCGGTCAGCTCGTCGATGACGTCACACGTGATCACGATCGCGCCGGCGGCGTCGTACCGCTCGCTCGTGCCTGCCGCCGCGCAGACGAACGGCATCGGCGGATCGGTGTGGCGCACCGAGCTGACGCTCTTCAACGGCGGCAGCGAGCCGGCCGGCGGACAGTTCACCTTCATCCCCGGCGGCGGCGGGCAGGTACTGACGCGCAGCCTTTACCTCAACGCCAATCAGTCGATCACGTACGCGAACGCGCTCAGCGATCTCTTCGGCCTCTCCACCGGCTCCGGCGCGATCGCCATCGAGGCGACGAGCGCGACCTCGACTCCGGCCCTGCGCGTCACCAGCCGTACCTTCACCACGGGCGCCGCCGGTACGTACGGACAGTCGGTGCCGAACGTGAGCGATGGTGACGCGTCGTCGACGACGCTCCTGCTGACAGGCCTGGAACAGGACGCAAACTTCCGCACCAACATCGGCCTGGTCAACCGGAGCGGCGTTCCCGTCGGCGCCGGTCTGACGCTCTACGACGCGGGCGGAAACGTGATCGCCACGACCGGCGTAACGGTGCCCGCCGATAATTTCCAGCAGTCGTCGCTGGCGTCGTTCTTCCCGGCCGTGAATGGCCGCACGTATGCCGCCCTTTCGATGCGCGTCGACGCCGGCGCGCCGAACGCCATCAGCGCGTACGGCTCGGTGATCGACAACCGCACCCAGGATCCGGTCTACATCCCGGCCATTCCCACGCCGCAAGGCTCGGAGCTGACCATCCCCGCCGTCGGCCGCGCACCTGGTGCAGCCGGAACGTTCTGGCGCAGCGACGTCACGTTCTTCAACCCCGGCCTGACGACGATGACGCTCTCTCTCCGCTACCTCGCCTCCGGTCAGGACAACCGCAACGCCATTACGCAGAACGTGACCATTCCATCCTCCCGCACGTTGGTCCTGGCCGACGTCACCCAGTACTTCGGCGTCTCCTCCGGCAGCGGCGCCCTGCGCGTCTCCTGGAGCGGCCCCTCCGGCCCGATCGTGACCAGCCGCACCTACACGACCGCCGACGGCGGCGGGACCTACGGCCAGTCGATCGACCCGGTGACGTCGTTCGCGAACGACTCCTTCGTCCCCGGCCTCCGCTCTGACTCGTCGTTCCGTTCGAACGTCGGCTTCGTCAACGGCGGCGACAACATCATGGCCGTGACCGTCACGCTGCTCTCCGACAGCGGCGGCGTGATCGGCACGACGCAGATCGCCCTCAACCCACGCTCGCAGATTCAATACGCGGTCGGAGCCCTCTTCCCCGCCGCGAACACCCCGCGCGCCGGAACGCTGACGCTCCTCGCACATACGGACGGTTCACCGAACCTGTTTGCCTATGGATCGATCGTCGACAACGAGTCCGGAGATCCGGTGTTTTTCGGGGGACGGTGAGTTTCGTCGCGGCTTCCCATCGCTCACGGCAACCTGTATACCGTGAGCGGTGGAACGCGCGATGACGGACGAGAAGAAGATCATCATCTTCGCCGGACCCAACGGCGTGGGGAAGACGACCTTCGCCCGGACGTTTCTGCCTGCCGAGGCAGGCGTTTCTGTCTTCGTGAATGCGGATCTGATCGCCGCTGGCTTATCACCGTTCGATCCCGACGCCGCCGCCTTACGGGCGGGCCGGATGATGCTGTCCGAGATCGACCGTCATGCGGCGGCAGGGCGAAGCTTCGCATTTGAGACGACGTTGTCCGGGCACACGTACCTGCGGCGCATCGATGCATGGCGCGTGGCAGGGTTCACGGTCAGGTTGATCTTCCTCTCGCTCGGATCAGTTGAGGAGGCGATTTCGCGAGTGGCGATGCGGGCGCGACAGGGAGGACACAGCGTACCCCCTGACGTTATCCGAAGGCGTTTCGCCAGCGGTATGCGAAACTTTCTCAACGTCTACCGGCAACGCGTCGACTACTGGCAGTGGTTCGACAGCAGCACGTGGAATCCAACGCTGCTGGACGAGGGGATCAATCGATGAAGAACGACCTGGAATCGAAACTACCCGACGCAGTCATGCAGGCAGCCCCTGGAGCGTTGCGACGCGCGGCGGGTCGAGCGCGCGATCTTGCCCGTCAAACCGGAACCAAGCTGGTGATCGTTCGCAACGGAGTCCTCATGGAGGTCGATCCCGACGATGTCGAGCTCGATCGCGAGGAGGACGCGATCGATGAGTGAGCGCGACGAAGAAGTCGAAGCCGCGTGGGACGAAGAAGTCGAGCGGCGCGTGCGGCAAATCGACAGCGGTGAAGTGAAAACGATCCCGTGGGAAGAGGTACGTGCGAAAGTATTCGCCCGCCTGCATGAACGTCCTTCGCAGTTTCGCGTTCGGCAACGCTAACATCGAGAACGTCCGGGTGACGCGACAGATCGTTGACGAGCAGGCAGACGACACAGACAATCCAAAGTAAGGCCGGATGAGCCGGTGTCAACGAGCGAGGTTAGAGGCTAGGCAGCGATTACTTGAGTCTTCGAGCCATGCGCACCGCAGGACTGACACGCAGCAATCGACTCATTTGCCCAGATCGATAACGCCGCGCAATGCAAACAGACCGCCCCGGCAAGAACCTGAGACAGACATTTGCCGCAACTATTCATACGGCTCTGATGAGTACGAAGGTACTCACGGCGGGGTGTCATTCGGAGCGCAGCGAGACAGACGGGGCATCGTTTCCCAGAACAGCGATCCTTCGACTGACGGATAAGTCGATGGCGGCCAGATCGCACCGCTCGCGAGATTTTTGCCCAACTCACGTGATCGTCACACGGCAACTCTGGATACACGGCGTATACACGCAACAGAAGACCATCGCGCTTAGCAAAAGCAGCGGGATGCGAAGCGCGCGATATCGAAACGAAATTGCTTTCCGTCTTTGCCTGATGACAAGGACCGCAGAGAAGCTGTAGGTTGTTCATGTCTCCTGAATTGCCACGTATGTGGTCAATCTGCGTGCCGAGGTCTCCGCAATTGACACAGCGTCCTTGGTCGCGTGAGATGACGGCCTCTCGAACGGTTTTTGAAAGCCAGCGAAGGCGTTCGGCGTAACCTCCGCCGAGGATGTGCGCCAGCCGTGTCCTCAGCGCAACCTTTACATCGCGCTTTTCGGACCGCCCGTCATCGATGCAAGCACGAAAATATCTAACAAACGAGGCTTCATCTTCACAGGTTGGCAAACAAAACAAAGATCGTTCCGTGACCGCGTCGCAGTTCGGGCAGCGAAATGGAGACTCAACGAGAACATCGATCGCAGATCCAATTTCGGTCGCGATCGGTGATCGCGAGCGGGAGATCGAGGAACCTTTCGCAATAGCCATAATCGCAATCAAAGGAGCGGCGCCTGGTAGTTTCCCGTCAACCTACTGGTTCTTCAGGATGAAATCTCTGACCAGCTTGTCGTACGCCGAGAGGTAATCGAATGCAGGCAGGCTTTGCGGCGTTGGGCCGTTGAGGTCGTGTCCGACCATGTCAGCATGGTCAGCGTGCCACACAGCCGAGGGTGTGCGGTTTCTAGATGCTGAGGTGCGCGACACGACACCATCGTTTTGCCCCTCAAGTCCGGAGACGAATAGGTGCGACAGATGAAAAACCACCGAGGTTGGGAAAAGAGCGTCCCGCCCGATGCCCGCGATGTCGAAGTAATGAACGGTCGGAACGTCATGGCAATCGAGGTTGAACTGACCAGCGGCTGCTTTGGAGAGATCGTGGACTGCATTCCGTTTTTCCCGCAGCTCCTCGATCAACCTTGAGTCACTCCGCGAGGACGAAAACAGTTCAAAAGGATTCACGATGTCGAGAAGCGAGGCCACAGGAGAGCCGAAATGTGGGGTGCCCAGGCAAACGACCGTTCGAATCCGACTTTGCAGATGTTCAAGGTTCTTTGACACGAGAAAACGGGCATCGAGCCCCCCCATGCTGTGAGCAATAATGTGGATTGGTTTGTCGGCCTCGAGGATAGTCGCGCTGGTTGGGCCAGCGATCTGGTGCGCGGCCTCCCGGGCTCTCGCATCGACCATTCCGATAGGGTCTACTTTGGTCGTGAGCACTCTGGTCCGCGGAAACGTATCCTTCAAATATCTAGCGACATCGTTAAAGTAATCAACCGTCAGGATGCGCCCGAAACCGAGTACGCCGTGCATTAGAACGATATTCATAACGACACAAAGTACGTCCGCTTTGTTCTTCCGGCAAGACTAGACGCGGCCAGGCATGTAAAAAGAAGCCCTGGCGCGCCCAGCTCGAGGCCACAAACATCGGGCTGAGACGAAATTTGAATCTCGCGGCCGAGAGCCAGCTCGTGCTTCCATCTGCTGTCTCTTCTGTGCTGTGCGGCAACAAACAAAATGCGCGGGCGCGCCTTCGGACACGCCCGCGCGGGCTTACTGCACGAGACCGGTTACGCCTTCGTCTTGGGAGCGGTCGTCGGTGACGATGGCGTCACCGGCGAGGGCTCGGCCGGAGTGGACGGAACCGGGGTTCCCGGCTTCGGGGCCGGCTTGGTTTTGGCCTTGCGGCGAGCGCCGAGGGCGCTCTTCATGTCAGCGACATGCGGAGCGAGAGCGGCGGTCTCGGGACGTTTGGCCAGACGCTGCGCCACGGCGTAGGTCAACAACGCGTTGCTGCCGACGGCGTTTCTCGCCACGCGTTCTTCAAACGCTTACGTAGATCTCGACGATGCGTCCCGATGCCGCGTCCAGCGAACAACGAAGGCCAGATGATTGAAAACGCGCCACTTAATGTTCTTCGCAGCCTCGACCCGAACGTTGCACCGGAATCGGCGATTGGCTGTAATACATTCTCACCAATGCACTTATCTGGCTTGAACGCCGCAAACCGAAAAACGAAGGTCTGGCCCTTCGTGGCTGGCCCCGAAAGCGCTTCGACGAGCGGCGGATCACGCGCGGGTTCTAGCCCGTCTAACCGGAACCAAGCTGGTGATCGTTCGCAAAGGAGTCCTCATGGAGGTCGATCCCGACGATGTCGAGCTCGATCGCGAGGAAGACGCAATCGATGATTAATTGCTAGCCACAATTGGCTTAATCAATGAGGAAGTCATACCTCGTGGCTCCTCCTACCGTCTCCGTCTCTCTCTTCGTGCATTGCCGATTTGGCATCGATGTTGCGTCGTGATGGCCAAACATCCCCAGCGAACTCTTCGAAAGGAACCTGCCCATGACCTTTACCTTGCCAGGGCTCATCCTCTTCATCATCATCGCGGCCGTCTGCGGCGCCGTCGGGAAGGCCATCGCCGGCGGCGTTCGCGGAGGGCTGATCGTCTCGATTGCCCTCGGTTTCATCGGAGCCATCATCGGGCCGTGGGTGGCGCATAAAATGAAGCTGCCGGAGCCTTTCATGGTTCAGATCAGCGGGCACCCCTTTCCGATCCTCTGGTCGATCATCGGCGCCGCCTTATTCGTTGCGATCGTCCACCTGTTTTCCCGTCGGAGGTGACCGGGCAGCGTACATCTGCGTCATCTGCGGATGATGGCTGAGGGTTCGTGCGAGAACGCGCGGACGGGACGCCCGCGGTCCCAGGGCGCGAGAACCTACCGGGGCGCTGCGATCCTTACCCTCTCCGCATCACCACGATCGTCTTATCGTCCGTCGCCTTTGCGCCGCGTTCGAAGGCCGTCACCGCGCCGAGGACGTGCGACGGGATCGAGGTCAAGGGGACGTCGCGTTGCGCGAGGAAGAGCGAGCGCAGTTGGTCGTTGCCGAACTCCGTCTCATCCGGATCGGCGGCTTCGTTGAGACCGTCGGTGTAGAGGAAGAGCGTCGAACCCGGGGGAAGCTCGATGGTTTCCTCGGTGTAGGAGGACTCAGGGAGGAGTCCGATCGGGCGGCCGGTCGAGCCGATCTCGGTCAGGCCGTCCGCTGTGACGATGTACGGGGGATTGTGACCGGCGTTGACGTAGCGGAGAACGCCGGTCGCCGGGGTGTAACGGCCGAAGAAGAACGTGGCGTATTTGCGGCCGCTGGAGCCGCGGAAGATCAGGGCGTTGAGGCGGGCCACGAGGCGGGCCAGGTCATCTTCGATCGGCGCGGCCACGCGCAGCGCGGCCTGGACGCTGGACATGATCAGGGCGGCGGAGACCCCTTTGCCGGAGACGTCGCCGATGGCCAGGCCCAGGTCGCCTCCGGGGAGCTCGATGAAATCGAAGTAGTCGCCGCCGACCTCGTAGCAGGGAAGGCTCAGCGCACCCAGCTCCACCCCGCGCACATCGACCGGGGCTGACGGCAGGAGACGGCTCTGAATCTCGCGCCCGAGGGCCAGCTCCTGCTCCATCCGCTGCTTCTCAAGCAGCTCCATGTGCAGCGTGGCGTTCTCCATGGCAATGGCCATATGGTCGGAGATGCCGCTCAGGAACTCGAGGTCGCGCGGCCCGAAGGCACCGTTCATCTTGTTGAGCAGTTGCAGGACGCCGACGACGCGCTGGCCGCGGTTCTTGATCGGGACGCAGAGCATCGAGCGGGTGCGGTAGCCGGTCTTCTGATCGAGCGAGCGGTCGAAGCGCGGGTCTTCATAGACGTCGTGAAGAATCAGGGCCTGGCCGGTTTCGGCCACCGTACCAGCCAGCCCTTTTCCGATCGGCAGGCGGATCTCGCCCGCCAGCTCGCCGGCGATCTTGGTCCAGATCTCCTTCTTCTGATCGTCGACGAAGTAGAGGGTGCCGCGCTCGACGTGCAGCTCGTTCCGGGCCACGGTGAGGATCGAGGCGAAGAGGGTGTCGGGCTCGATCGATGAGTTGATCAGCTTCGAGGCCTCGACGAGCGTACGCAGGCGCTCCATCTCGTCGCGGTCGGCCAGCGTGGAGACGATGCGGCCGACGACGACCCGGTCGCGATCGCTGAACTGCAGGCCGCTGTGAAAGGCGGCCTCCAACGGTTCGGTGCGCAGGAGCGTGCAATCGACCACGATCTCTTCGCCGTCCCATTGGAATTGCAGCGTCTGCGGCCCGGCCTTCAGCGGTTCGTCGTGCTCGATGCGCGTGCCGAGGACGCCGATGTCGACGATACGGACAGCACTCTCGGCTACGCGTCCGGGAATCGGGGAAGGTAGAAGGAGCCGCTCGGCCCGCCGCCGGTCTTGATCGAGCATGGGGGGATATTATGCGCGGCTCTGCTGCGCGATGCGCGTTGTCTGCGCTATCGCGCGTTGTCAGTTGTCTGCGCTGCCGCGCGTGGTCAGAAACATGAGATAACGCGCGACAGCGCAGAAAACCGATAACGCGCGAAGCGCAGACAACGCGCGATAGCGCAGACAACGCGCAAAGCGCAATTCATGTTCGAAGCATTCGCGGAACGCGACTACCGCCGTTTCTGGACCGCACAGTTCGTATCCAACATCGGCTCATGGATGCAGGGGCTGGCGCAGGGATGGCTGGTTTACCGTCTGACGGATTCGCCGTTCCTCCTCGGATTCGTGGCCTTCGCTAATTCCGCGCCGTCGCTCTTTCTGATGCTGCCGGCCGGCGTGCTGGCCGATCATCTCGACAGGCTGCGCACGTTCCGCGCCTCACAGATCGCGCAGGCGCTCTCGGCGCTCTTCATCGCCATCTCCGTCTACACCCACCACATCACGGTGTGGCAGATCGTGGCCGCCTCGGTGGTCAGCGGCGTGGCGGTATCGTTCTCCGCGCCCGCCTACCAGGCCATGGTGGTCGACCTTCTCGACGACCGTGCCCGCCTCGCCAACGCCGTGGCCATGAACTCGCTCCAGTTCAACCTCTCGCGCGCCCTCGGCCCGTTGCTGGCCGGCCTGACGCTGCACGCATGGGGCGCCTTCTGGTGTTTCTTCGTGAACGCGCTCTCCTTCGTCCCGCAGATCTTCGTCGTCGGACGGCTGCAAAAGCGTCAGGTGCTCTCTGAGCCGATCGGCGCGATGTCGACGCGCCTCGCCGAGGGGTTTCGCTTCGTGCGTGGCGACCGGGTGATGATCCTGCTCCTGGCCATCGTGGCGATCGTCAGCCTGCTCGGTTATCCCTACGTGACGCTGATGCCGATGGCGGCGCGCATTCTGTACGTGCACGACGATGCCCGCGGGCTGGGCATCCTGATGGGGGCGATCGGCATCGGCGCCCTGATCGGCGCGCTGGCGTTGTCGATGCGAACTCCGACGAAGATCATGCGAATGATCGTCGTGTCGCTGGCCGCCTTCGGCCTCGCCCTCGGCGCGATCGGATTCACGCATTCCCGGCTCATCGTCGTCCCGCTGCTCGGCGTGTGCGGCTGTGCCATGGTCGTCTGCGCGGCGCTCTGCAACACCGCCATCCAGAACCGCGTCCCCGACGCCATGCGCGGCCGCGTCCTGAGCATGTACACGTTTGGTTTTTTCGGCTTCCTGCCGTTCGGCAACCTGATCGCCGGCGCGATCGCCGAGCATCGCGGCCTACCGATGACGATGATGGTGCTGGGCGGTGGTTTGGTGGCCGCGGCGGGTGCGGCGATGGCGATCAAGTAACCCAAAAGCTCTGTGGTGATTTGGTTTTGGCGTCCCCTCACACATCCACGATCACGATATCGAACCCCCTCCCAAGCTCCAGCAGCCGGTGAACCGTGCTTGGGACGATGCGGCTGACCAGTCCCGAACGGGTGGGGCGGCCGACGACGAGGATCGTGATCCCTTCCGAGCGCACAAACTCGAGCAGCGCACCGACCACATCCTCCGATTCGCGCGTGATGACCGTCGCGCCGAGGGAGATGGCCAGTTGCACGTTCTCGCTCAGCTTGCGGTGTTGTTCGGCGGTAATGTTCTCGGGGTGGGCGCGGCGGCGGCGGACGTAGATGGCGTACCAGCGCGTGTTCATCCGGCCGGCAAGGCGCGAGGCGCGGAGGACGAGCGGCTTGGCGATCTCCGGCTCGAACGGAACGGCCACGGCAAGCCGGACTTCGCCACCGGTACGTCCGGAGAACGTGGCTGTCTGCAGGAGTGCCAGCTCGCGAAGCCGTGCCAGCATTTCCGTGCGGAAGAAGTTTTCGAGGGCGCGGGCGGCCTGCTCGGGCGGATAGATCTTTCCCTCCCGCAGGCGCGCCTGCAGCTCGGCCACCGGAAGGTCGACCAGCACGGCGGAATCGGCCTCGCGCACGATGCGGTCGGGGACGCGCTCGCGGATGTCGATGCCGGTCGCGGAGCGGACGATGTCCTGCACCCCCTCCAGGTGTTGGACGTTGAGCGCGGTCATCACGGAGATTCCGGCGGCGAGAATCTCCTCGACGTCCTGCCAGCGCTTCTCGTTCTTCGATCCCGGCGCATTCGTGTGGGGCAGTTCGTCGACGACGACGACGTCGGGCCGGCGCTTCAGGATCGCGGCGAGATCCATCTCTTCGATGACGACGTCGCGATACGAGACCCGGCGCCGCGGTACGACCTCCAGATCGGCGATGCGGACGGCGGTCTCCGCGCGGCCGTGTGTTTCGACGAGACCGACCACGATGTCGATGCCGGCACGGCGCATGGCGTGTGCGTCGTCGAGCATGCGCACGGTCTTGCCGACGCCGGCGGCCATGCCGAGGTAGACCTTCAGCCGGCCGCGTCCGGAGCTGTCGGTCTTCGTCAGCCGGAGCAGCTCATCGGGATCGGGGCGGCCATCGTCATCGATACGCGGCATGAGAATCGTCGAGCGCGAGGTTCAGCAGGAGCACGTTCACCCTCGGCTCGCCGAAGATACCGAGAAACCGCCCCTCGGTGTGTGCCGCGATCATCTGCCGCACGCGCGCGAGCGGGATCCCGTTCGCACGCGCCACACGCGCCGCCTGCGATGCCGCGTTCTCCGGCGAGATGTGCGGATCGACTCCCGAGCACGACGCGGTCACCGCATCGGCGGGGATTCCGCGTGCCGGCCGCGTGTCGGCGTACTTCGTCGTCCGATCGCTGATTGCATCGAGCAGTTTCTTCGAGGTCGGCCCCAGGTTCGAGCCACCGCTCGCGGTAGGGTCGTAGCCGTCTGTGCCGGCAGCCGAGGGGCGGGGATGGAAGAAGCGATCCCCGGCGAAATTCTGTCCGATGATCTCCGAGCCGATGACATTGCCGTTGCGTGTGATCAGCGAGCCGTTCGCCTTGTCGCGAAAGAACGTCTGCCCGATGCCCCACACGGCGAGCGGATAAAACCCGCAGGTGATGACGAGCAGGACAACGGTGATGCGGAGAGAGATCTTGACGTGTTCAACCATGGTCTGACTCCTCACGCGAGATGCGCCGCGTGCAGCAACAGGTCGATCGCTTTGATGCCGAAGAACGGGATGATCACGCCGCCGGCGCCGTACAGCAGCAGATTGCGGCGCAGGATCCGTCCCGCGCCGAGCGGCCGGTATTTGACGCCGCGCAGCGCCAGCGGAATGAGCGCGACGATGATCAGCGCGTTGAAGATGACCGCCGAGAGGATCGCGCTCTGCGGTGTGGCCAGACGCATGATGTTCAGCGCCTGCAGCTCCGGGAACGTCACCAGAAACAGCGCCGGGATGATGGCGAAATACTTGGCCACGTCGTTGGCGATGGAGAAGGTCGTCAGCGCGCCGCGCGTCATCAGAAGCTGCTTGCCGATCTCGACGACTTCGATGAGCTTCGTCGGATTCGAGTCGAGATCGACCATGTTGCCAGCTTCTTTGGCCGGCTGCGTTCCGGTGTTCATGGCCATGCCGACGTCGGCCTGCGCCAGCGCCGGCGCGTCGTTGGTGCCGTCGCCGGTCATGGCCACCAGGTTCCCCTTCGCCTGTTCTTTGCGGATCAGGGCGAGCTTGTCCTCGGGGGTGGCCTGGGCCAGGAAGTCGTCGACGCCGGCCTCTCGGGCGATGAATGCGGCAGTGAGCGGGTTGTCGCCGGTGATCATCACCGTGCGGATGCCCATCATGCGCAGGCGGTCGAAGCGCTCTTTCATGCCGCCTTTGACGATGTCCTTCAGATAGATCGTGCCGAGCACGCGGCTGTCGTCGGCGACGACGAGCGGCGTGCCGCCCTCGCCGGCGATGCGCGAAACATCCTTCTGTACCTGCTCGGGGAACGACCCCCCTCGGGAACGGATGTACTCCGCGACGGAGTCGGCAGCGCCTTTCCGTACCGCGCGCCCGCCTTCGAAATCGATCCCGGACATGCGCGTCTTCGCGCTGAAGGGAACGATCGAATGCGCGCCGAGCTCGCGCAGCTCGCGGCCCCGCAGCCTGTGCCGCTGTTTGGCAAGCACAACGATCGAACGCCCTTCCGGAGTCTCGTCGGCGAGCGACGAGAGCTGCGACACCTCGGCGAGCGCCGCCTCATCGATGCCCGGCGCGGGGATGAACGCCGTCGCCTCGCGATTGCCGAGGGTGATCGTGCCGGTCTTGTCGAGAAGGAGCACGTTCACATCACCTGACGCCTCCACCGCGCGGCCCGACATCGCCAGGATGTTGTGCTGCAGCACGCGGTCCATGCCGGCGATCCCGATCGCGGAGAGCAGCGCACCGATCGTCGTCGGGATCAGGCAGACCAACAGCGCGATGAGAACGGTCACGCTGACGTCGCTGCCGGAGTAGATGGCGAACGGTTTGAGCGTGACGGTGGCGAAGAGAAAGACGATGGTCAATCCGGCCAGGAGGATGTCGAGCGCGATCTCGTTCGGCGTCTTCTGCCGTTCGGCCCCTTCGACGAGCTTGATCATCCGGTCGATGAACGTCTGCCCCGGCTCGGAGGTGATCTCGACGACGATGCGGTCGGAGAGCACCATCGTCCCGCCGGTAACCGCGGAGCGGTCGCCGCCGGCTTCGCGAATGACCGGAGCCGATTCGCCGGTGATGGCCGATTCGTTTACCGAGGCGATCCCTTCGATCACGGTGCCGTCGCCGGGGATGATCTGATTTGCTTCGACGATGACGACGTCGCCTTTGCGAAGCTGGGACGCCGGTACCTGCTCCTCGATGCGGCGAGGCCCGGTCAGGCGGCGGGCGGTCGTTTCCGTTTTCGCTTTCCGCAGCGCGTCCGCCTGTGCCTTGCCGCGTCCCTCGGCCACCGCTTCGGCGAAGTTGGCGAAGAGCACGGTCGCCCACAGCCACAACGTGATCTGCGTCTGGAAGAGATAGTCGACGTGCCTGGAGAGGCCGGGGATGAGCAGCAGCGTGGTGAGTACCGCCCCCACCTCGACCAGGAACATCACCGGGTTCTTCATCATCCGCCGCGGACTCAGCTTCACGAGCGCGTCGATGCAAGCCCTTCTAAGGATCTTCGAGTCAAAGAGAGTACGCTTCATTTCCTGCCTTCAGCCTTCAGCCTTTTCAGAACACTTTTCCCGCGTTCATCAGGAAGTGCTCGACGTACGGTCCGAGCGAGAGGACGGGGAAGTAGGTCAGCGCGCCGACGATGAGGATCACCCCCACGAGCAGGAAGGTGAAGAGCGGACCGTCGACCGGGAACGTGCCGGCCGTATCGGTGAGTTTTTTCTTGGCCGCCAGCGAGCCGGCGATTCCCATCAGCGGGATGATCATCAGGAAGCGGCCGAAGAACATCGCCAGGCCGAGGGCGACGTTGTAGAACTTCGTGTTGGCGTTGAGGCCGGCGAAGGCGCTGCCGTTGTTGCCTGTGGCGCTGGTGAAGGCGTAGGTCATCTCGCTCAGGCCGTGCGGACCCGTGTTGGCGAGACTGGAGGTGCCGGCGGCCGTTGCCGCGGCGACGGCGCTTCCGACCAGAATGCAGAAAGCCAGGATGAGCACGGCCAGCATGGCCAGCTTCACGTCGTGCGCCTCGATCTTCTTGCCGATGTACTCAGGCGTGCGGCCGACCATCAGTCCGGCGATGAAGACCGCCAGGACGATGAAGAGGATCATCCCGTACATCCCCGCGCCGACGCCGCCGAAGATCACCTCGCCGAGCATGATGTTGAGAAGAGGAATCGATCCGCCGATCGGCGTGAAGGAGTCGTGCCACGCGTTGATCGCGCCGCATGACGCATCGGTCGTGATCGTTGCGAAGAGCGCCGAGTCGCCGATGCCGAAGCGGACCTCTTTCCCTTCCATGTTGCCGTCCGCCGCGGCGACGCCGAGCCGCTGGTGCATCGGATTGCCGCGCTGCTCGGCATAGGTGGCGATGAAGGCGCCGGCGAGAAACACGATCGACATGGCCCAGAAGACTGCCCAGCCGTGCCGGAGCTTTCCGGTCATCGCTCCGAGCGTGTAGCAAAGGCCCGCGCCGAGGCTGAAGATGAGGAACATCTCCAGCAGGTTGGTCGACGGGGTCGGGTTCTCGTAGGGGAACCCCGAATTCGCGTTGAAGAAGCCGCCGCCGTTCGTGCCGAGCTCCTTGATCGCTTCCTGTGAGGCGATAGGACCCTGCGGGATCTTCTGGACCTTTCCTTCGATCGTCGCCGCCACGGCGCTGGGATGAAAATTCTGGATCACCCCCTGCGAGAGGAGGAGCGTCGCCGCGATGAGGCAGATCGGGAGAAGCACCCACAGCGTGCAGCGGGTCAGATCGACCCAGAAATTGCCGATCGTCTTCGCGCCGGCGCGGGCGATGCCGCGGATGAGGGCGATGGCCAGGGCGATGCCGACGGCCGCCGAGGCGAAGTTGTGAAACGTCAGGCCGACCATCTGGGTGAAGTGCGACATCGTCGACTCCCCGCTGTAGGCCTGCCAGTTCGTGTTGGTGGTGAACGAGACGGCCGTGTTCCAGGCAAGGTCGGGAGCGACCGGCCCCATCTTGTCGGGGTTGAGCGGCAGCAGATGCTGTACGCGCTCGATCAGGTAGGTCAGGAGCAACCCGACCGCGCTGAAGACGAGCATGGCGATGGTGTACTGCTTCCAGTCGTGCTCGTTTGTCTCCTCGACGCCGCTGAGGCGGTAGACGAGCTTCTCGACCGGCCGGAGCAATGGGTCGAGAAACGTCTTCTCTTTCGAGAACACGCGCTTCATGTAGAGGCCGAGCGGCTTCGTTACCGCAAGAATCAGAAGGAAGTAGACGGCAATTTTCAGCAGTTCGAACGTCGTCACTACAGCTCCTCCGCGCGGAGAAGCGCGTACAGCAGGTAAATCAGCGCGAAAACAGCCAGTACCAGTCCGACGATGGTTTCGAATGTCATGACAGCCTCACACCTTGTCGCAGGTGCGCGTGTACCAGATCGCGGTCGCGAACAGGACGATGGTGAGTGCGATGAAGATCAGATCCCACATGAGTGTCTCCTCTAGAACGTCGCCACCGCGCCGATGACGGCGATGGTCTCGTTGCGCGACGAGCCGTTCGTGCCGCGTGCGAAAACCGATGCCGTGGAGTGGTCGCGGCGTCCTTCGAATTTGAGAATCAGGTTTCCGGCCGGCTTGTACTCATAAGTCACCGTCGCTTCTGTGAGCGTCTGCGGCGTGCCGCTGATGCCATTGCCGGGATCGGCGAATCGCTCCACGCGTACCGCGAGCGCCCGCTGCTTGCCGAGCGCGTAGCGGCCGTAGCCGGCGACGCCGAGCCAGTTCGCGGCCCTGTCGCCCGGGAGCTCCTGGCGTCCGCGGTCGATCGAGCCGCCAATGCTCAGCGACGGCGTGGCCTTGAAGGTGGCGATCAGATCGCCGAAATGCCGCCAGTCCCTGTTGTCGTTCGGAAGCTCCGGCCCGTCGAAGGTATTGAGCGAGGCGCTGAGCCGGCCGCCCGTATAGGCAATCTTGACACCGAGCGCCTTTGCATCATTGTTGTCGCCGATGATTTGCCAGCCATTGAGGACGTGGACATCTCCCGACCAATGTGCTGAGAATTGATAGGCGGCATGAATCCCTGTCTGGTAGTACGGAGAAAACTCGGCCAGCCATCCTCGCGTGTAGCTCCAGTTGTCCTTCGAGAAGAAGCCCTCGAATCCAATGTGCGAGGGAAAGACGCCTGCTTCGAATGTCAGCCGGTCGCTGGCCTTATAGAGGATCGAGGCCTGGTAGATGTAGCGATAGACGTCTGGCCCGATCGCACTACCGCGTGGCTCGCCGGCGTGAATGACGTCGCTGCCATTGCCTGCCACGAGCGAGAGATGAAATCCGACCGGCTGCGCGTCGCGGACGATCTCGACCGCCGCCAGGTTGAGATTGAATTCGTCCGCGCGCTTTGCCGTCGAGCCCGTGCCCGGCACGAAGTTCTCGTGCGACGCCGGATCGTTGGCGTTCCATGCATAATAACCGTCGATAAAGCCGTGAATCGTAACGGGCTTCGCCGGTTCGTCCGCGCGTGCCGCGATCGCGCCAAGAATAAAAGCGATCGCCGAAAGATAGTTACCGCGTCTCATTTACTGCTCCTTACTCGCGATTTCTGATGAACAGCGCCGGTGCCAGGATCCAGGCGATCAGGAGCACGCAGCGGATTCCGCCATTGGCCGGCGAGCCGAGCAAGGCGAACCAGGGCCGGCCGGACATCGTCGTGACGGAGATCTCGGTGGCGATGCAGAGCAGTACCCAGGTCGTGCCGGCGAGGAGTGCCTGATCGAGCGTGGTCTCGGAGGCGGTCAGCCGGATGTACATCGCCGCCATCGCCAGGATCGCCGCCACCTTGATGACCACGCTGGCCACCGGCGAGGTGGCATCAATCCTCTGATGCACGACGGCGACGAGCAGCGCCGCGACGATCCAGAAGGCGACCGCCAGCGCCGCTCTCGTCACGGCGTGACGCTTCCGCTGCGCGGAACGTGGGGTGAACGAGCGAGTCATGGTGGTCATACCTGCCTCCTGACTCTTTCAACACGCGGCCGTCAGATACCTCCTAAAGAAGCACGAAGCGTCACCGGGATAAAAGGCTAAGAGTGGATGAAGAGTTTCGAAAGGCGGGTTTTCACCACAGAGGCGCAGTTGACACAGAGAGAGCAAAGATTAAGGCGAAGGATGAAGGATGAAGGATGAATCAAACAGCGCATTCATCCTTCATCCTTCAGATTTCATCCTTTCTTCTCTGTGTCCTCTGTGCCTCTGTGGTGAAAGCCTTTCGCTACAGCACGCGAATCGGCAGGACCATCGCCTGGATGCCGGCGAACTGCAGCCGGCGCTGAATGGCGTGAGGCGTCTCGTTGTGGAGCAGCCGGTGATACCACTTCTCTTCCTGGAAGATCAGGCGTCCGGTGAAGAAGATGGCGCGCGGAAACTCCTTTGCCACCTCCAGGCAGATGGCCTCGACCGTCTCCACCGCCTCGGTGCCGATGGCCATCCGGTAATCGGCGCGGAAGCCGTGACCCTGCGCCCAGCGCACATACGCGAGCAGATTTTCCTCGGTATTCGTTTGGAGACGGTCGAGCTCTTCGGCGCCTTTGAAATTGCCGGAGTCGACTACGGCAGCCGAGACAAATACAAATTGTTTGAAGTAATTCGGAAAGGCTTTGTGAATCGACAGGATTTGATGAAGTCCGAACCCCGAGTACGAGGAGATGCTGATCACCGCGGTTGGCGCATTCGTTTCCAGCTCTGAGGGAACTACCGGCCCGAGTTTTTGCTCAGGGAGCGGCACCGTCGTCAGAATCTCGTCGAGCCGCCGGAGACCGGCCCGGACGTCGTCATAGTGACGCCGGATGGCGAAACAGAGGGCGATGACGACTCCTGTAATGACCACAGTCACCCAGCCGCCCTGTGAGAATTTCTCGAACGTCGTGATGACGAGAATGCTGAGACACATCACAAGCCCCGTGCCGTGAATGGCGAGCTGGCTCTTCCACCGCGGCTCTTTGTCGCGGTCTTTGATCCAGTGCCGCGCCATTCCCAGCTCCGTCAGGGAGAAGGTAATGAACACGTTGATGGAGTACATGACCACCAGCGTGAGGATGTCTCCTCGGGTGTACAGCAGCGCGGCCGCGGCGGCCAGACCCATCATGTAGACGCCGTTCTTAGTGACCAGCCGGTCGGACAACTGGCTGAAGCGATGTGGCATCCACGAATCGAGCGCCATGTTGCCGAGGACGCGCGGTCCATCCAGAAACCCCGCTTGCGCGGCCACGAAGAGCAGCGCCGCCTCCGCCACCAGACTGACGATCACGAACGCCGTCCCCGCGGAGAAGGCGCCGAGGTGCCAGAGGCCGAACAGATTCGTCAGCAGCACCGCGTTCATCGTCTTTCCCTCTTGCGGTGTCGAATTCGTGAGGAGATAGGCGAACATGATCCCGCCCGCGGTGAACGCCAGCGAGACGGCCATGAGGGCCATGGTCCGCTTCCCCGTGCGGACGCGCGGCTCGCGAAGCATCGACACGCCGTTCGATACCGCCTCGATTCCGGTGTACGTGCCGCCGCCGAGCGAGTAGGCGCGCAGGAGGATGAGCATCAGGGGGAGAAACCCGATCGTGCTGACGGAATGGGTGTAATCGACGTGCGCGTCATGAAACACCTTCGGCAGGCCCGTGACGTGTGAGGCGATCGCGTACAGGATCGCGAAGGCATGCGTGACGATGAACAGCACGAAGATCGGCGCGAGAATATTCACCGATTCCTTGACCCCGCGCAGATTCAGAACGACCAGGATCAGAAGGATGATGAATTCGGTGATCAGTTTGTAGGGCGCTGCCGCCGGCGGGAGAAACGACCAGAGCTGATCGCAACCGCTGGCAATCGATACCGTGATGGTCAACACATAGTCGACCAGCAGGGCGCAACCCGAAACCACGCCGACGCGGCTGCCGAGCAGCTTCGTGGCCACGAGGTATCCGCCGCCGCCGCCGGGAAAGTGTTGAATGAGATTCGAGTACGCGATCGAAATGACCGCGATGGTCACCGCGGTCATGGCCACGAGCAGAATCGACAGATGCGAGTGCGTCCCGAGCGCCTTGTAGGCTTCTTCGGGACCATAGGCTGACGACGACAGTCCGTCCGCGCCGAGGCCGACCCATGCCAGAAAGGCCACGAGCGAAACGTGGTGAAAGATCTTCGGATCGCTCACGTCCCGCGGCGGACCGACGATCAGCCGCCGCACGCGTTGAATCGTCGATTGTTCCGCGTGCTGGTCGTTCACGAAGAGCGTGTTGTGCTGTGATCTCAATTGCGATGGCTGGCGAAGAGCGCCGGGGCGATGACCCAGGCGATGAGCAGCACGCAGCGCAGGCCGCCGTGCGCGGGCGAGCCGAGAAGCGCGAACCATTGCCGCCCCGAGCTCGCCGTCATGATGATCTCCGCGGCGATTGCCAGCAGTACCCACGTGGTGCCGACGAATAGCGCATGATCGAGCGTCGCCTCGGGTGACACGATCCGGATGTAGATCGCCGCCATCGCCACAATGGCCATCACCTCGATCGCGACGCTCATGACCGGCGACGCCGCATCCAGCCTCTGATGCACGAGAGCGACGAGCAGCGCCGCGATGCCCCAGAAGACGATGGCCATCGCCGCTCGGGCCAGGCTGTGGCTCTTCCGTTCCTGAGCTGTTTCCGAGTGAGTCGTGTGGGCCGTCATACGCCTTCGACTCTACAGAGGGTCAGCCGGTGGAAGCGCTTAAGAGTGAATTAAGAGTTTCGAAAGGTCAGAAGTCAGAAGGCAGAAGGCAGAAGTGGTTTCGGACTACTTCCCTCTCCATTTCTTGATCAGGGATACGAAGATCGCGATGAGTTCGGTTGTCTCGGTCTTCAGCGGTTCGAGCTTCTGCGAGGTCATGAGATTCGCGCCTTCGACGATTTCCAGCCAATAGAGTGTCTCTTCCAGCTCCATCAGGCCGCCGTTCAGTTTGGCGAAGTACTCGCTCTTCGACCGTGCGCGGAGCGCCTCCCGGAAGTGTGCGCCGGGCGATGTCCCTGACCTCAGAAGTTGCCTCGCGATCACGTCCGCAGTGCGATTCGATGGCAGCGCAGACGAAAGCCGAATCATGCGAAGAGCAAAATCACGAGTCCGTTCAACAAGATTCATTTGAAAGGCAGAAGGCAGAAGGCGGAGGGCAGAAGGTAAAGGCAGTGCGCATGTCTCGTCTGTCGTGCGGTTGAATGGTAGCGCAGAGTAATGCCAAAAGGCAGTAGTTCCGTCCACACCCTTCTGCCTTCTGCCCTCTGCCCTCTGCCTTTCAGATTGGTTCGGCAATGAAGCGGTACCCGACCCACGGCTCCGTGATGATGTAGCGCGGTTCCGAGGGATTCGGCTCGATCTTTTTCCGCAAGGAGCTCATGTGCACGCGCACCGTGTCGGCGCTCGTGCTCGGAGCGGAGCGCCAGACGCGGGCGATGATCTGTTCGATGAACATCGGTTTGCCGGCGTTCGTGGCCAGCACTTCGAGGAGCGAGAACTCGGTCGGGGTGAGGCGAACTTCGCGTCCGCTCTGCACGACGTGGCGGCGATCGAGCTCGATGGTCAGGTCGGGGAAGGTGAGCGTGGTCGACGGCGGTGCGGTGCGCCGCAGTTGGGCGCGCACGCGCGCCAGCAGCTCGGCCATCGAGAACGGCTTGGTCACGAAATCGTCCGCGCCGAGGTCGAGGGCGCGGACCTTGTCCGGATCGGCGCCGCGGACGGAGAGGACGATGATCGGAGCGCGCGAGGTGGCGCGGATGCCGGCGATGAGCTCGAATCCATCCGAGCGCGGCATGGCCAGATCGGTCAGGACCAGGTCAGGGACGTGCGACTGGAACGCGCTCATCCCCTCGGTGCCGTCGGACGCGGTGACCGTGGCGTAGCCGGCGGCGCGCAGCTCTTTCGACAACGAATCGCGGATGGCCTGATCGTCGTCGACGATGAGGATGACGTTCGAAATCGTCATGAGCGCTCCTCCGCCGGCAGCAACGCCGCGGGAAGATCGACGCGTGCGATGGTACCGCCGCCGGGCCGCGGCGCCAGGCCGATGCTGCCGCCGTTCGCGGCCGCCAGACCGCGCGCGATCTCCAGGCCGAGGCCGCGCTGGGCGAGATCGGTCGTCTCCGTGGCCACGTTCCCATCCGCATCGACCACGCCCGGCGGCAGGCCGGGACCGCGGTCGAGGATCTCGATGCGCATCTTGTCCGCATCGAACGGATGCCTGCGCGCCACCAGCTCGATCGCCGCATTCGGCGGCGATACGCGATGCGCGTTCTCGACGAGGTTGACCAGGATCTCCAGCGCCAGCGACGGATCGACGTTGGCGTCAGGGCAGTCCGGCTCGACGTGAACGGTGACCGGCCGCGCGTTGAAGACGATGGGGAGATTCTCCCGGGTGGCGCGAAAGAGATCGGCGGGCGGCGTCGGCTCGGCGTGCGGCTTTGCCTTTCCCGCTTCCAGCCGGGCCATGGCCAGGAGGTTATCGATGCGCCGCCGCAGCCGCGCGGTCTCTTCGGTGATGGCCGCCACGTCGTCGAGCAGCTCGCGGTCGGTTCCGGCGCGGCGCCGGATCGATTCGGTCCGAATCGACACCGCCGTGATCGGCGTGGTCAGGTCATGCGAGATGGCCCGCAGCAGCGAGGTCTTGAGCGATTCGCTTTCGCGTAGCGCCTGCACGTGCGCGTTCTCTTCCATGAACCGCTCCCGTTCCACCGCCAGCGCCACGAGCCGTGACGCCGATACCAGCGCTTGCCGCGATGCCTCGGTGCCGCGCGCCACCAGCGCGCCGGTGGTCTTGCCGCCGACGATGAGCGGCAGATAGACGTCGCGCCCGAGAGGGGAGGGGAACTCCAGCGGTTCCTTGTGCCGCCCGACGCCGGCGATCAGATCTTCGATCTCGTCCGGCTTGTCACCGCTCCACGAGATCACGTTCTGTCGGAATGGGCTGCCGTCGAAAAGAACGAGTCCGCCCGCGCGCGCGCCGAGAAGTTGCAGCGCCCGCCCGGCGGCCTCGCCGAGCGCGCCGACGCGGTTCGTGGCCGTGAAGAGGTCGATGCTCAATCCATAGAGCGTCTCCAGCTCCATGCGCCGCTGCTCGGCCTTCTCCGCCTGCACCCGCGCCGCGATGACCAGGCGATTCACCGTCACCGAGGCTACTAGAAAGGCCACCAGCGCAAACCAGTTGGCCGGGTTCTCGATGGTGAAGGTATAGAGCGGCGGAAAGAAGAAGTAGTTGTAGCAAAGCGTCGCCACGACCGACGACACGGTCCCCGCCAGCAACCCTCCCCAGACGGAGATGAGAAGGACGGCGATGAGATACGCGAAGCCGACCGTGTTGGGATTGAGCCGCATGGCGTTGCCCGCCGCGGTGACGAACGCCAGCAAGCCGAGCGCGGCGATCCAGGTGATCAGTCGGTTGGTACGGCGCATCAGGTGCGGGTAGTGAAACACAGGATGGAGGGGAGCGTGGTTAAGGTTGGATTAAGACGACTGATCGTAAAATGGCTCGACTCGAAGATGACACCTGTGAAAATTGTGTTCTCGTGCCTCGTCGCCACGCTGCTGCCGTCGCTGCCGGTTGAGGCAAGCAACAGGGGGACGATCGTGCTGGCCTCCGAGCTTCAGCACTTTGTCGAGACGGGGACGCGGCCCATCGAGGTCGAACGTGCAGATTTGAATGGCGACGGGCTTTCGGACTACCTCCTCGTGCTCGAGAAACTTCAAGGACAGGACGAGGATGATCCTGAACGCGAGCGGATTCTCCTGATCATCGTCCGCAAACCAGGAGGCGCTCTCGAGGTTGCAGGACGCAGCGACTCTGCCGTCCGCGATGATCAATGCGGAGGAACATTCGGCGACTGCTTTCAAGGCGTTTCAGCAAAACGCCGCATGTTCGTCATCTCCGAATTTGGAGGGAGTGGGTGGCGCTGGAACCGTAAAAGCACATTCAAGTTCTCGTCTCGCGACCAGACCTGGCAACTGGTGCGCGTGGAGGAGGAATCGTTTGGTGTCTCAGACCCGTCGAACGTCAAGCGGAACGTGTACGTCCCACCACGCGACTTCGGCAAGATTGACATCTCCGAATATGACCCCCTGGGTTTCCTCGGGGAAGGAGCCAAGTAGGGTTTCTGCCGCAAAGTGGCGTGGTTACGCGCGAGGCGCGACGGAGCGCTGGCGTCTCGCCGGCTGGTCCGGGGGCGTCTCGCCCCCGGACTGCGAGACTCGATACATTCGCCTGGTAACCTCAGCGGCGAGACGCCGCCGAGCCAGCCGGCGAGACGCCAGCGCTCCGGCCGCCAGATCACCGGTCGCTTCGCGCAACGTCTTCGGCGCCGCCCTTCGCGATTTCCGCCAGCCACCGCCGTTCCCACTCTTCGTTCGACACCCCCGAGACGCGCGCCAGCGCGTGGACGTCGTCCGCGCGGTGGATGCTGACCAGGCGGCTCTTGCCGAGGGAGTCGGCGAGGAACTTCGTGAAGGAGTGGGCCAGGATGTAGAAGGTGCGGCGCTCGTGCTGCGAGGAGAGCCGTGGCTCCTCA
>Ga0247668_1000115_pt1 | contig 24133 bp, 43 predicted proteins | sample CNK09_metaG_FD_182737 | JGI IMG/M metagenome (GOLD analysis project Ga0247668, IMG submission 182737) | Soil microbial communities from Purdue University Martell Research Forest, Indiana, United States - CNK09 | ecosystem: Environmental > Terrestrial > Soil > Temperate forest > Bulk soil...
TCACGTCGTGTACCGCTTCTGCCATCACCGATCGGACACGAACAACCGCGACGACGCGACGACGGATTGGTTCTGGTCGCTGCCGCGGCCGAACGTCTCACGGGACGGGAAGTGGGCGGTCTTCACGTCGAACTGGGACAAGACGCTCGGCGATGATACTGGCGAGACGAGCAAGCGGCAGGATGCCTTCATCGTCGAACTGCTGCAGCCGCCACCCAGCAGCGGTCCGCCGCCCAATACGGGTACGTTTTCAACCATGTTCACCGGAGCGATTCGCTGATGGCACTGCCGTTTCAAGACTCATTCACCGATTCGCCGACGACGCAACTCCACACGCACAATGCCGTGTGGGTCATGTACAGCAGCAGCGCAATCCAAGTCGGGTCAACGAACAAGGCCGAGGGCCTGTCAGGAACATCGCTCGGGGCGACTGCCTCTTGCAATACGTCGCCGGCACTGAACGCGAACCAGTACGCGCAGTGCCACTTCGTCTCGGCTGGAGGATACCCTGGCTTGTGGGTTCACTTTCAAGTCAGCACCGAGACCGGCTACCTGCTGATTTACAACGGCGACGTCTACAAGGTCGTCAACGGCGTCCTTGGCAGTACGATCGGCAACTGCGGCGCGTTCACGAGCAGCGACCTGGCGTACATCCAGGCGATCGAGAGCGGGAGTACGGTCACGCTGTCGTTTCAGAAGAATGGCGCGGCGCAAGGATCGCCGATCGTCGATTCCAGTTCGGCGATCCTCGGCGGGACGAGCGGCATCTTTTTCTACGCCGGTACCGGTGGAACGATCGACGACTTCGAAACCGGCAATGCAACTGGCGCGGGCGGTGGGTCAAACTGGGGAGCGCTGCTCTCAGAATCGTTCAATCGATTGATACAAGGTTGATGCAGCTTTGACGCAAAACTTCATGTGATGCAAAGGTTGATGCCATGTCATATCTCGGAGATTTTCGCCTCGGCGACACGATCGACTTCAAGTTCACGACGGTGCAGACGACCGGTGCGCCGTTTACGCTGGCCGGAACGCCGGCGCTCGCCGCGTACCCTGCCAACAGCGCGACGGAAGTCACGGCCGGCATTACGCTGACCACCGACTTCGACAGCAGGACGGGGTTGAACCACGTGCGCATCGTCGCGTCGTTTGGCAACGGCTACGCGACAGCGACCAACTACGAGGTCGTAATCACGGCCGGGACGGTCAACGGCGTTTCGGTCGTCGGCTACGTCGTCGGGACGTTCTCCATTGAGAACCGGGCCGGTGTCATGGCGACGCAGATGGTCGAAAGTTACAACGCCGACAACGTGGCGCCAACGCCGGCGCAGGCGCTGTTCTTGATCATGTCGTTCTTGATGGAGCGGTCGATCGCGAGCACGACGCTGACGGCAAAGAAGCTCGACGGCAGTACGAGCGCCGCGACGTTCACGTTGAACGACGCGACGAATCCAACCTCGATCACGCGGGCATCGTAAATGGCCGACGTTGGCCACCTCGTCATCGATGGCTTCAAGGCCGGCGCGATCGCGTACGTCGTGCTGGACGGCTTCGCGCCGAATCCGAGTGCAACGACCGTCGCCGCCGGCCTGGTGACGATGGGGTATGGTACGCCTAACGCGCACAAACTGATCCTCGACGGCTTCGCGGCGAATCCGAGTGGCATCGTCGGAGGGACTGGAAGCTTCTCGATCTTCGGCGGATCGATCATCACTGGTACTGGACAGGACGGGTGGTTATGAGTGTCGTGCCCCTCAATGCGCTCATCGAGTTCGACGGTCAGACGCACAACATCAGCACCGGCGCGTTGATCGCTGCCGACGTGACACCGACGTGGGCGGTCTACCAGCAAGGAAATCCTACGCCCATCTACACCGGCAACATGACGGCGCGGTCGACCGGCGTCTATTACATGGCCGGAACGGCCAGCGCGGCAAACGGCTTCGTCGTCGGAAAGATGCATCAAGTGAAGATGACGGCCGTCGTCGGCGGCATCACCGATACGACCGTCCTCGCGCGGTTCTTCTGCGCGCCGGCGTGGAGCGTGTCTGGCGTCCCGAAGGTCGACATCAGGGCGATCAATGGCACGCTGGTCAACGGGAACGGCAGTTCGACGCCGTGGGGTCCGTAGATGTCCTCCATCGGGTCATCGTGGGCGTCCGGATCTTGGCTCGATTCAACGTGGGTGAATCGATCCTGGGCCGACATCGAGACGGCAGCGCCCGACGCGCCGACGGTCATCGCGCCGCCGAACGCCGCCGTCAACGTCAACGTGCGCCCGGTCTTGTCGTGGTCGGCGGCCGGCGCAACGTCGTACGACGTCTACTTTGGCACGAGTGCGACGCCGCCGTTGGTCGTCTCCGGACAGTCGGCGACGACGTACTTCCCGTCGCTGATCGCCTACTCGACCGTGTACTACTGGAAGATCGTTGCAATCAACGGCATCGGCTCGACGACCGGCGCCGTCTGGTCGTTCAGGACGCAGGCGCTTCCCGTGCGCGGCGCCATCGACATGGAGTTCAGCGGGCGGGGCAACGGGTGGACACAGGTCGACGACGTGCTGAAGAGTCCAGGCATCTCGTGGCACCGGGGGCTGCCCGGCACAGGCGTCCTCGACACCGTCGCCGACATCGGGACGCTGAGCTTCTCGCTCGACAACAGCGAGCGGAATGAAGCCGGGTTGGTCGGTTACTACAGTCCGGACAGCGCAAACTGCCGCGCGGGCTTCCGCCTTGGCATCGGCATCCGCTATCGCATCGGCCTCAACGTCAGGTTCACCGGAGTGCTCGACTCGATCGATCCCGTGCCTGGACGGCACGGTGCGCGCACGGTCTCGTGCGAAGCCGTTGACTGGATGAACACTGCATCGAGGACGCGCATCGGCGGCCTGCCCGTGCAGATCAACAAGCACGGCGACGAGATCTTTCAGACGCTGCTGGATTCGCTCGACCCGAGCGCACGGCCGGATGCCGTTGAGAAAGATCTCAGCACCGACACGTATCCGTACGCGCTCGACAAGGTGCGAGACGAGCAGACGGTCCTTCGCGACGAGCTGTACCGCCTCTGCGTCAGCGGCCTCGACCGCTGCTGGCTGCGTGGCAACGGCACGCTGGTCTACGAGAGTCGAGTGCGCAGGTCGACGGCAGCCTCGAACGTCGACACGTTCACGGACAGCAACGGGTTCGTCGCGAAGCGCGATCGCACCGGCGTCGTCAACCGCGTGCAGTCGACCGTGCATCCACGGCAGTTGGGCACCGAGTCTGTCCTGCTCTACTTGCTGTATACGCCGACGCTGATCGTGCCGGGGCAGACGCTGACGATCACCGGGCCGTGGACAGACCCGAACAGTCCGAACGTCCGCGTGGGCGCCGTGACGCTCGACCCGGTCGTCGCTGGAACGGACTACCTCGTGAACAGTGCAGCTGACGGCAGCGGCACCGACTTGACGTCGTTCCTCTCCGTGTCAACAGGCTCGTCGGGCAACGCGACGCAGTTCACATTGTCGCTTGGCGGTGGGATACCCGGTTACATCGTCAAGCTTCAGCAGCGCGGCGTGCCGCTCTACGACTACGGCGACACGATCGTCCAGTGGGATGATTCGAACAGCATCTCGCAGTATGGGTTGACGATCCAGCCGATCGACATGTCATATCAGGCGAATCCGAGCTTTGGCCTCGAAGCCGCCCAGTACATCATCTTTACGTCCGCGCAGCCGCTGACGCAGATCTCGGGCTTCGTACGCTATGTCGACATCTACAACGCCACGGAACTCGCACGCAGTGTCGATCGGGACGTCAGCGACCGCATCGGACTGGTCGACCCGGTCACTGGCATCAACAGGTCGTTCTTCATCAACGCCATCGACGAGTCGGAGCACGACGGCGTCTTGAAGACGGAGTTCCTTTTGGCGGCCGCCGATACGACGGCGTACTGGCTGCTGGAAGTGCCAGGACGCAGCGAACTCGACCACACGACGATCCTCGGCTTTGGCTTGATCCGCGGGCACATCGATACGCCTCACGCCGACACGCACGGCGACACGGCTCATGCAGACGTACCGCACGGCGACTCCAATCACAACGACGTCGCGGCGCAGAGTACGCACGGCGACGCTGGCACGCACGTCGACACGCCGCACAGCGACGTCGCGCACGGCGACTCCGCGCACAACGACTCTCACGGCGATTCGGCGCACGGCGACGTCAGTCACTCGGACGCGGCGCACGGCGACTCGCACACCGACATCGCGCACACCGACTGGGCCGTCGGCATCGACCACGAGGATACGCACGGCGATGCGCACGCCGATTCTCAACACCTCGACGAGCACGGCGACCTGCTGCATACCGATGGCATATTGACCGATTTCCACACAGATTCGCACGGTGACATCGCGCACGACGATACGCCGCACGACGACTCTCACGGGGACGTCCCGCACCACGATACGCACGGCGATTCGCCGCACGGCGACAGCGGCACGAGCACGCCGCACACCGATACGCCGCACACCGATTCATCCCACTCCGATTCGCACGGTGACTCTGGGCATGTCGACAGTCACACCGACGTCGCGCACGGCGACGCGAGCCATTCTGACTTCCACGCAGACGTCGCGCACGGTGACGTGCCGCACAGCGATTCATTGCATACAGATACCATCCACACGGATACGCACGGAGATACGGCGCACGGGGATGTCTCGTAATGTTTAGCAAAAACGGCAGTTTTCAAAAAAGTCTATACAAAGTTGAGTTACATGGAATAGGCTGTCAGCATTGGAGGCTGACATGAACCGCTTGTTTTTCGCCGTCGCGTTGACGTTCACTTCTTTCGTCGCCAATGCACACGCACAGTCGTTGCGAATGCCAAAGATGTTGTTCATTGCCGCGTCGGCAACAGACGCGACGACGATGGTCGTTGGCATTGGCAGAGGAAAAGGTGCACGAGAAGACGATCCATTGATCGCGTGGGCCGACTCGCGCACCGGCATCATCGCAGCAGGCACGGGCATTGAAACGCTCGGAGCGTTGTCCTGGATGAAGGCGACCAAAAACCATCCGAAACTTCAAGCGGCCGGGTTTCTTATCGGTGCTGGCTTGCATGGATTCTTCGCGGCGCGAAACATTGCACGCATGAACCAAAGGCCGCTGGCATTTCAAAGGACTTCTCCATAACGTGTCCATTGAACTGACTCCGCTCGGCAACTCGTGCAACTTGGCGTGCAGCTACTGCTATCAGACGCCGATGAAGGACGCCGACCCGGCGCTGCCATCGTTCGACGTCGAGGCGATGAAGCGAGGACTGCTCGACGCGAAACCCGGCGCAAGCGGCTTTACATTGTTCGGCGGCGAGGCGCTGCTCGTGCCTCTCGACGTACTCGAAGAAATGTGGCGCTGGGGCTTCGAGCGCTACGGACAGAATGGCGTACAGACGAACGGCACGCTGATCACGGCCGCGCACCTCGAGCTGTTTCAACGCTACAAGGTCCACGTCGGCGTGTCGCTCGACGGGCCCTGTGCACTGAACGACGCGCGCTGGGCTGGATCGCTCGAGAAGACGCGGCTCATGACCGAACGGAGCGAAGGAGCGCTCCGTCGACTCTGCGCCGCTGGCATCAAGCCGAGCCTGATCGTGACGCTCAACCAATACAACGCGAGCAGGCTGCGGCTGCCGCTGCTGATCGAGTGGCTCGAGTCGCTCGCGCTGCTCGGCATTGAGCACGTGAACTTCCATTCGCTCGAAGTCGACCACGCGCTCGTCGGCGAACACCTCGCGCTGTCTCACGACGAGTTGATCCACGCGTACTTGACGCTGGCCGCGCTTCGCCTGCCAATGAAGTTCGAGCCGTTCGAGCACATGAAGCAGTTGCTGCTCGGGAACGATCAGCATGCGTCGTGCGTCTGGCACGCCTGCGACCCGTATACGACGGCGGCCGTGCAAGGCGTCGACGGGCATGGCGAGGCGACCAACTGCGGGCGCACGAACAAGGAAGGCGTCAGCTGGCGTAAGCCGACCGATGTCGGGTTCTATCGACAGCTCGCGCTCTACGACGCGCCGCAGGCGGACGGCGGCTGTCAAGGATGCCGCTTCTTCCTCATGTGCAAGGGGCAGTGTCCAGGCGAGGCGATCGACGGAGATTGGCGAAACAAGACCGAGAAGTGCGGAGTTTGGATGGCGCTCTTCGCGGCGTTTGAACAGCAATTGGTGCAGGCCGGGCAGCATCCGCTCTCGCTCGCCTCGAATCGCCTTGCCGTCGAACAGCAGATGCTCGAGGCTTGGGCGACCGGATACAACTCATCTGTCGCTGCCGCGATCAGGGCGAGCGACAGTTCCCGTGCAGATCACCTTCCTGTCGCGGCGCTGCACGGCGACGTGCCGCACGGAGATGAGCACGGGGATCATTACGACTATAGTGGTGAGGACTACAGCGGCGAGGCCATCGACAAGGCTGGCGCAAATGTTACCTGACTTCACGCGCGTGATGTGGACGTCGTCGAACGCGCGCAGCGTGTGGGAACCGCGCATCAAGTCTATCACGGCCGCGTGGGATGCCATCGAGCGCTGGAGCGTCGTCGACGGCGTACGGGACTCGGCGCTCCAGTCGATCGACCCAGAGCACTTGCCGCTCGTCGTTCAGTGGGCGGCCGGATGCGGCCTCGTCGCGCTGCCGCTGGCTCGAGCAGGGACGCCGGAGTTCTATGGCGCCGGGACAGCCGACGCGGTCGACGGACGGCCGTGGTCATATCGCACGGCTGTCACGCGACCGCACTTCGTGCGCGCATGGACCGCCGCGTGGACGGCGAACGACGACGCGACGATTGGTCGCCTCCTCGGGTTCCCCGAGTGCTGCCAGCGCTTCTTTGCGCGGACGTGGGGCGTGGGGTCAGTCGACCCAACGGGACACATGGATTCGACACCTGGTCCTGTGAACATCCTGCTGCGGTGGCTCGGCGTGCGGCCGGTGCCGCACATGCCATGCAGCTTCACCTGCAAGGCGAGCGCGGAAATGGCTTGGCAGCTCGCCGACGTTGGTCGCCGACATGGTTTCGCGCAAGAGGTGGAGTGGACAGCCGAGATCTTGAGCTGGCCCGTCGAGTGGTCTGCACTGCACGGCATCGTCGAGGTCAAGATTCCGATCCTCAAGGTCGCCACGCGCACGGACTACACGCCGACGAAGAAGGTCATCCGGCTCGAAGGCACGTCGTATCCCGCGGAAGGCGCGAGCGGCAACGTGTTTCCATTCCAGCGGCCAGCGTCCGTCAAGCCGCTGACGTTTCACAAGTCGTTCAAGGCGGCGTTCGCGCAACAGCGCGTTATTGATACCTGGACTGACAACGGGTTCAGCTCGAAAGAGGCGATGGACCGCGCGCACGCGATGGTGCTGAACGCGTTGAAAGCGTCGCCACCGTGCCGCGACGTCGTCGATCTCGGGGCGGGCAACGGCGTGCTCGTCGAAAAGATAAAGCAAGCGTTTTCTGACGTCGCGGTCAGCGGACTGGAAGTTGACGCCGCGAAGGCAGCGAAGCATGAGGCGCTCGTCGCGAAAGACATCCGTACGCTGCTCGGGTCTCGGGCCGAGTTCGACACGGTCGTCGTGTCGCAACGCCGCTTCGAAGAAATTCCAGAACTCGAACCGTGGGCGCATGCGCGAGCGCGTCAAGTTCTTGTCTACTCGTACGATGAACCGCAGTTCGCAAGGGTCATCTAAGTTGGGACCATACATTCGCATGGAGACGCCGACGGTCAGCCTGCGCATGCTTGACGGCAGCCGCCTGACGATGCCCGAGCACTACTTCGCGTGGCAGGTCGAGCGGCTCGCGCAGAAGGACGTCGCTCGCGCGTGGCCGTGCGACCTGCAAGTCCCCTCGCGCATCGAACACGGGCGCTGGGTCGCGACGTGCATCAACTGCAGGACATCGGCATACGTGCAACCTGAGTGGTGCCTGTCCTGCTGCAGCGAGTGCGGCTGCCAGATGCGGCGCGTGGACATACCAACGAACTATCAACAGATTGAGCGCGTGCTGCTCGAGCGCCCGAACCGCGAGAACCAGAACTGGCTGCCCGGCGAGACGCTCGACGACCTCCTCCGAGAGAACAAGGAGCACCTCTGATGGCATGGACAACGCCTCGCACGTGGATTCCCGGCGAGCTGGTCACGGCGCTGATGATGAATACGCACGTGCGCGACAACATGAACTACCTCTTCGCCAACATTGGCGCGTCGCCGTCATCGTTTGGTGCAGGGTCTGTCAGTGCGCCAAGCGTCGCCGTGGGCGATACGGACGTCGGCTTGTATTCGTCCGGCACGAATGCGCTCGACTTCACGACGAACGGCACCAAGGCACTTGGCATTACGGCGACGCAATTCATCAGTTCCCCTACGCAGCCGAGGTGCATCGCGTATCACAGTACGACGCAAAGCATCCCCGATTCAACATCTACCATGTTGAACCTGAACAACGAGGATGTAGACGTTGGCAGCATGCACGATACGTCGGTCAATAACACGCGAATCACGGTTCCAACTGGCGGAGATGGTCTGTACTTAGTCTTCGGGCAAACTGGCTTCGCCGCGAACGGGACTGGATACCGTGAAATTGGCATCAGGAAGAATGGAGGAACGGTCGTCGTCGATCGTTATTGCTTGCCAACGGCAGGGTTTACAACCACCGAAGGCATCGTCTGGATGGGAGTACTTGCGGCGGCCGATTACGTTGAGCTATTTGCACAACAAACTTCCGGCGGCTCATTGAACGTTGGGAGTACGAACCGTTACGATGCATCTCAACTCTACGTCGTAAAATTGTGGTGAAAAACGATGAAAACTTTGTTAGTTTTGTTTCTCGTCCTGCTTTTCGCCGCGGCCGCCTCCGCGCAGACCCTGCCAATGCAACCCGTTCAGCCTGCGTGGGACTGGGCGAGCTATGGTACAGCGGCAGTCAATCCTGGCGTCGCGGCGTACAAGGCGATCCGCCACAAAGACTGGTGCAAGCTTGGGCAGCTTGGGATCAGCGAGCTGATCGGGAACACCGTCACGATTGTCGTCAAACGGCACGTTGAATCGCCGCGGCCCTGCTTCATGTGCCCGCCCGACGGCATGCCATCCGGACATTCGATGAACGGTGCAATCGGTGCATGGGCGAACGGCGGATGGGGCTATGCATTCACCGTCGTGACGCCATTCATGCGCTACGAAGCACGGCGTCATACGAAGAAGCAAGCCGTGTTTGGTACGCTGCTCGGCGTCGGATCGGACGCAGCTGGCCACCTCTTGAGGTGCAACGAATGACTCCACTTCCGAACCGCCTGACTCCGAGCGACGCGTGCCTTGCGCTCGTGACGCGACAAGAGGGCTGCGTCTTGACCGCGATGAAAGATGTCGACGGCGTCTATGTGCTCGGCTATGGCAACAAGGTCTTCGACGGCAAGCCTGTCGTCGCCGGGCAGACGACGACGCACGACGATGCGCTCCGCAACTGCCGCCGTCACTTGGAAGCGTGCGCCGACGTCGTCCTGGCGGCCGTGCCGCATGTGACGCAGGGACAGCTCGACGCGCTGACCGACCTGGCCTACAACATCGGCGCGGCGAACTTCTTGTCGTCGACGATCGTCAGGACGATGCGCAGCGGAGGCACGGTGACCGAAGACATGTTCACGCGCTGGAACAAGGTCACCGTCAACGGCGCGCACGTCGTCCTGCCCGCGCTGACCGCGCGCCGCCTGGACGAGTACAAACTGTTTACATCTTGAAAGGAACCGTCATGGCGAAGATCAGGATCCATCCGCAGGACGCGTACGGCGAGAGCATCCAGGGCGCGACGGTCACGATCACGAAGGTGCTTCGCGTCGGCCTGGATGGGTGGGCCGTCGATCACCTCAGCGGAGACTACGAGGCGGTGATCAGCGCACCGGGATACAAGGACGAGCGTCGGACCTGGCACTTCAAGGATGCTGGCGACGTGCTCGTCGGCCTAGACGCTGACCATCATCAGCCGCCGGCGACCACCGGCGACGCGATCGACTTGACGCGTGCCGTCATGACGCCGGCGCTCGGCGACCGCGCGCTGACCGCCACGATCACGCACCTGACGCTCATGCCGAACGGCGTCAGCGTCGCGTTCACGAAGAAAGATGGACCCGACCGCTGGCCCGATGTCATTCCCGAGGGGTGGGCTGGACCGGTGCAGTACACGCTGTGGATCGGCGCGGAGCTTGGCGATGGCTGGCACGTCGCGGCGTCGGTGATGGCGTGGCACGAGCTGGATCCATTCGGCGGCCCGGTGTCAGATCCGGCGCACTATCCGCAGGACTTGTGGTACCTCGATCCGGCGCTCAAGGCCTACGCGCCGAAGGTCGGCGATCGGCTGGCGTTCTTCGTGACCGCCGGCGGAGACAGGGCGATCAACGCGCACCAGGTCTTCGAGCGGAGCAACGTCGTCGTCGTGCCGATGCCAGGTCCGGAAGGCGCGACGTACGCGTTCGAGTGAGACCCAAGCAGAAGAAGACAGTGGCGCCCTGCAACCTGCCCGCGGCCACGCAGGCAATTCCCAGCGACCTTGTCCCGGCCATCGGGCGGATGCACGCCCCTGCCTCGTCGGCGGCCGACCACTGAAACGGCTTTCCTTCGCGTCTGTCTTAATTTAATACACTCTACAGGAACGTCGTAGGAACGTCGTAAGACTGGCTAATACTAACCTATGGCTTGCCTGCCGTACGACGTCCCTAACTGAGGGATAGCGGTCGGTTGGACCGCTTCCAGCCTACATCTCCGCCCGTGCACCTGCTCCCGCCCCTTCGTACTGCGCCGGGTTGAAGTCATCGGGATCGTCGGCCGCGTCGATGATCACCTGACGTTCCTTCAGCGCATCGAACAGCTCGATCGCGAGCTTCTCGAGCGGGCTGTTCGGCACGAGCCAGCCGGCGTTCTTGAAGTTGTAGGTGGCGTACACCCCCTGCGTCTTCTTGTCCGTCTTGTGGCCTGCCGTCACCGTGTAGACGCCCTTGCAGATCAGCTTCTGCCCGCGCATCTGGATGAGGCGGTTGAGGTCCTTGGCGGCCGCGATGCCGCTGGACTTCAGCGACAGCGCCATGATGCTTTCCATCGGGTTCGCCTGATCGAAGCCGTTCAGCAGCAGGACGATGAAGTCGTGGAACTCCGTCGCAACCGGCTTCTCGCCGCCCGGGCCGAAGCGCGTCCGCGGGTCGCCGGCGTGCACGTTCATGTCCTTGATGCCGCCGCCTTCGTCGAGCGGATTGAACTCGATCCACCGCGGCTTGTCGCGGCGCAGGATGACGAAGTGCAGCGGACCCTTGCCGAGGTTCTTCTTGGCGAGGCTGTGATAGAAGTCGGTGAAGGTCAGGCCTTCGATGTAGCGCGCGGCGTTCGTCGGGTCGATCTCGGGCGACATCTTCTGTGCGATGCCGAGCCGCGGCATCAGAATGTCTCCGCGGCCGATGCCCTCGCTGCCGAGGATCCCCTCGTCGACGCCGGCGGGGCGCTCGGAGGTGATCAAGCCCTCGAGGTCTTTCGGGATTGGTGCCAGTTCGCTTTTCGGTTCGCTTTTCGATTCGTTGCTCATTGTGTGCTGTCCTTGTTATGCTGTCTGTTTTCTACGTGCTGCGCTGTTCGCCGTTTACCTCCTTTGCTGCGTTGCTCGCCTCCCTTCAGGCCTTGTTCAACCTCACCATCGTCTTCGACGTGACTTCAACGCCGTCCGGCGGCGCTTCGCCGGCGAGCGTCCGCTCCTTCGCGATTGCATTCATCGTGCTGGGCCACAGCTGCAGCTGCTGCTCGTACCCGTTCGCTACGCACCACGCCCTGAAGGCCGCCTTGTCGACGACCTTGCCGTACGGCTCAGCGTAGGTGCTTACCGACGCGCCGGACGCGATCCGCAGGCTGGCGACATCCTCGGCTTCCATCTGCTCGATCATCATCCGCTCGTAGGCGTCGACGAGCAGCTGCGCGCTGGCTCGCCACTCGGAGGCGGCGTCGAGCACGAGCCGCGCGTCGGCGTAGGCGCGAACCAGGCCGGCGGCGCCGTGCTGCGGACACTTCTTGGCGAGCGCGAGCAGCGTCGCGACGGCCTCGTTGATGCCTTTCACGGTGCCGCAGACTTGCGCGCTGATGTTCCAGTCTCGCTCGTCGCCGACCGGCGTCGCGAGGATCTCGTCGCGCAGGTTGTTGAGCAGCGTCACGCGGTCCAGGTCGTCGCCGATGTACTTCGGCAGGTCTTTGCCCACGTGCGCGTACTTCGAGGGGCGTGAAGCCATCACTTCGCCTCCAGCAGCGGCTCGTCGCAGATCCACTCGTACACCTCGACTTCGCGCTCCGGCTCTGCCGGCAGCATGCGCCTGCCAGTCACGACCTTGCGGCAGACGGTCGAGCGCTCGGTGTAGACGTCCAACGCCAGGTCGCCCGGAAATTCCTTGTGCAGGCTGAAGTAGTTGTCGCCATAGTCCTTTCGCCACGTCGCGAGGCGTGCGATGGCTGCGATCTGTTCCTTCGTGCCAGCCCGCGAGTTCAGCGTGCTGTAGTCCGGCGCAGGCACACCCGGATGCTGCTCCAAAAAGTCTGCGATCTGCCTCAAGCCTGCGATCACCTCCGCCCGTCGTTCGTCAGTCATATCTTCTCCTTTTAAACGGACCGTTCGCCGCACTTCAGTGACGCTCGGCATGTAGGGCACGACGGTCCTCGCGGCCACAGGAAAACCGAGCGCTCGGCGAATGCGACTGCGCGGCGAATGCGCGTCATCCAACTTTGAACCCCGACGTCTTCCGCCCGCACTTCAAGCACTCGAGCATCAGGCGTCCGTCTTCGCGGAAGAGGATGTCGTCGTGCGCGCAGCCGACGCGGAGGAGCCAGGCGATGAAGACTGAGAGCAAGTGCGTCATGCGCCGCATCATACGTCGAGCTCCTTGATTTTTTCCAGCGCTCGATCTATGTCGCAAAGCAACTCATTTGACATCTTCTCGTGGTCTGCAGCGCCGCGAGCGTTCCAGACTCCTTGCAACTTCTCCAGGATGAACTTCAACTGATCGTCGCTGTGGATGTCTTTCGCGATCCGCTCGAAGTCTGGCGTCACTCTTCCACCTCTTCCGTCTTCTGCCACTCGACCGTGTCGTCGAACTCGAGCCTGTCGTACAGTGCTCGGCGCAGCATGCGGCCGACTTCATCGGCGCTATAGTCAGGAAACCTGCTCCAGCCATCGCCGGACTTCGCCGGGACGGTGACGGTGACTGTGAAGTGATGGCGGACGGCGGTCGATTCGACGATTTCCTTTTCGCTCATGATTTCCTTCTCGTCTTTCTCATCGCTGCTAAAGGCAATCCATTTGAACGTGCGGTTCTTCTCAACGGAGTGCACGTCGCGGTACGCGCCGCAGTCGAGGATGACCTCGTAATCCGGCGGCACGTTTCGCAGGAGTTTGACGAGTTCTGCGACGGTCACGACTCCCTCGCATTCACCGCGCACCGCGTCGAGCAGTACGGATAGTGCGGCGCATCGTCGTTGTCGATCGGCCCGTTGCAGTAGATGCAGCGGTCCATTTCTCTGTCGTCTGCCCCGCGGTCGTCCTCGCTGAAGTCCGCACGCGTCTGCGCGTCCGCCGCGCGCTGCAGCTCTGGAAGGTATGGCGCCATGAGCCGCGCGGCCTCTGCCTGCTGCTCGGCGGTCGCCGGCGGCAGGCCGTGTGCGTCCGCACTTCGCTCGACTGCCTGATCGCGGCGGTCGCGGTTCGAGCGAGAGCCTCTGAAGATGCGGCGGATGGTCATGGCTTCACCTCGATCGCCCACTCGCAGCCGGTGCAAAACGCGACATTCGCGTGCCGCCGCACGGTCTCGACGTAGGGCATCGCGCCGACCGGCTGGCGTACGATGGTCGTCTCGGTCTCGGCGTCTGTGTCGAGCTGAATCGGGCTGCCGCAGTCTGGGCATGTGAATGGAGTTGTCATTGCGTCCTCCGCGTGCTGAAATCGTTTCGCGTGAACCGGTTGTCCTTGAACCTGAACTCAGCTCGGTCGATGCGCAGTTCGTCCGCCACCTTCACGGCGCGGACGACCAACTGCCAGCGGTCGCCGCACTCGCGGCAGGTGCGCGTCACGATCTGCGTGGCGCTGTCAAGCGGCTCGATGCCGGCGAGCTTCGTGCCGCAGGATGGGCAGGTGAAGGTGAGGTAGGAAGACTTGGCCATCGCCCTTACACCATCCTCTTCAGCAGTTCGGCGTGCCGCGCCGCACGGACCAGCCACACGGTTTCGCGTTGAATGCGGTCGTCGTCGCCGACCAGGATGGCGTGGACGACGCGGGTCAGTCGTTCGTTGACGGTGAGCGGCGAGGCGTCAACCTGGCGCTGTTGGTATTCCCAGTTTCGACGCTGTTGGCGAGTGGTCTTGGCCATCACTCGGCCTCGCGGTCGTCGACGACGTAGTTCGAGCGCCCGCAGCGAATGCAGTTCTCGACCTTAAGCTTGGAGTTGTTGACGTCGGGCGCTGACGTGAGCGTCTGCTGGCAGTTGGTGCAGGTTGCTTTGTTCGTCGTGGCCATCTTCTCTGGCTCCTCGTGACGGCGTCCGGCGCGTTCCGGATCGCGGTTGACGGAAAAAATTCAGCGTTATCGGATGCCCAGCATCGTGCGGACGCTCGCCGGCATTTCGTTTAGCATCTCCATCAGGTCGGCGTTGAACTGCCGCCGCACTTCGCAGGCCGCTTCGTACCGCGTCAGCTGTTCGCACAGCAGCTTGGCCGTCTCTTCCGCCAAGAGCTTTCCGCTGCGCGTTTCCAGCGCCGCCGGCGAATTGCAGAACTGCACCGCGATGGCCGTGGCCGACTCGACCGAGAACGTCGCGGCCTCGTCGCGCGAGAACGTCGTCCGGATGGACGACACCTTCATGCCCGGGCCGTCGGCGAACCGCGCGCCCGCGATCCAGCAGGGCTTCGTCTCGCCCGTCTTGCGATTGATTGCCGTGAAGCGAACCGTTGTGTTCAACATGAGAGCAGTATAGCAAAACTTGAAAAACCTGTCTACCACTATTTTTTAGCTGTTTTCATTAAGGATTCCGCGCCAATCTCGCCTGAGCGCCCGGACCGTCGCCGGATGCATGACGAGCGCCGTCGCGCGTGAGCCTGACGGCGCCGCGGTGCCACCTCCCGGACCTGGACCGACCGTCCTTGTTGCCATTCGTGTGGCCGCACTGGTGTATACGCGACGTTCGGCTTGAAGGGACAGTGCGCGATGATGACGTCGCGGATCCGTCTCGGCGAGTCACTTAATCCTGCCGCGTAAAAGATCGCTTCAGCTGCGTTGATCGTCCAGTCTTGCGCCATATGATTACCACCCGAAAAAAAAAAGCGACCGGCCCTTGCGAGAGCCGGTCGTCCAACCGAACGACTACTTCTCGAACCAGCAGAGCAGCGCGATCAGTGCGCCGCACGCGGCTTCGGCGAGCAGTGCTGCCGTGAACGGGTCCATGGTGTCCTCCTTCCTCTTGACGGTTGTTGCGACGAGTCGACGAGGACACGCGAGCGTCCGTTAAACGCTCGGCGAAAAAAGATCCCTTTCACGCTCGCGCCACTTCCTGCCACGTTTCAACGACGGTGCACTCGCGTCCGTAGACGCTCGCGATGAACGTCAGCGCCCGCTCGGCGTCATCGCGGCGCACGAACCGCACGGCGTCGTCGATCGTGCCCCAGAAGGTGCGACCCGTCCAGTAGGTCTGCCAGGGCGAGTATGTGATAACCCACATCTCTTATTCCTCTAGCTTCAAGCGAGCTTCCGGTAGGTCTTCGGCATAATCTTTGTCGCGCACAACGCGAGCGTCATTTGTGGCCGCGAGCTTTTCAAGAATGGCCCGAACTCCTCCATCCCAATCGACAGAATTACCCCAATCTCGTTCGGTGAGAATATCCCCTATCTGCTCCATAGCCTCATCGACTGTCATAAGCCGATGTGTTGTTGCTGGGGCGGCCCCTTCCCGGCGGGCCGATGTAATGGTTTTTCGCCAGAAGGTTGCGCCGCAGGAGCATTCGTCATAGGCCGGTTGCCGCGTAACGCTGTGCCCGCGATCCACATGATCCGTCAACCATTGCGCGCGATCTGTCTGGGTCCGCAGTGGCCGCATCTCGTGAATCTCATGTTCTGGCTCATGGTCTTCCCCGACGAGGACCGCATCAAGTTCATCGGCAAATCCACGACATTTTGAGCACATTTGGCAGGCACAGGGATTTTTCTGAACCCGCCACGCAGCATACTTGTCTCTCAAGGCGTGCAGGCGGCGCTCCCGTGACGCCGGATCCATGACGGCCCTCTTTTTACTGTCCACGACGGTGCCTCCCGCAGTCAAAATAGTTGAAGTCATTCGGCGCGAGGCGACAGAACAACTTCGTCCACGTCAGCTTCGCGAAGCAGTAAACGCAAAACGTTTCGATGGTGTCGTTCATCACTCCTCCTTCAGCGCCTTCACCCAGTGCGCGGCCGTCCACTCGGCGACATCCTGCCCGGCGCGGCGCGCGACGAGGATGTCCTTGTCGATCGTCTTCTGTTGATTCGGCCCGACGGCGATGACGTCATAATAGGCGATTGGTTGTGTCTGCCCCGGTCCGTAGACGCGGTCGAGCGTCTGCGCCGCGCGGCCGGGCGAATAGCCGCTGCTCAGCGTCACGCACGTGTGCGCCGCCGTCATGTCCAGGCCGAACGACCCGGTGCCCTCGATGCCGCAGACGAACACTGGCCCCGCCGGCGACGTTTCGGGCTTCAAGAGTGCCAGTGCCCGCAGCCTGTCAGCTTTCTTCTGCCCGCCCCAGATCGCCGCCGTTTCAAAGAGCGGGTCGCCGTTCAGCGTCTTGAAGTGCTCGCCGACGACCTTCAACGTGCGCTCGACTTCAGCGCGAAACCTGCTCCACGCGACGAGGTGCAGGTTGGGGTCTTCTGCCAAGCGCTGCTCGATGAACCAGAGCAGGACGTCGAGCTTCTCGCGGCCTACGTCCTGAATGCGAAGTCTACGCGGAGAGCTGTCGATGGCGGCCGCTACGTTCTCGGGCGTATACTCGCCGTAATCAAGTCCTTCGAGGCTATCGTCTATCTTAGCGTCGTCTATCTTAGCGTCGTCTATCTTAGCGTCGTCTATCTTAGCGTCGTCTATCTTAGCGTCGTCTATCTTAGCGTCGTTTATCTCAACGACCTGTCGGCGATGATGCGAGCGTTCGTCGACGCTTGAAGTTCTGTTACGATCGCTTTCTGAAACTCCAGCATCACGTGACCCTGCTTGATCAAGAGTTCCATCTGTTGAGTCAAGAGTTCCAGCCGCTGCAGCATCAAGTCCGTTTCCGCTTGCGTCATCGATCAGCTCCTGCGGCGCGTCGGCCGCTGATACCGCGTCTTCAACTCCACCGAGGAACCCGCTCGTAATCTGCGACAGCCGCATGACGCGCACCGCTGCCGTCGCTGCCGTGACGACGTCGTTCGACGACAGCCAGATCACCAGTTCGTCGCGCATCGCCTTGTATGCGCGCCACGTCTCCGGCGTCAGCGTCGCGGTCAGCGTCACCGGGTCGAGCTTCGGCGGCAGGTCGAGGCAGTCCTTCTGAAGTCGCCGCACGGTCACCGGCGCGAAGCGTCGCTGGAGGTCGTCGAGGTTCGTCCAGCTCTCGACCTTCATGATCGGCTTGCCCCAGGCGTTCGTCATCGGCCGGCCACCGGTCCGCAGCACCGGCTGCATGACGGCGTAGCGTGCCTTGAACTGGGTGACGAACTTCGTGCCGACGATCGACTCGTGCAAGAGGTTTCCTTGACTGAACAAGTCGAGCGGGCTGTGAAAGAGCGGCGTGCCATTGAGCAGCACGACGCGTCCGCACGCGCGCCTGAGTTGCAGGCAGGCTTTCGTCTGCTGCGCGGCATGGTTCTTGACGAAGGAACTTTCGTCCAGCACGAGCATTGTCTTCGGTCCGCATGCCGGCAGCAGGGCGCCGAGGCGGTCCTTGCTTCGCAGGAACTCGAAGTTCGTGACGTAGGCTTCCAGGCGGCGACCGCCGCGTTCAACGCCTTCAACGTTGTGCGTCCATTTGCGCGTGCGTGCATGAAATTCCGTCACCGCCGCCGGCGTCGTCGCCCACAGGTGCTTTGCCAGCTCGCCGAGCTGAGGGTCGTACCACACGTCGCGCACCGGCGCCGGCGCGACGACGACGACCTTGTCGATGACCCCTGCCTCGAAGAGGAACTGCGCGGCGTCGACCACGATCTTGCTCTTCCCTGTCCGCATTTCCGACGCGATGAACGCGTACGGACGCTCGAGCAGCCAGGCGACGTCCTCGCGTTGGTGCTGAAACGGCTCGAGGCGGCAGCGGGAGAAGTCGAGGTCAGTCATAGTCAGCAAGTCCACCCACCTTAACGCTGTGCCTCGCCCATCCGTGCCAGCGCCCGTCCGACCTGCGCCAGCCGCTCGCCGAACAAGTTGACGCGATACTCGAGCTGATAGACGCCGTCGACCGGCATGATCAGCTTGACGTCCGCGCATTCGTCCGGCAGGAGGAAGCCTTCGGCCTTCAGGGCGTCGTAAAGGTGATCGCCGTTCTCAGACAAAAATGTCCTCCGCCCGCAGGCCTTTCGGCCCCTCGCTGTCTTCGAACGTCACCTCTTGGCCCTCGCCGAGGCTCTCGTACTTGCAGTTCTTCAGCGCAGAGGCATGGAAGAAAAAGTCCTTGTCGCCGCTGCGGATGAAGCCGATCCTCTTGTCCGCGATGAGCTTTTTGATTACGCCTGTCATGACTTGTCCCTTTCAAATGGTTTGTCGATGCACGGTGCTTGCGGTTGCAACGCTGCGCCAAAGTTCATCTGCCGCAGCCAGAGGCGCCCAGTGAAGAATACCTTCGCACGTTCGCGCCACGTCAGTTGCCAGCAGCTGATCGTCTCGGTTTCGTTCGTGTATGCCGGCAGCGGAAGGTACGGTGGTTGATTTTCGGCCCACACTCTGTTCTGTTCTGGAAACGCTGTCGGCGTCACTTCTTTACCTCCGGAAACTTTCCCAGTTTCGCGTCTCGCGCCAGCGCTTTCACGTCCGCCGGAAAATCGTTCGCGATGATCCAATCAAAATAATCGACCGGGATGTCGTGCATCGGCACGCCGCGGTGCTTGCCGAACTGACAGATGGCGACGCCGCCGACGAGCCTGAACCGTCCGCCTTCGTCAAGCTCGCCCGGCCACTGCAGTTCGTGCAGCTTCCCGATGTCCCGTGGCAGCGCGTCGTAGGCCTCCAGCTGCTTCATGATCACGGTCGCCGCCGCGCGAACGTCGCTCAGTGCACCGTGGGCGCCGTCGTGCTTCAGGCCGACATACTTTTCATGCAAATGCGACAGGCTCCGCGGCACGGCGAGGCGCTCGAGCTGCGCGCTGTCGACGATGCGCGCGCAGGCATAGCTCCACTCGACGCCAGCCCGCGCGAACTCGGCCGCCAAGATGCGCAGGTCGAAGCGCGGATTCTGGCCGGCGAAGTCGCAGTTGGAAAAGCCCTTGGCAAGGCGCGGGGCGATCTGCTTGAAGTACGGCCAACCTTTTGGGTCCTCGCACTTGCACAGTGCAACGAGATCGACCATTGACGCGCGACAATTCCTGCACTCTTGCACCATGCCGTCCGTGATGCCGTGTATCCTCGTCGCCGCCGGCGGAATCGGCACGCCCGGATTGATCAGCGAGCGCCACTCCTTCACGTCGCCGTCCGGCTGGAAGAGCTGAAACGCCAGTTCGACGACGCGGTCCTTCTGGACGTCGAGGCCGGTCGTCTCGGTGTCGAGGACGATCAGCGGGCGCTGGAGGTTGAGCAGGGTGTGAATCATTCTTCTTCTTCAAGCTCTTCGATGCGCGCGTCGCGGGCGGTCGTTGCCAGGTCGATCATCTCTTCGAGCAGTTCGATGTAGTCTGCGTCTGGAAACTCATCGATCAACTCTTGAATCTTCAGCTTCCACTTGTTCACAAACCCTCCAGCCGTTCGATGACCCGTATGCAATCTAGATAGTGAAAGATGTTCGTCCGCGCGCCGACGAGCACGACCTGCTTACCCATGCAGAGCGCATAACCCAACTCCACGTGCCTGCCACCGGTTCCCGCGTTTGCCCACTCGGGACCATTCAATGCGAGCAGCAGGTCAGCACGTGCCACGTCCGCGAGGTCTTCCCGCGCGTATGCATCGCTGAGTTCGTCCGGGGCCTTCAGCCACCTGCTCGTCACCTCATGGCCGAGCGACTCGAGGTGGTGCATGACCTTGATGGCGTCGTCGCGCGTTGGGTAAGGAGCGGATATGTAGATCTTCACTCGTTCACCACGGCATCCGCGACCGCTGCGTCCAAGACGTCCGACGCGAACTTCGACATCGAGACGCCGTTCGCCTTGGCCTTCGCCTCCAGCGCCGCCCGCGTCTCGTCGGTGATCGTCGCGCGAAAGTGGCTCGTGCGGTTCGACTTGACGTACGGCTTCCACACGCCGCCAGCTTCCAGGATCTGCTGCGTGCGTTGCCGCCCGAGCCTGAAGTGCGAACTGCACTCCTTCAATGAATGACCCGCGACGTAATAGTCGCAGATCCGTTTGTTGCGCTCGACCATCTGCTGGTGCCTTTCTTCAGGCGTCATGTACGGTTCTCCCTCAGGAGGAAATTAGTCGTCACTGCCTACGCTCCTCGTACCACGGCCTCTCGTCGTCCCACGGCGTCGGCGGCCAGTGCTTGACGCGAGGCGGGCGCTTGTACGTCAGCGGGCGCAAGTCGCGATCCTTGAAGTGCGCGGCGCAGACCGTCTTGCCTTCCAGCGTCAGGCACGTGCACCATTTTATCGCGCATGGTCCAGTCATTGGTCCTCATCGAATAAAGATATTTTGTCGTACATCTCGTTAATCTTATCTTCTCGTTTTTTACGACGTGCTTCGTTCATGCGTTCGGATTGTTCGAATCGCGTTGGCATCTGTTTACGCGTTTCGGACATCTTCATTCTTGTGGCCGGAGATGCATAACGAAGTTTCATCGCCTGTTTTTCTTCGTCTGTATGTTTTCTGCCCCAACTTTTCTCTGCGCGCGTTTTATCTTCGTGACAGTTAGCACAGAGAAGCTGAATATTATCTCGTGTATCATTTCCGCCTTGAGCAAGCGGAATTATATGGTCTTGTTGAAGAAACTCACGCCAGATGCCACATTTGATACAATTACCAGAAGGACTTTTAAGTCGTTTAATCCTAACGCGCCCTTTGGTATATCGTTTACGTCTCGCCATTTTAATTGTACCGGAGCAGCATAATCACCGCAAGGTGATCGTCGCCATCCATTAGCAGCGCCGCGCTGCGCTCATCCTGCAACTTGATCTCGACGTCCCTGCCGGACGCGGCGTCCAAGAAGTCCAAGACGCAGCCGCCGTTGATGCAGACTTTCAGCTGCCCGGCGAACGATGCCGGCAGCACTTCGTGCGCCGTGCCGACTTCCGCGCTGCTCGTCGTCAGCTCGAGCTGGTCCGGCGTCAGCGCGAAGTAGACCGCGCGGTTGTCTTCCGACACCAGGTTGATGCGGCGGAGCGCGGCAGCCAGCGCCTGCCGGTCGACCGTCGCCACGCGCGAGTTGTTCGCCGGGATGATGCGCTCGTAGGCCGGAAACTGCCCGTCGATGGTCCGCGTCATCAGCAGGCGCGTGCCGTAGCGGAAGAACAGGTGGCGCTCGCCGGCGGTCAGCTCGACGTCGCCGTCGGGCAGCGATTGCAGCATGTCGAGCGCCTTCACCGGGACGATGACGGTGACGTCAGGTCCGGTGCGCCCGATGGTCGAGAGCGCGAGGCGCTTGGCATCCGTCGCGACCATCGCGCCGCCCGGACCTTTCAGCGCGAGCAGCGCGCCCTTCATGACGTAGCTCGAGCCGTTCGCGTTGATGGCGTAGCGCGTCCTGGCGATCAGCTGCCTGAGTTGAGCCGCGTCCAGTACGCACGACGTGCCTTCGACGTCGGGGAGCGTCGGAAAATCCAGCGCGGACAGCGCTTGCATCCGCGAGGTGAAGCTGCCACACTTGACGGTGACCTGCCCGTTGGTCGCTTCGATCGAGACGTCGGCGTTCGGAAACTGCTCGACGAGCGCCAGAAACTTCGCCACGGGCAGCGCAGCGACGCCGGGGTCAGCGACGTGCGCGAAGCAGCCGGTCGTCAGGCTCACTTCATAGTCCGTCGCGGACATCTGCAGGTCGTTGCCACCGTCGCTCGCGGTCAAGAGCGCGTGGCTCATGATCGGGATGGCTGGCTTGCTCGGCACGACGCGCGCCAGCGGGCGGAGTTCTTCCGCCAAACGTTGGGAGTTGACGGACAGCTTCATGATCGAATCAGCTCCCTGATGTCCTTGATGGCGTGTCGGTAGCCTTGCACGTACGGCTCCCTGAACTCTTCGTCGACAGCGATCGTCTCTGGCACCGGTACGTTCGAGCAGGCCGGACCAACGATGTATTCTGGCGCCATCAACGCTTCTCGCAAGCGCAATTGTTCGATTTCAGTCACAACTGATCCCCCAAGCACGTCCAGCCGTCTCGCCGGCGGCGCGCGAACAGCTCGACGTACGGACCGGCGAGCAGCGATTCAACGACCTCGTAGAACTTCTCCGGCTTCTCAGAATGCCGGGCGGCCGGCGCGGACAGCCCCTCGAAGTCCGAGGTGAACGTACTTCGCGTCGAGTGGTTGACGACCTGCGGACGGCCGCGGGTCGCGACGATGCACGTCTCGTGTTCTGCGCGCAGCGTGCGGCCCATGCCGAACCACCGGTTGCCCTCGACAGTCTTCTTCAGCCAGATGAGTTCGGTCTTCGGCACGAAGCCCCACATCCGCACGACGTCGAGCGCGTCTTGAGGCATGCTCGCCACGCGCCAGAGGAACAGCGTCGCGTCGTCCGCGATCGGCGGCAGCGGGAAGCGGCAGATCTCGCGCGTCGGCAGGCAGGCGTAATTCTTTGCCGCGCCGCGCCGCGTGCCGGGCAGCTTGTCTGCAAAGTTCCATGGCGGATCTGCAACGATCACTTTATACACCTGCCACCTGTATCTGCTTCACGATGCCACGCATGAACTTGATCATCTGCAATTCATTCTCGATGTCATTCCAGTAGCGATTCACGCCAGACGGATGCGGCACGACGTAAAGCGTTGCACCGTTCAGCGTCGCGCGTTGAAAGTATTCGATGCGCGCGAAGCCGAACGCGGCGCCGGCGCGCTTGCCGAGCACGATCACCACCTGACCAGGCTCGAAGAGGTGCTGCATCGCGCGCGCCACCTTGCCGGCCGCGCGGACGTTGAAATCGGTCCCCTTGCCGGAGTCCTGCGGCTGAACTTCGAGCAAGTTGATGCGCTGGAACGTTGTCAGAAACTCGTCGAACGGCAGGCCGCACCACTCGGCCAGCCTCGCGCCGATGCGGCCTTCGATCGGCGTACGCGGGTCGCCGTGCTTGCCCGGCGCTTCGCCGATGATGAGGGGTTTTGGAGTCATCACGAGGCATCGTCGAGGATGCACCACACGACGTCGGCCAACGTCGCGATCGCATTTCGAAGGCTTTCGAACGTCGTCTGTCCGCGCTCCGGCAGCTGCATTTCGCGCTCGAGGGCCGCCATGCGTTCCATCAATGCTGCGCGTTCGATCTGGGTCATCTTCATGCTTTCACCTTCACCGCATGCAGCCTGGACACTTGTACGCGATCATGCCTGATGCACCTTTCGGATGTGTTCGACCAGCCACCGCTGATCGAAGCCAGCCGTCCACGCTTCCGGCAGCAAGTTTTCCAGGTCGTTCGGGTGCACGATCATCGTCTGCTTGATGCCCTTCTTCTCGCGAAAGAAGATGTAGCGCGCGTGAAAGCTCGACGCCGCCAACCGCAGCATCGTCAACTCCTGAATCCCGTGCGACTTCCACGCCGGATCTGCGCACTTGACTTCCCAGTAGCTCGTTCGCCCGCACCCGATCACCTCGACGTCCGGCCAGCCCGATGTGAACCTGTCTTCAATCCGTTGACACACGAAGCCTGGCAGCCTGTCACGGAGTTCGCGCATCAAAGCTGCCTTGTATTTCGCTTCTTCTCTCATAGTAGCACGGATTGAAAAGAAAAATTAAAAATTATTTTCGTTTCAAAATTTGTCTACTTGCACTCCGCCC
>Ga0247668_1000117_pt1 | contig 23844 bp, 19 predicted proteins | sample CNK09_metaG_FD_182737 | JGI IMG/M metagenome (GOLD analysis project Ga0247668, IMG submission 182737) | Soil microbial communities from Purdue University Martell Research Forest, Indiana, United States - CNK09 | ecosystem: Environmental > Terrestrial > Soil > Temperate forest > Bulk soil...
CGTGAGATGGCCATGCCGATGCCCAGTCCGGGATATCCCTCGGCACGTTCGCTGCGGCGGAAGGGCTCGAAGACCTGGGGGAGGAAATCGGCCATGATGCCGATGCCGGTGTCTTTGATCGTCACGATGGCGAACGAATTCTCCAGGCGGCCGTCGATTCTCACTTCGCCGGCCGTGGTGAACTTCACCGCGTTGGAGAGCAGGTTGAGAAACACCTGGCGCATCCGGTCGGGGTCAACAAACACGGTAACGGACTGATCGGGGAGGTCGACGCTCAGGATCAGGCGCTTCCTCTGCGCCTGTACCTCGACGAAGCTGGCCGCCGTGCGCACGATCTGACAGAGGTCGCATTCCCGCGGTTTCAGCGGCAGCGACCCTCTTTCGGAATGGGCGAAGTCGAGAAGCTGCTCGACGATCTTCGTTTCGGCCATTACGGCGTTTTTCAGATTCAGAAGAGCGGGCTGCAAATGGGCGTTGGAGGCCAGCTCGATCTCCAGGAGCTGGATCCATCCCATGATCGACGTCAGCGGCGTCCGCAACTCGTGGGAGACCGATGCCAGCAGGTCGTCTTTGGCGCGGCTGGCCGCCTCGGCGGTCCGGCGGGCGACCTGATCGCGAACGTCGACGATGATCAGGCCGACGGTATCGGACCCTGAAATCGGCAGGCGGATCGCGGAGACGAGCGCCGGCGCTTCGCCCGATGCCCAGAGGAAGGAGGCGCTGCTCTCCTGCGTGGCCGTAAGCGCCCGCTGAAGCATGGCGGCGAAGTGCGGCCGGTCGGTCTCGGCGACTCGTTCGAGAAGGTTGGCGCCCAGCAGCGTTCCGGAAGGGGGGGCGGCCAGCGTCGTGAGATGGCGGTTGGCGTAAACGATCGTACCGTCGGAGAGGACGGTGGCCACGCCCTGCGGCAGCGCCTCGATCAGAGTCCGGTAGAGCGGCTCGTCCGTCAGCAGACGGGCGATGCTGGTATCGTCATTATTGAGAACGATTACCGCATCGACTTCGCCGCCCTGGAGGGCACGGACGAGATCTTCGTGTTCGCGGACACGCTCCCGCAGTACGGAAACTTCGGATTGCTTGGGTGGCGCGATCGATGAGCTCACGGGTACTCCTCAGGTTCTGGGACGCATGTCGAAGCTGACCAGGACACGTTCGGTATTGGAGAGATCTCCGATGATCTTGCGGATGGGGACGGGAAGCTTCCGCACCAGCGTCGGGATGGCCACGATCTGGTCGCGCCGGGCCACCTTGGGATTTGTGGCTACGTCGATGATCTCGATCGTATATCGCTCATCAAGATGCTCGGCGCAGAACTTCTTGAGGTTGGCGATGGCGGCGACAGATCGCGGGGTCTGCCCGGCCACGTAGAGGCGAAGGTTCCATGAATCCAGGTCGTTGCCGGCTGCCTTTTTCCTGCTTGTCATGACGCCACGCTCCTACGCTTCATACCCAACCGCCGGCCGGATGCGGCGGGTTTGGCGATGCTCTTCCTGCTGATGGCCATGACTTCCTTGTCGGCGGAGACCTTGCGCTCGTAAGCGTTCTCGCCGGCGATCAGGCGTTCCAACTCTTCAGTCTCCGCGGTCATCTCCAGCCGAAGCGCGGCGATCTGCGCCTCGATCTCCTGGCTGCGTCGCTCGATGCCCCGCCGTTTTCGTTCGGCGTCATCGCGTCTCTGCATGAGGGCCCACGATTCCTTTGCTTCCTGGGCGACGCGGGAGGAGCCGGTGAGGATCCCCTCGGCGCCGAGGTAGGGCTCGATCAGCCGGACGCCGTGAGAGGAGAGAACGAATTCGCGCATCTGATTCGAATGCGCCGTTCCGCGGCTCTTCAGAACGTACATGGCGCGGTTACGCTCGCCGTTGGACTCGAGATCGCGGAGCAGCAGCCAGGTGTCGATCAGCGATGAGATGCCGGCCTCGGTCGCTTCCAGAGCATGCCCGCCCGAGGTCAGGCTGGTGAAGACCGCCGTGATCTGTTGCATCTTCAGAAAATCGACCAGCCGCATGAGCATGGCCTTGACTTCCTTTGGATCGGCCACGCTGAAGAAGTTCGTGATCGGATCGACGATGAGCGCCCTGGGTGAAAACCGGCGGATGGCCTTGTGGATCGTGGCCAGATGCATTTCCAGACCGAATGTGGTCGGGCGCGCGGCGATGCACTGGAGCAAGCCGTTGCGGATATACGGGCTCAGATCGTTGCCGATGGACTTCATGTTGCGCACGATCTGCTGCGGCGACTCCTCGTATGCGAACAGCAGGCAGCGCTCGCCGCGCTCACAGGACGCCTTGGCGAAAAACGCGGAGATGCTGCTTTTGCCGGCGCCGGCCGTTCCGGAGACGAGAACGGTCGATCCCCGATAAACACCGCCGGCCAGCATCTGGTCGAGATCCGCAATACCGGTGGCGACGCGCTCCGTCGAGGCGTGATGGGAGAGTCCGATGGAGGTGATCGGCAGAACGTCGATGCCGTCCTTGTCGATGAGGAAGGGATATTCGTTCGTGCCGTGGGAGGTGCCGCGGTACTTCACGACGCGCAGGCGGCGCGTCGCTACCTGATCGGAAAGGCGGTGATCGAGAACGATGACGCAGTCGGAGACGTACTCCTCGAGTCCCTGGCGGGTGAGGGCGCCGTCGCCGCGTTCGGCTGTGATGATGGCGGTGACCCCCCGGTCCTTCAGCCAGCGGAAGAGCCGCCGCAACTCGGCCCGGAGGATGGCCTCGTTCGCGAAGCCGGAGAAGAGCGTCTCCAGCGTGTCGAGCACCACGCGCTTGGCGCCGACCGAGTCGATGGCATCGCCGAGCCGGAGGAAGAGGGCCTCGAGGTCGTAGTCGCCGGTTTCATCGATCTCGCTGCGCTCGATATGGATGTACTCGACGAAGAGCTTCTTCTGCTTCTGAAGGCGATGAAGGTCGAAGCCGAGCGAGGTGACGTTCTGCGCGAGCTCCTCTGGCCGCTCCTCGAAGGCCACAAAGACGCCGGGCTCTCCCTGTTCCACCCCTCGGATGAGGAACTCGATGCCGAAGAGCGTCTTGCCGCATCCCGGTCCGCCACAGATCAGCGTGGGCCGCCCTCGCGGAATCCCGCCGTTAGTTATTTCATCCAGACCAGCGATGCCCGTAGGGCATTTCGCTAACTCTGTACCGGCAGTGGACCGTTGTGGCATGGACTCTCCTGGGAATGGAACTTGAGCGCGGATCATAGGAGTTGTTGCCATCACGCGCAATGGAAACGAACGAGGCGAGCGCGACCGGTGATGTCTGATCGTAAGGCGCGACTCTGCGCGCGGCCAGAGTGATTCGTAACAGTGATTTTAATTCACGAATCTACTGATCCACCGCCTCACGCAAACCCCTTCGGCCGCTCATCAAGCTCCGTGGCGAAATCGATCAGGCCGGCGGTGAAGATGGGGTTGCCGGTGCGGAGGCGGAGCGGCTTTTTCTGGTCGGTCTTGATGGCGATAGTGTCGTCATCGACCTCGACGGAGACGTCGTAGACCTTCGGCAGAGTGAGCTCGGTGCGTTTCTTTTCATCGACGATCAGCCGGCGGTTGGTGATGAAGAGCATCCCTCGGTCGAGCGGCGCCTGATGGATGCAGTACTCCTGAAAGCCGAGGGGGACCGGGCATTGCGCGCGCGGGAGTCCGGCGGCGACGGCGCGGAGGCTGCGGAACTGCTCGATGCCGTTGCTTTCGGTCGGGACGTCGTCGTCGGCGATGCCGAGTCCTTTGCGCAGCGTGACGAGCTCCGCCTCCTGCGTTTCGCCGACGCGATCGTCCGCCAGGAGGTGCCAGACGACGGTGGCGTAGAGGTCGCGCTCGGCGCCGGTGATGTCGTCCGGGGTCAGGCCGGCGGCCTCGCCGGCGGCGCGGAGCAGGCCGGCGATGGCGCCAGACTCGGCGACGCCGCGGCTGGCCAGCTCCTCGAAACCGATCTGCAGAATGACGCGGCGCGCGGCGGAGCGGTAGATGTCGTACGGCAGATCGAGAGACTCGCGCTCGCCGCGCAGTGCGATTAGGGCGGCATCGCTGCGATCGATGAGGAGGTGGTTGAGCGCCTTGGTATACCAGCTCAGGAGCTCCTGATGCCGCGCCTCGGCGGCGGCGTGCTCGGCGCGCTGGCGTTCTTCCTCGTCGCGAATCTGCCGGCGCCGTTGCGCGGTCATGACGATGGGGATGGCGATGCAGATGATGCCGAGGATGACCTCGACCCATCCCTGTGGTCCTTTCGTCGCCAGGACGCTGAAGCCGAGGAGAATGAGCAGCAAGCCGAATGCGATCAGCCCGAGGAAGGTGTAGCCGCGCGGCGTGCCGTCGGGCTTGAGCGATTCCCAGAAGGGCGTCTGCGTGATGCTCGGCTTGACCGGCAGCGCGGGCTCGGTGTGACGGGCGGAATCGCCGAAGAACGAGCCTCCCTTCCCGCGCCGGACGAATTCGCCGGCCGCCCCGGTGCTGAGGGCGATATCGTCGTCGATGGCATCGAGCCGCTGGCGCGTCGACACGCCGAATCGGATCGGTCCGAGGGCGAGCGGCTTCTCAACGTAGAAAGTCATCTCTAGCTGGCTCTGCGGTGTGCGGACTTCGTGCCTACGCACGCGAAAGGAGCGCTGGGGTGCCTAACGGAGCGCTGGCGTCTCGCCGGCTGGCTCGGCGGCGTCTCGCCGCTGAGGGTTGCGAGGTCCTGTTTGGTGTGCGGCCAGACCTGGGGCGAGACGCCCCCGGGCCAGCCGGCGAGACGCCAGCGCTCCGGGGCGACGCTGCGCGTTGCGGCTTCGCCGCGCACTACTTCAGCGTGTACAGGTACGCCACGATGTCGCGGGCCTCGTCCGGCTTGACGCCGAGGATGGGCATCACATTTTGAGGATTGGCCATCTGCGGGTTCTGGATGTAGTTCTGCATGTTCTGCGGTGAGTTGGGGATCGAAGCGGCGATGATCTGGCGGGAGGCGATGTGGTCGAGCGACGGGCCGACCATGCCGTTGCCTTTGATGCCGGGGATGGTGTGGCAGGCGGTGCAGCCGTACTGATCGATGAGCTGCTTGCCGTGGTTCGCGTCGCCGGCGACGGCGGCTTTCTCCTGCTTGTTGCAGGCGATGACGAGGGTCAGGGCGATGAGAGGTAGAAGTCGCTTCATGAGGTTAAGAGTATCGCGGACGGAACGCGGTTGCGCGGTAGCGCTGTTACGCGGTCTCGCGGTGAGAGGTTACTCGGCTACCGCGTAGCGATGCGACTCAGCAACCCAGCAACCTTGCAACCGCCAGCCGCGAGACCCCGCAACCGCGAGACCGCGCAACCCCGTACTGGCCCACGGATTGCTCCCCACATCCCTATGCAATTCACGATCGAAAGCCGGCAGCTCACGAACGAGTATTCGCAACGCCCGTCGTTTGATCCGGGCATTGACCAGACGTTGATCGAAGCGGTCAGCCCGGATGATGCGATCGGAGAATTCGTCCGCCGGAATGACTCCGAACTGGTCAGCCTGCACAGTCCGGCGCGCGGGCGCGAATCGATCGCCACGGTAAAGAAGAACGACCTGGTCTACCTCGTACGCGTTTACGCGGCATAGGGGAGTCGTTGAATGCGCGGCTTTCGCCGCCGGGCACAGACAAGAGTGTCTGTGCCTTCGTCGCTAACGCGCATTTCTCACACGCTGAGTGGAATTGCCGGCATCTGTTGGTGGCGAAACCTGGGACGATGTGGAGTTGTACGAGCGGTTCGTTCTCGGCAGTACCTCCAATCGAGAGTCCTTCTCCCCCAGCGCTTTTCAGCTGGGGGAGAAGGTGGCGAAGCCGGATGAGGGGGCGTTTCACGAGGACGTCATTCGCGCGCCTTCGAGCGCTCTCGGACCAGCGTCGGTAAATCGCGCATATCTGGTAAAGCGCCCCCCTCATCCGCCTTCGGCACCTTCTCCCCCCGCAAGAAACCGCGGTGGGAGAAGGGCTCTCGACGAAGGCAGTGGCAAGGATATCGAGGGAACAATTCAAGTGAGCGTGTGAGAAATGCAGACTAACGCGCAGACTAACGCTGCTTCGCGTCGATTAGACTCTCGGCCGCATGAGCGCGCTCTACGCCCTGGCGGCATTCGCGATGACTCTGGCTGGGGGCGCCTTCGCCTTCCGTTACCAGCGCTATCTCCTCTACATCATGGCCTTTTCCTCGGGGCTGCTGATCGGCGTGGCTTTTCTCGATCTGATCCCCGAGGTCTCCGCGCTGGCGCAATTGCACACGATCGACATCCGAGGGCTGATGTTCACGGTCATCGCCGGCTTCCTGGCGATCTTTCTGCTCGAGAAACTGACCATCATCCACGGCGAGAAACAGCACGACGCGCCGGGGCATCATCACAACGTCGGCCTGGTCGGGGCCATCGGCCTGTCGTTTCACAGCTTCCTCGACGGGCTGGCCATCGGCGTCGGCTTCAAGGCGGGGACACAGGTCGGTCTGGTGGTGCTGCTGGCGGTGGTGGCGCACGATTTCGCCGACGGGCTCAACACCGTGACCTTCATGCTGGCCACGCGCAACAACCGCTGGCGTACCCTGGCGCTGCTGGTCATCGACGCCATCGCGCCGGTTCTCGGTGCGCTCTGCGCGGGAGTGCTGTACATCGCGCCGCGCCTCCTTGCCTACCAGCTCTCGTTTTTCGCCGGCTTTCTCCTCTACCTCGGCGCGAGCGATCTGCTGCCGCAGGTGCATGAGAAAACACGCGTGGCGCTCATCGCCGCCACGATCGCCGGCGTTGCCGTCGCGGGGCTGCTGGTCTACGCCCTACAATCTCCGGCATGAAACGACTGCTCGCGATCCTGCTGCTGCTCGTCGCCGCTTCCGCCTACGCCCGCAACATCACCGAGAAGGACCTTTTCAAGTTCCACTGGATCGGCGATCCGCAGCTCTCACCCGACGGCTCGCAGGTTGCCTTTGTCCGCGTCACCGTCGACGAGAAGAAGGACACGTACAACACCGCCATCTGGTCCGTGGCCACGCATGCCGGCGCCGAGCCGCGCCGGATCACCAACGGCCCGCGCGACGCCTCGCCGCGCTGGTCGCGCGACGGGAAGCTGCTGGCCTTCACCCGCTCGCTCGACAAGGACGGCAAGCCGCAGCCGTCGCAGATCTGGATCCTCCGCTTCGACGGCGGCGAGCCGCACGTGCTGACGTCGCTGCCGAAAGCGGTCGATTCGATCGCCTGGTCACCAGTTTCGAACACGATTGCGTTTACGGCCACGACGAAGCCGGAGGATCTCGACAAGAAGGACGAGAAGAAGAAGGACGACGAGCACGAGAGCGACGTGCGCGTCATCAATCAGGCCGTCTACCGCGCCAACGGCGCCGGCTACCGCGACGCATCACGCGACACGCACGTCTGGACCATCGACGTCACTGACGACGAATCCGTAAAACCGAAGCAGCTCACCAGCGGCGAATTCGACGAGCGCGACATCGCCTGGAGTCCCGACGGCTCGCGGATCTACTTCACCTCGAATCGCGTGCTGGAATCGTACTTCGACCGCCGCGATAACGACCTCTACGCCATCCCCGCTGCCGGCGGTGCGATGACGAAGATCGCCGACATCGAAGGACCGATCGGCTCCTACGCCGTCAGTCCCGACGGCAAATGGGTCGCCTTCGGCGGCGAGATCAACAATCCGGTTCATTCGTACGATCAGCCCGACCTCTGGCTGGCCTCGACGACCCCCGGCTCTCCGGCGCGCAATCTCACGGCGTCGTACGATTACGACGTGCTCTCCGGCGTGGGCGGTGACCAACGCGCGCCGCGTGCGGGCGGCGGCGGGGGACGGCCGGTGTGGAGCGATGACGGCAAGACCATCTATGCCGTTGCCGCGGAGGAAGGGCGGGTCAACCTGAAGCGCATCGACGCCGCCACCGGCAAGGTCGAGCCGTGGACGAACGGCAATCACGACATCCAGAGCTACTCGATCCACGGCGGAAAGACCGTGGCGCTCATCGCCACGCCGACGATCATCAACGACCTCTACCTCGTCGACGCCGGCGGCGCGATGACGCGGCTGACGAACGTGAATCAGAAGTTGATGTCCGAGGTTGCGCTGACCGAGCCGGAGGAAATCTGGTACACCAGCTTCGACGGCAAGAAGATCCAGAGCTGGATCCAGAAGCCGCCTGACTTCGATCCGGCCAAGAAATACCCGCTCATCCTCAACATCCACGGCGGCCCGCATTCGGCCTACGGCTACACCTTCGATCACGAGTTCCAGTGGATGGCGGCCAAGGGGTATGTCGTCCTCTATCCGAATCCGCGCGGCTCGACGTCGTACGGCCAGGATTTCGGGAACATCATCCAGTACCACTATCCCGGCGACGACTTCAAAGACCTGATGGCCGGCGTCGACGCGGTGGTGGCGCGCGGCTACATCGATCCGAAGAAGCTCTGCGTCACCGGCGGCAGCGGCGGAGGACTGCTCACCGACTGGGTGGTCACGCAGACCGACCGCTTCGCGGCGGCCGCGGCGCAGCGCGACATCGCCGACTGGTCGACGTTCTGGTACGTCGCCGACTTCTCGCAGTTCCAGCCGTCATGGTTTCGAAAAGCTCCGTGGGAGGACCCGAAGGATTACATCGCCCGCTCACCGATCACGTACATCGACCGCGTCAAGACGCCGCTGATGCTCATCCTGGGCGAGGCCGACTACCGCACGCCGCCGATGTCCGGCGGCGAGATGATGTTCCGCGCCCTCAAGTACCGCCACATCCCGACGGTGATGGTCCGCTTCCCCGACGAATCCCACGAGCTCTCCCGCAGCGGCAAGCCCTGGCACCGTATCGAGCGCCTCGAGCACATCGTCGGCTGGTTCGATCACTGGGTGATGGGCGTGGCGAAGCCGGAGTATGAGGCGGGGCTGAGAAAGTAGGGTTCCCATCTGCGTAACATCTGCGTAATCTGCGGATAAGGCTTTTATCCGCAGATGAACGCAGATGTTACGCAGATAAAAGCTACTTCCCGTCCGGGAACGCCACTACCTTGTTCTCGATCGGCTTGATCGTCTTCAGATAGTCGTAGATCGCGCCGAGGTCGGTTTCGGTCATGCCGGCGAAGGCGATCCAGGGCATGACGGTGTTGTGGCCGGCGGGGGCGTCGGGGGCGTTGTTCGCGTCCATCGAGGCGAAGGCCTTGAAGCGGCCGATGAACTCCTCCCGCGTCGCGTGCGACATGTAGCCGCCGGCAGGCGTCAGGTTCGCCGTGAAGTTGCGGCCCCACGGTCCCCTCATCTCCCAGCCGCCGGCGAACGGTTTGTCGGCGATGAGCGCGTTCTTATCGTCGTGCGGCGTGTGGCATTCGTGACAGCCGCCGATGATCGCCAGATACTTGCCGTAGGCAATGCTGTCGTGCGGATCGGGCGCCGTCACGACGCCGTCGACCGGCTTCGGCGAGAACTTCACGAAGAGGTTGACCGGGAAGTCGATGTGCTTGGCTGGGACGCCTTTATGCACCGGCTTGAGCGTGCGGAGATAGGTCACGACCGCCTTCGCGTCGTCATCACTCATGGTGCGCATCTCTTCGTACGGCATCATCGGAAAGAGCGCGTCGCCATTGCGGTCGATGCCTTCGCGAACGGCGCGGATGATCTCGCCGTCTGACCACTTGCCGAGGCCGAACTCAGCGTCACCAGTAATGTTCTGCGCGGCAACGACTCCGGGGAATCCGATGTTCTTGTCGAAGATGTAGCCTCCCACCCCCTCGGTGCCCGGTTTGACCGGGATGCCGAACTTGATGACGTGATCGGAATGGCATCCGAGACAATCCGACACGTGCTCGACCAGGTATCTGCCGCGCGCCAGCCGCTCGGGCGTCGCTTCGATCTTCTCCGCCGACGCCGGCTTCGACTCGGGCTTCCGAACCGCCAGCCAGGTCACCGCGCAGGCGATCAGGGCGATGACCAGCAACACAACTCCGCCGACGACCTTGAGGAGCGTTTTCATCGATGCTTCTCCTTCGATTGTTTTGGACCGACCGCGCGCATTTTACGGGAGAATCGGCAAATGAGCGCTCGATCCATCGCCGTGTTTCTCCTCGCCGCCACCCTGCAGACGAAAGTCGCCACGGTGACGAAGATCTACGAGCACGATTACGCCTCGCGCCTCGTGCCGCTGCTGACGGAGGTGCTTCGCTTCCCGACGGCGCAGTTCGAGGTCGACGGACCAATCGCGCAGAAGGCCTGGCTGGCCAAGACCGCCCACGACCTCGGCTTCACCTATCGCGATGCGGGGTTAATTGACGAGATCGAGCTTCCCGCTCCTCCCGGCGCTCCGGTCCTCGGCCTGATGGTGCACGGCGACGTGCAGCCGGTCGATGCCGATGCCTGGTCGGTGGCGCCGTTCTCGGGCAAGGCGGATGAGACCTATGTCTACGGCCGCGGCTCCGCGGATGACAAGGGTCCGCTGGTGCAGGCGCTGCTGGCGATGAAGGCGCTCCAGCAGAGCGGCGTGGTGCGCACGCACACGGTGCGGCTCCTCGTCGGCAGCGACGAGGAGTCGGCCAACACCGATGTGACGGCATATCTGAAGACGCACGCGGCGCCCGACTACACGCTGGTCCTCGATTCGAACTTCCCGGTCGTCGTCGGCGAGAAGGGATGGAACTCGCTGTCCGTCACGACCGATCCGGCGTCCGAGCGTCCCGGCGTGATGAAGCCGTACAGCGTCTTTTTCATCAACGCCGGACTGGCGGCGAGCATCGTTCCCGATCGCGCCGAGGTGAAGTTGCGGTGGAAGGAAGACGGTTCCGCGGTCTCGGGGTCTCGCGGTCTCGCGGTGTCTGATGCCACCGGCAACCGCGAGACTGCGCAACCGCGAGACCCCGAAACCCCGAACTGGCAGCCGCTGATGGACGCGATCAATGCCGCACCGCGCCCGCCGGACACGCGCGTGGTCATGCAGGCCACCGGGGATACGCTCTGGATCGTCGCCTACGGCCACTCGGCGCACGCAGGCGTGAATCTGGAAGGAGGCCGCAACGCGCTCGTCGCGCTGGCGCGTGTGCTCGACGGCAAGCTCCCCTCGGGCGGTGCCGATGATCTCCTCGCCTTCGTCCGCGCCGCCGGCACCGACATCTACGGCACCGGCCTCGGCATCACCGACCGCGACCCGCTGTGGGGCCGCTACGCCGTCAACATCGCCACGATCAAGCCGGACGCGAATGACGCAAAGCGATCGACGCTGACGATCAACATCCGCCGCATCCCTCCCCGCACCGGTCCGGAATTGAAGACGAAAATGGAGCAGTACGTTGCCGCGTTCAACAAGCGCACCGGCGCGTCTCTAACCGCGACCGGTTTCTACGACGACGAGCCGCTCGGCTTCGATCCGAACGCGAAGATCGTCCGCCGTCTCCTGGCCGACTACGGCGCCGCGACCGGAACCAAGAACCCCAAACCCGCCATCTCCGGCGGCGGAACGTACGCGAAGCGCCTCCCCAACTCCATCGCCTTCGGCATGTGGTTCCCCGACAAACCGTACCCCGGCCACGATGTCGACGAAAAGAACCCGATCGCCGATCTGCAGAAGGGGACGAGGGTGCTGATTCGCGCGCTGGTGGACATCGCGACGAGAGAGAGGATCGAGGGGGCGTTCAAGCGGTAGGAGGCCTCCCAGAGGAGCACCGAATCGCGACAGTTTAGGTGTAGAGCGGCTAGGTAACTTAGTCCGGGTTGGTCAAACGAGGTGGGCGATCAGGAACCAAAGATGTAAAATTGACGGCGACCTGAGGAGTGAGTACTCTTCCAGGTGAGTTCCGCGTTTCGATCGGGAATACAGGAGTTTTCAACTCGTTGCTTCGCGCAGAAGGAGTCGTTGGATGAGGACTAACGGCAATGTCAAGTGGTTCAACGATGCCAAGGGTTTTGGTTTTATCACATCCGAGAACGGCGACGACGTGTTTGTGCACTTTTCAGCTATTCAAGGCAAGGGTTTTCGCATTCTCAAGGAAGGTGAGTCTGTCGAGTTTGATCTTGTCGACAAGCCTGGTAAGGGCCTGCAGGCGGGCACCGTAGTCGTGAAAGCTTCGGCCTGATGGCCTTTCGTGCGTCATGCCCGTCACGTTAGCGACGGACCGCTTTCCGGACGGCATTCCGAGTGCCGTTCGGCGGCACGGCAGAGTCTTGGACCCCTCCTTTCTAGAACCTGGCGATCTGATTCTTGTGGCACTACACAAGCCTGGATGGCTTCAGCGCAGGATCCAACGCACGCAGGGCCAGTTGTTTGAGTGGGACCACGCCCGATGGCATCATGCGTTAGTTTCGGGCGGCGGTACCGAGGTCTGCGAAGCGCTACTGACCGGAGTCGTGGCCAGCCAATACTGGGACTATATGGCTGGCGCGCATGACTTCAAGGTAAGGCGTATCAAGAACGCAACGTCGGAGGTGAGGACGAGGGTCGCCTACTACGCGGCCACATTGTCACGCACGGCTTATGGGTTTGGCGCGATTCTGCGGATCAAGAACGCCATTGATGACAACGATCCGTGGAAGCGGAGCTTGCTTCGCTCCCGCGGAGTAATCTGTTCTCAATTGTACTTTGAGGCGTGCATGAGAGCCGGCATTCTTCTGGGTGCAATACCGGCGGATCGCGTGACACCTGCTCACCTCAGCGCATCGAAACAGATGGATGACGTCCCGTTACAATGGATAGAGTTGAAAACGCAATCCGTCTAGTCATGCGGGAATGAGACACACACGGCACTACTTCCAGCGATGGGCAACCTGATCGAAAAGGTGATCACGGAGAGGCCCAACTCCCGGATGAAGAGCGAAAGGCGTTCGCCGCCTTTATGCTGGCAGAGCTCGAATCCGAGCGCCGGTGGGATGATCTCTTCTCGCGCTCGCGGGACCTGCTCGCACGGATGGCCGAGGAAGCCCGCCAGGAGTATCGGGCTGACCTGACTGAACCGCTCGATCCCGAGACGTTGTGAAGTCACAGACAACGGCGGCCTTCCGAAAGCGCTTCGCAACGTTGCCCGCCGAGGTCCGCGCGCGGATGGATAAGGGCTCGCGGATAACGTGAACGGGCTGTTGGAGAAGTACCACCCTGGGAGCGCGGGCGTCTCGCCAGGCGAGACGCCCGCGCTTGAACATAGCAGGATGCCGAGCTTTCAAGCGCGCGCGAGACGCGCGCGCTCCCAAGAATGCACGCTCCTCCAGACAAGTCACCGACGTACATCCTGTCTGGTCATGGCCTTCCAGAATCGGGTGAAATGAAGCTCAGAGGATTTGCACTACCTGATCGAGGCCGCTCCCAGAATTACGACGCCTGCTCGAGAAGTGGGGTAGGAAAAAACGGGCGCGCCACTCCTCTAGATGAGGTGAAACCATGCCCCGTTACCGAGTGACCATTTCAGGGCTCGGCCACCATCGTCGCTCGGTCGTTCTGCCGCGCAGACTCCCGGGCCGGCCGTCCTTGACACTTCTGTCCGACGGAACTACGTTTCTAACTCCCCGTTACCCATCTCCGCCATCGTTGACCGGGAGGTTCTCATGAGCGCTCGCGCTGCCACTCTCATCTCCGCTCTCTTCGTGACCACTGCCGTTCTCGCCGCGGATCCGCAAACGACGACCACCACCACAACCTCTACCTCGTCGCCGGGAGCGGTCCTCTACACGTTCTGCAATCAGGAGTACGCGCTCTGCATCAAGGCGCCGTGCGGTCCGATCGTTTCGCGCAAGCCGGACGGCACGTTCTCGATCGAGCAGGCCAACTGCACCTGCGACGTTCTCACCGGCTGGTCGATGGGACCGGGGGCGTGCGACAAGCGGGCGCCGGTGACGGTGAGCGGGCGCACGTATCTGATGTCGACCTATTCGAACTTCTTCAACAGGACGAACCTGACGCTCTCCTGTCCGAGCAGCAGTCAGGTGTGGGCGTTGTGCTACGGAGCGCCCTGCGTCATCGACGAGAAGAATCGCTCGAAATCGATCTGCACATGCCCGATCCAGCTGGGCCCGTCGATGACGTTGGGCGGCGAATGCTGGCAGGGCGAGTGTAGTCGCATCTGGTCCGCGGCGACGCCTCAGGCCGACGCGTTCGCGAACGACAACTTCTACAAGTACATGACCCAGCACAATCTGCAGCCGCCGCCGAACCCGCCGGCGAAGGATTGTCCCGCGACGACGACGACGAGTCAGTGACGGGTTGCTTGCGGCGGTTGCGGGGTCTCGGGGTTGGGCTTGGGGTTGCGGGGTCTCGGGGTTGCGCGGTCTCGCGGTGTTCGGATCCACACGCCGCGGTTGCAATCGAACACCGCGAGACCGCGAAACCGCGCAACCCCGAGACCCCGCTACTACGAAAACCGCTCCAGGCAGCCCAGCACCAGCGCGGTGAAGTCGTTCTGCACGCGCGCGGTCGTCTCCATCACTTCCTGGTGTGTCAGTTTCTGGTTCAGGATGCCGGCGGCCATGTTGGTGATGCAGGAGATGCCGAGCACCGGGATGCCCATCTGCGACATGGCGATGACCTCGGGGACGGTGGACATGCCGACGGCATCGGCGCCGAGGGTGCGGAAGGCGCGGATCTCGGCAGGCGTCTCGTACGACGGACCGGAGAGGGCGAGGTAGATGCCTTCCTGCACGAGCTGGCCGAGGGAGCGGGCGACCTCTTTGGCCTGTTCGCGCAGAGAGGCCGGGTAGGCCTCGCTCATATCGGGGAAACGGACGCCGAGCTCGTCGACGTTCGGTCCGCGCAACGGATTCATCCCCATCAGATTGATGTGGTCGGAGATGAGCATCAGATCGCCGGCCTGGAACTTCGTATTGATTCCGCCGGCGGCGTTGGTGACGATGAGCTGCCTGACGCCGAGCCGGCCGATGACCCGCGAGAGGAACATCACTTCCGGCATCTCGTGGCCTTCGTAGAAGTGAATGCGTCCCTGCATCACCACGACCGGCGTCTGGTTGACGCGGGCCAGGATCATCCGCCCTTGATGGCCGACGACGGTCGACGCTTTGGCGCCGGGGATCTCGGAGTAGGGGATGGCCGTCTCGATCTCGAGCGCATCGACGACATTGCCGAGTCCTGAGCCGAGGATCACGCCGACCCGCGGCTGAAGAGAGGTCTTGCTGCGGACGAAGCTGACGGCTTCGTCGATTGCTTTGATCATGATTTTTCCCCGTTTGGACGAACTTGGAGGGCGGAGTATAGCGGTTGCTGGTGGGCGGGGTTGCGGGGTCTCGCGGTTACGGGGTCTCGCGGTGTGTAACCGCTCGGTTCGCGGCAAGGCGACGAGACCGCGCAGCCAGACAGACTAGAGACCGCGAGACCGCGCAACCCCGAGACCGCGCAACCGCGCAACCGCGCAACCGCGAAACCTCGCAACCCCGCCTCCGATCCCGCATAATGCCCGCACCCAAATCGGGCTTCATCAAAATTCGGCAACGACGGGAGCGGTGAATGGAGCGTTTTTCTGCGCTGATCGGCTTCGTGGGGATTCTTGCGATTGCGTTTCTGCTGTCGACCAACCGGCGGGCCATCCGCTGGAAGACCGTGTTCTGGGGATTGACCCTTCAGATCCTCACCGCCATCGCCGTCCTGAAGGGGACGCAGATCGCGAAAGCGTTCGGCACGTTCATGCCGCCGCTCAACCCGTGGATCGCCGCGCTGATCTTCATCGCGCTGACGGTGATCGTGGTGCAGATTGCCAAGCGGATGGAGCAGGGCGGGGTGAAGAAGGGACTCTGGACCGTTTACCTGGCCATCAGCGCCGTTCTCTTTCTCTCGTACAACCTGCTGGCCTTCCTCTTCGAGAATCTGAAGGAAGTGGTCACGCGGCTCATCAGCTACACCGGCGAGGGCTCGAAGTTCGTCTTCGGCGCGCTGGGTGATACGGGGAACAAGAACATCGGCTTCGTTTTCGCCACGATGGTGCTGCCGACCATCATCTTCATCGCCTCGATCTTCGCCGTTCTCTACTACCTCGGCGTGATGCAGATCGTGGTCCGCTTCTTCGCCAAGCTGATGTCGCGCTTCATGGGCGCATCGGGGGCGGAGTCGCTGTCGGTGGCGGCATCGATCTTCATGGGGCAGACCGAGGCGCCGCTGACGATCCGGCCGTTCATCGAAGGGATGACCATGTCGGAGCTGATGACCATCATGACCGCCGGCATGGCCCACATCTCGGGCGGCATCATGGCGGCGTACGTCCTGGTGGCGAAGGTCGACGTGATCCACCTTCTCACGGCCGTGATCATGACCGCGCCCGGGGCGATCATGATGGCCAAGATGATCGTGCCGGAGACGGAGAAGCCGGCCACCGGCGCGGACGTCGAGGTGGTCGTTCCGAAGCAGGATGTGAATGTGATCGATGCGGCCGGCCGCGGCGCGATCGAGGGGTTGCATCTGTCGCTGAACGTGGCCGGCATGCTGATCGCGTTCATCGCCCTGGTGGCGCTGATCAACGGCATCTTCGGATACGTGCACGGCCAGGCCTTCTGGTTTCCCCAAAGCCTCGATCAGCTCCTCGGCTGGATCTTCAGCCCGATCGCCTGGGCGATGGGAGTGTCGTGGAAAGACAGCCTGACGGTCGGCAACCTCCTCGGCACGCGCATGGTGCTCAACGAGTTCGTCGCCTTCGCCAAGCTCGGCGAGCCGGGCGTCGGATCGAGTCTCGATCCGCGCAGCTTCGTCATCGTGACCTACGCCCTCTGCGGCTTCGCGAACTTCTCCTCGATCGCCATCCAGATCGGCGGCATCGGATCGCTGGCGCCGTCGAGGCGCGGAGATCTGGCCAGACTCGGGATGCGCGCGATGATCGCTGGGACGTTGGCGAATTTCCTGACAGCGACGATCGCCGGGATGCTGCTGTAACGCGGTTACGGGGTCACGCGGAGGCGCGGAGACGCGGAGGAGAACACGAGGAGCTTCTTTCTCCGCGTGCTCCGCGCCTCCGCGTGATACTTCGTTAACGCAGAGCGTCCACCAACTCGCGCATATCCCCCGGCAACGGTGCGGTGAAACGCATCATCGTGTCTGTCTTTGGATGTGGAATCTGGAGAGAGACCGCGTGAAGGGCTTGTCTGCCGAGCGATACGATCGCTTTCTGCAGCCTCTTGTCGGGGATGCCTCGCCACTGCGGGCCGGAGTAGACCGGGTCGCCGATGATGGGGTGGCCGATCGATTTGAGGTGGACGCGGATCTGGTGCGTGCGGCCGGTGTGGAGCACGCAGCGCAGCACCGAGGCGTGGCGGAGCGGCTCGATCAACTCGTAGTCCGTCACCGCGCGGCGGCCGCCGGCGACGATGGCCATGCGTTTGCGGTTCCTGGGATCGCGCGCGATCGGCGCGTCGATCGTGCCGCGTGATTTCTGCGGCGTCCCGTACACGATGGCAACGTACTCCTTGCGCACCGCATCGGTTCCCCAGGCCGTACTGAGCTTGCGGTGAGCCTCATCGTTCTTGGCGATCACCATCACGCCGCTCGTATCCTTGTCGAGCCGATGGACGATGCCCGGGCGAAGCTCGCCGCCGATCCCGCTGAGATCCTGCACGTGAAAAAGGAGGGCGTTGACCAGCGTCCGGTCGGCATGTCCGGCTGCCGGATGCACCACGAGGCCGGCTGGTTTGTCGATGACGATGATGTCGGGATCCTCGTAGAGAACCGAGAGAGGCATCTCCTGCGATGCGGCCGTGGTGGCCGCTGGCAGGGGGATGTCGACCTCGGCGAGCTGTCCCCCGGCGACGCGCAGCGAGGGCCGCGCCGCGGGCTTTCCAGCCAGCGTGACCCGTCCCTCAGCGATTAGATTGGCGATGAAACTTCGGCTATGCTCCGGCATGCGCGCGGCAAGGGCGCGGTCGAGTCTGGCACCATCGTCTTCCGTCGTGAACTTGACCTTCATGGGCTCCCGAGGTACATGCTACAATCGCATAGTTCGATCCTGAATGCCTCATGCTCAGCGATGTGACATCCTGTTGGTTTGGACCGTATCACTGTTCGCAGATTCATTTTTTTTCAGGCTGACGAAGTCGTTTAGAATGCGTACGCGTTTTTCGAGCGAGACAGTCTGATCACCAAAAACTCGTTGCAAAAGGGGAGATTATGTTCAAGTTGAAACAGTTGGGCGTGGCCGCGGCGGTCGCGTTGTTCGCCGGTGCGGCGATGGCCAGCAACTTCCGCGCTGCGGACCAGGTTTACGTTCCGGCAGCGGGCCACATTTCGAGCGCGTCGGCGACCTTCATCTCTGACGTGTTCATCTCGAACCTCAGCGATTCATCGGTCGACGTCTCGGTGATCTTTGCGAGCGGCAGCAACGGTGCGCAGACCACCTTTCCGAAGATCCTGACCCTTGCACCTCGCGAGCGGCGCGAGCTTCTCGACTTCATGGGGAACACGCTGCATCTTTCGAACAACCTCGGTCAGCTCATCTTCAACGCCTGCCTGTCGGGCGCTGACTGCACGCCGGACCCGAATACCGGCCTGAATCAGAACTTCCGCAACATCAGCGTCGAAAGCCGCATCTTCTCGGTGGCCCTCGGCGCGAATCCGCTCACCGCGCCGACGAACGGCCAGTTGTTCTCGGGCATCCCCTGGTACAACTTCGTCTCCACGACCGCACTCGGTGCCGGCCTCGACAAGTGCTTCATCACCGGTGTCCGTAACACGGCTCAGTTCCGCACGAATATCGGCTTCGTCAACGCTTCGCAGTTTTCGACCACGACGATCACGGCCACGCTGATCAACGGTGCCACCGGCGCTCAGATCGCGCAGGCCAGCTTCACGCTTGGGCCGCTCGGCAACATCCAGCAGAATGTCGGAAACGTCTTCCCGGCCTTCGCTCAGGGACCAACCTCCACCAACGCCTTCATCACCTTCCAGCAGAGCGGCACGACGCCGACCGCTGACGGGCCGGCCAACAATTGCTCGGACGGCTGCCCGGCCTTCTTCGCCTATGGCTCGACGGTCGACAACCAGACCCAGGACGCCACCACGCTCGAGCCGCAGTACTTCATCCCTCTGACGAACAATCAGATCACCTGCATCTACAGCCCGGACGTGGCCAACTGCAAGTCGGGTGCGACCATTCACCGCGCCGTCAAGCACCAGTTCTAGGACCGATTCGCTTCGATTCGAACGACGGCCGCGCCTCGTGCGCGGCCGTTTTTTTGCCGCCGCGAAGCGGAATCGTGCCGTCGTTCACGATGTTGTGACCGCTCGCTGCAAAGTGGTATCATCTGTCAGCTTTCGAGCAACAACCTATCGAAAGCGGCCGATTCGGCCGCTTTTTTTGTTGTCAGGAGATATGAGCGTTTTACCCGAACGGGTTGAGAAGGAAATCGAGGCCATCGTAACGTCGGAAGGTCTCGAGCTCGTTCACATTGAGTACCGGAAGCAGGGTCATGGGTTTCTGCTCCGCATCGACATCGACAAAGAGGGGGGCGTGATGATCGCGGATTGCGAGCTGGTCTCGCATCAGGTCAGCGCGTTTCTCGACGTCGACGATGTCGTGCCCGCGGAGTATGAGCTGCAGGTCTCTTCTCCCGGGCTGGACCGGAAGTTTTACAAAGCATCCGATTATCAGAAGTTCATCGGCAGACTCGTCCGTGTCAGGACGTCGAAGCCGGTCCGAGGACTTCACGTGATCGTCGGCAGGTTGAAAGAATACAACGGCGAAACGATCGTCGTCACGGATCCGGTGATGAAAAAGGATCCGGATTACGTCGTTCCGCTGGCGGATGTGAAAGAGACACGGTTGGAAGTGGAAATTTAGGTTGCTGAAGTTGCTGGGTTGCTTGGTTGCTGGGTGCTCAGCAACTGTGAAACCGAGCAACCTAGCGACCCAGGGAGCAGAATGTTCGACGAGAACCTCAGTAAAAACATCAAGGCGCTGGCGTACGAGAAGTCGATCGACGTCGAGCGCGTGTTCAAGGCCCTCGAGGATGCCCTCGCTACCGCCGCGCGCAAGTATTACAAGACCCGCGAGCCGATGGAGACGGTCATCGACCGGGTGAGCGGCCAGATGACGATGTACGTCATCAAAGACATCGTCATCGACGAGAACGAGATCGAAGACCCGCAGGCGCAGTGGACGCTCGAACAGGCTCGGAAGGTCGAGCCGGATGCTGAGGTCGGCGGCCGGATCCGGCTCAGCTACATCACCAAGGAAGTGGTCGACGTCGTCAAGGACTCGAACACCCAGATCCGCACGTATGAAGCCCAGAAGATCGACCCCGAGGTCGAGCAGGGCGACGAAGTGCACATCCCGCTGACGAAGGCCGCCGAGGACTTCGGCCGCATCGCCGCGCAGTCGGCCAAACAGGTTCTCTACCAGAAGGTCCGCGAGGCCGAGCGGGAGAAGGTGTACAACGAGTTCATCGGCAAGGCCGGCGAGCTGGAGAACGGTTATGTCAAGCGCTTCGAGCGCGGCGACATGATCATCGACCTCAATGGCAAGACCGAGGGGATCATCCCGCGCTCGCAGCAATCACGCGCCGAGCGCTACTCGCAGGGCGACCGCATCAAGGCCGTCATCGTCGACGTGCATACGCAGCCGAAGGGCCCGCAGGTCGTTCTCTCGCGTACCGATCCGCGGCTGCTCATCAAGCTCTTCGAGATGGAAGTGCCGGAGATCTACGACGGAACGGTCGTGATCCGGGGTGCCGTCCGCGAGCCGGGCGAGCGGGCCAAGATCGCCGTAATGTCGCGCGAGCGCGACGTCGATCCGGTCGGCGCGTGCGTCGGGATGAAGGGCTCGCGCGTGCAGTCGATCATCCGCGAGCTGCGCGGCGAGAAGATCGACATCATCCCCTTCAATGAGGACATCGTCGTCTACGCCCAGAACTCGCTGGCGCCGGCGAAGATCACCCGCGTTTCCGTGACCAGCGACGAGCAGGCCCACCGCCCGCACCTGGACGTCATCGTCGATAACGACCAGCTCTCGCTGGCCATCGGCAAGCGCGGTCTCAACGTCCGTCTGGCCGCGGAGCTGATCGGCGCGAAGATCGACATCAAGTCCGAGGAAGAGGTCAAGGGCGAGGTGGCCGATGCTCTCAGCGCCATGCTTCAGGAAGCGATGGCCGAGGCGCGTGCCGAAACGAACGTGCACGACATCGAGGAGATGCCGGAAGATTGGGCGAACACCCTCGAGGCGGCCGGTTACGACGATCTCGATTCCGTGATCAACGCCTCGGTCGAGGATCTCACCGCCATCGACGGCGTCGATGACGAGATGGCCCAGCAGATGATCGAGATCGCCCGCAAGCACGAGCAGGTCGAAGAGAATCCGCCCGAAGGGGACGAAGAAGAGCAAGCGTATCAGGCGTCGGAAGACGAGCAGCCTGAGGAAGAGTCCGAGGCTGCCGAGGCGCAGCAAGAAGAGGCGCCTGTGGAGTAGTAAGGTTGCTGGGTTGCTGGGTTGCTCGGTTGCTGAGCACTTAGCCACTTCGCAACGTAGCAACTTAGCAACCCAGCAACCAAGCAACCCAGTTACGGCATCAACCAGGAGATTCAATGGCGGCAGCAAAGTTCAAAGTGAGCGACATCGCAAAGAAGATGGGGAAGTCCGAGAAGGACGTCATCTTCCAGTTGCAGTCGCTCGGTGCCGAGATCAGCGACCCGAATCAGGCGTTGGAGCCTGAGGTCATTCAGGCGCTCATCACCGGCAAGAAACTGACGATGCGCACACGCAGCGTCATCATGCGTGAGGACAAGCCTCAGGTGGCCGCGAAGAAGGAAGCGGTGCGCCCTCCTCGGGCCATCGTCAAGCCGACGCCGCGTCCGAAGCGCGAGGTGCCGGTGGAAGAGCCTCAGGTCGCCGTGCCGCAGCCTCCCGTGGTGATCATCCCGGAGTTCGTCGAAGCCGTCGAAGCCGAGGAACGTGCCGCCAAAGAAGCGCCTCCGGTCGTTGAAAAGCCGCGTCCCGCCGCCGCGGCTCCTGCTCCCGAACCGGTTCCCGAAACGCCGGCCGTTCCGCCGCCACCCCCGCCCGCCGCCCCCGCGCAGCCGGCGGCTCCGATGGCCGCGAGCCCCGCCGACTTGCGTCGTCCCACCGGCCCGACAGGTCCGCGCGCGCGTGCGCCGCAGGCCGCGCGTCCGAACTACGCCGGCCAGCAGCCGGTTTCGCGTCCGAGCTACAGCCCGTCCCCAGGCGGACGTCCTGCCGCGGGCCCGGGCGTTTCCCGTCCCGGCGCTCCTCCCATGGGAACACGTCCCGCCTCTCCTGCCGGTGCTCGTCCGCCGATGGGTAGCCGTCCTTCCGGCCCGGGCGTTCGTCCCGGTGCTCCGATGGGTGCGCGACCGGCCGGTGGTCCCGGGTTCCGTCCCGGTGTCAGCCGTCCCGGCGCTCCTCCCGCGCCGCCGCCACCCCCGGGCACGTTGCCCGGCGGCGCCATGGGTCGCCGCAAGACCACGCGTCCCGAAGGCGAAGATCTCTCCCCGAAGAAGAAGACTACCGGCAAGCGCGGCAAGAGCGAGCGCCCGGCCGAGGTCGATAACGAGTTGTTCACCAAGGGTCCGTTCTCCGGAACGCAGATCATCAACGATGACCTCGGACCGGACATCCCCATTCTGGATACCGATGAGGATGGGAAGCCGCGTACGCCGTCGCTTCGCCGCGACGTGCGCAAACAGGCCGCGCCGGTTTCCGGCAAAGTTCTGAACTTCAATCGTCCCACCGAGAAGATTCCTCTCAGCGAAGGGGCGACGGTCAAGGAGCTTGCCGACAAGCTCGGCATCAAGGCCAACGATCTGATGAAGCACCTTCTGATGAAGAAGGGGCTCATGATCTCGATCAACCAGCCCCTCGGCGCGGAGCTCGCGCTCGATATCGCCAAGGACCTCGGCATCGACGCGGAGATCGTTTCGTTCGAAGAGGCCGTCGAGCTCGAAGCGATGGAAAAGACCGGCGCCACCGGCTCAACGCCGCGCGGACCGGTCATCACGGTCATGGGTCACGTCGACCACGGCAAGACCTCGCTCCTCGACGCCATCCGCGAGACCAACGTCGCCGGAGGCGAGGCGGGCGGCATCACGCAGCACATCGGCGCGTATCACGTCGAGAAGCGCGGACGGAAGATCGTCTTCCTCGACACGCCGGGCCACGAGGCCTTCACGATGATGCGTGCCCGCGGCGCGAAGGTGACCGACATCGTCATCCTCGTCGTGGCGGCTGACGACGGCGTCATGCCGCAGACCAGAGAAGCCATCGACCACGCCCGCGCCGCCAAGGTGCCGATCATCGTGGCCATCAACAAGATCGACAAGCCGAACGCGAACGTCGAGCGCGTCCGCCGCGAGCTCGCCGAGAACGGCGTTCAGGTCGAGCAGTGGGGCGGCGACGTCGTCTCCGTGGAAGTTTCGGCCACGAAAAAGACAGGGATCGACGATCTGCTCGACATGATCCTGCTCACCTCCGATCTGCTCGATCTCAAGGCCTCGCCTGAGATCGGCGCGAAGGGCGTCGTGCTCGAGGCCAAGAAGGAAGCCGGCCGCGGCATCGTGGCCACACTTCTGGTGCAGGACGGAACGCTGAAGATCGGCGATCATTTCTTCTCCGGTGCGACGTCAGGCCGAGTCCGCGCCATGACCGACGAGCGCGGCAAGCGGATCGCCGAGGCGGCGCCGGCCACGCCGGTGCAGGTCACGGGCTTCGATGACGTGCCGAACGCCGGCGATTCGCTGCAGGTCGTCGACGAACAGACCCAGGCCCGCATGATCGGACAGATGCGCCAGGAGAAGGCGCGGGAGATGTCGCAGGGCAAGACCTCGCGCATGTCGCTCGATCAGCTCTTCCAGCGCATGCAGCAGGGGACGGCCAAGGAGCTCAACCTCATCCTGAAGGCCGATGTGCAGGGCTCGGTGGAAGTTCTGGCTGATACCATGCGCAAGATGTCCACC
>Ga0247668_1000118_pt1 | contig 23800 bp, 19 predicted proteins | sample CNK09_metaG_FD_182737 | JGI IMG/M metagenome (GOLD analysis project Ga0247668, IMG submission 182737) | Soil microbial communities from Purdue University Martell Research Forest, Indiana, United States - CNK09 | ecosystem: Environmental > Terrestrial > Soil > Temperate forest > Bulk soil...
ACGGCGCATTCTCGAAGTTTCGGATGATTCTCGTGGCGCTGGCCTGCCCGAGGACCCCGGACGTCGGACCGCAAGTGAGACTGGCGAAACTGGCGTCGACGCGAATGTCCACCCGGGAATCGATCAGGGCGCCCCAGATATCGGCCGCGCGCTGAAAAACGTTCAGGCGTTGCTGGCCGAGAGTCGTTCCGGTATTGCCACCGACAGGCACCACGGCCGTGGTGTCGTTGAAGCCCGCTCCCGGTGCGTCTGTGTTCTGAATGATGAGGTGAGCATTGGCGAACAGGCTGGTTGTTGCCAGACAGAGAACGCTGACGATGACCGCGGCAATGAAGAGTCGTCTCATGGCTACCTCTCTGTCGTTCCCGGATCCTGGACTACGCGGTCTCGTGGTCACGCCCACCCCGAGACCGCGCAACGTCAGTGTCCGCGGCGGCCGGCGAACCGGCCTGTCTGCGGTGTCGTGGCCGCCTTCCAGCCGATATCGAACATCTCATTGAGCGTCAGATCGACGCTGTCCGATGGGAGATCGCCGTTGATGTTCGGCTCCATGAGCAGGTTCGGCGACGCGCTGACGTCGAAGTGGTACATGGAGGAGCCGTCGGCGAACGTCAACGGGACGTAGAGCTTCGGATGGCCGCTGACGTCCGCGCCGGCCAGGATTGAGGTGTCGGCGAACAGGAGCGCGGTGACGGACGAGGTGAGCGCTGCCCGGATGGCCGCACCATCGGCCTGGCTGACGCCGATCGTCGGAATGGTGATCGTGGGGTCGTCGCCGCCGAGGGGTGGGATGCTGGCCGCAACGTTGTCGGCGATGATCACGGCCGTTGCGCCGGCGTTCTGTGCGTTCTTTGCTTTCACGGTGAAGTTGCACGTGCCGCGGTCGATCAGGGCAATGCGCCCGGTGATGGCGCTGGCGTTGGTGATGGCGTTGCATCCGTCGGCGGGGAGGGCGGCGGCGATGGTGCCGTTGATCCCGGCCACGGTGAGGTGCGGTCCGAAACCCGCTGTGTTGATCTGGTAGGTTTTCGCAACGGAAGCGGGAGCGCTGATGCGGAACGTGGGCGTCCCTCCCAGGAACTTCAGCGCAGCGGTCGTCGTCGAGCTGCCGTCCCAGACCACCTTCTGGTCGTTGGTCGACGAGGTGACGCGCTGGGCATTCGTCATCTGACTCCAGTGAAGTCCGGCCGTGCTGTCGAACATGTGCTGTTCGAAAACGCTCGGGAAGTTGTTGATCATGAGGCCCGACGTTCCGTTGGTCACGCCGGCGAATCCGAGACCGTGGCCGAGCTCGTGGAGAAGGACGACCAGCAAGTCGTCCTTAGTGCCGTGGTTGGTGTCGAAGCCGTAGTACCAGCCCACTCCCCCGAGACAGGTGGGAGCATCGATCTGGCTGCTGAACTGCGCCTGAATGTGAGCGCCGCCGTTGTTCAGGTCCTTCCCGGCGATTGCATCGGCCAGTGCGATCGGATACCAGACGTTCTGCTGCGGTGCGTTGGTGAAGTTGCGGACGAACTTGGTGGCGCTGGCCTGGCCGAGCACCGCGGAGGTCGCGCTACAGTCGAGAGAGGCGAAACTGGCGTCGACGACGATGTCGACCTTGGAGTCGATCAGCGAGCCCCAGATATCGGCCGCGCGCTGAAAGACGTTCAGGCGCTGCTGGCCGAGCGTCGTTCCGGTATTGCCGCCGACAGGAGTGGCGGGGGTGGTGTCGTTGAAGCCGACTCCGGCGGCGTTGGTGTTGCGAATGACGAGGTGCGCGTTGGCGAACGCGCTCGTCGCCGCCAGACAGACAAGGGCGGAGAGGAAGAGTTTTCTCATGGTCAATTCTCCGGCTTGACCGGCGCCGCCGCGCTCTTCGCGGCCGCAAGGAACTTGCGCGCGGCCGCTTCGTCATTCACACAGGCGTGTGAGCGCGTGCCGTCGTCGTTGATGCGGACCATGACCACCTCATGATTCGGCGCGTCGATCGTGACCATGCCGCCGGCGGCCATGGTCTCCTGCTGCGACGGCGGCGGAAACAATGCGCTCAGAGGCACCGGCGAGGTGGTCTGGCTGGTAATGGCGGGAGCGGCTGTCACCTTCTTCGTCTTCGTCTTCGACTTCGATGCGGGGTAGGCTCCTACGGTGACAAAGCTGACGATGACCGCGGCGATGATGATTCGTTTCATGGCTACCTCTTTGGAAAGCATTGTGGTTTGTGTGGACGTTGCTGATTGTCAGTGGCCGCGCCGTCCGGCCATACGGCCCGTCACGGCAAATGCAGCAGGGTTGAGTTGTCTGGCCGCGGCGAGCGCATCGAGCAGGCCGTAGCCGTACACGTTGTCTTTGCCGCTGGCACCGAGGTCCCAGGCATTGTTGAAGAGAGCCGACTTCACATCGGCCGGCGAGGCGTTGGGGGCAACGCTCCAGACCAGCGCCGCCACACCGACCGCATGCGGGCAGGCCATCGAGGTGCCGCTCTCGACGGCATAGTCGTCGGCAACGTTGGTCTCCGTCAGCGTCGATCCGGCGGCAGCCGCGCGCAACGCTTCACCGTCGGCGAGCGAGATGCCGACGGTCACGGGCCAGTTGAAGGCCAGATCGGCCGGATTGTCCGTCGTACCGTCGGCGAGTTTTCCGATGAGCGTCCAGCCGCCAAATCCGTCGTTGGTACACGTCGTAGGCGAAGCGGCAACCGAGCAGTTGTAGATCACGACGGCTTTCGCGCCTGCCGCCAGGGCGCCTTTGGTCTTTGCGTTGAACGTGGCACTGCCGCGCTGGATCAGGGCGATCTTGCCGTTGACCGACGCGGGGAAGTCGGCCGCCGTCGCTCCGAGTCCGCAGTAGACGTATTGTCCTGCCGGTGCTCCTTTGATGGATCCCGTCACCGCGATGGCGTCGTACGAGTTGCCGGCGCTGGTGACGAATGAGTTCGTCCCCTGACCGACGATGTAGGTCGAAAAGACGCCGATTCCGGGGCCGGTGAGAGCGAGCTCCGGTCCCTGATTGGAAAAACTGGCGATGGTCTGCGTGGCATCGACCGCACCGATGGCGATCACGCTCGAAAACGCGGCAGGGTAGCTGACGGTCGCGGCGTGCGCCGGCGTCGAATCATTGCCGCTCGCGGCAAACACCAGCACGCCGGCGTCGGCGAGTTTCTGACAGGCGGTCTGCATCGTGAACGACGGTACGGCCGAACAGTTGTCGGGATCGACCGACACGTCCGTGCACTGGCCGAGCGACATGTTGACGATCCAATGGCCGCCGAGCTCATTCCTTTTGGAAAGAACCCAATTCAGACCCGATGCGATCTGCGCGTTGGTGCCGGTGGCTGACCCCGAGCCATCCGGCGCCAGAACCTTCGCCGACCAGAGCTTGGCGTTCGGCGCCACGCCGACGACGCCGATCCCGTTGTCGGAAGCGGCGATCGTCCCGGCGACGTGCGTGCCGTGACCTTCGTCGTCCTTCGGATCGCTGGTTCCGGTGATGGCGTTGAATCCACCCTGGTAGCGGTCTTTCAGCTCGGGATGGGTGTAGTCGATTCCGGTGTCGACGATGGCGACGTTGACCCCGTCACCTTTCGCCACCGGCCACACCAGAGGCGCGCGAACCAGGGTGATCCCGTAGGGCGTGACCTGCGCATTGGCGGGATGCGATTCGACGGCGATCTGTCGGGGATGCACGGACGTCCCCGAGGCGAAGAACTTGATGTTCGCGCTCTCGACATAGCGCACGGAGTCGTCGTTGCGCAGTGCCTGCACTTCGGAATCAGTCAGGTTGACCACGAACGAATCGAGGTAGGTCAGGTCCTGAAGATCGCGGCCGGCGAATTGCGCGCTCTTTGCCGCGCGGGCAATGCCCGGTTTCATCCCCACGATGTAACGTTGTGTCTGCTGGGCGAACGCCGCAAGCGGAACGAAGAAAAGGACGGCCAAGGCTGCGCGTTTCATCGGTCGATGACCTCACTGTCGTTTTTGTTGGACGAACCTGAACGTTGTCGAGTTGACAGCACAAAAGCAGACGCCCCGATAGGTTATTCCGTGTAACGAGCTCTCTCGATCACGATACCCCAGCCCGGTTTTTGCTACTCTCCGCCGCCATGACGGACTGGAAAACAAACCTCGTTAACGATGCCGACGGCATCGCCGCTCTTCTTCGCGAAACCAAAACCATCGCAGTTCTGGGGATCAAACCGGAGACGCATTCCGATCAGGCGGGATTCTACGTCCCCGCGCACATGGATGGGGCAGGTTATGACGTAATCCCCGTTCCGGTGTACTACCCCGAGGTGACGGAGATCCTCGGCAAGCCGGTCTTCCGCACGCTGGCCGCCATCGGGCGGCCGATCGATATGGTCAACGTCTTCCGCAAGCCGAGCGATATCCCGGCGCACGTCGACGACATCATCGCGGCGAAGCCGAAGAGCGTCTGGTTCCAGCTCGGCATCCGCAACGATGAGGCGGCGCAGAAGCTGGCCGAAGCCGGCATCAAGGTCGTTCAGGATCGCTGCCTGATGGTCGAAGAAGGACGGTTGCGGCGGTAATCTGCTGATGTGCTGACCACACGCCGCGTCGATCTGCCGCCGTTCACGTTCTGGGAGACGCGCGCCGGAAGCGGGACGCCCGTCGTCCTTCTGCACGGGCTCGGCGGGTCATCGGACTGGTGGCGGCACAACGTCAGCGTGCTGGCCGAGCGCCATCTCGTCTCGGCGGTCGACCTGGTCGGCTTCGGAAGCCGGTTCTTCCTGCGGCGAAGCAGACTTCCGGCCAGCCTCGATGACATCGCCGCGCTTCTGGCTCGTTGGATCGAGTCGTCGTTCGACGGACCGGTGCACCTCGCCGGCAATTCGCTGGGAGGGCAGATCGCCATCCACGTCGCGGCGAGCCGCCCGGATCTCGTCCGTTCGCTGGTGCTCGTCGATTCGACAGGGATACCTTTCGAGATCGCGCCGGGTGCGCACATCGAGAACATCGTCCTGCCGCATGGATGGCGGTCGTTTTTCCTCCTCCTGATGCGCGATCTCTTCCGGGCCGGGCCGGCCGCGTTGGCGAAGACGTTTGCACGCCTGCTGCGTGACGATGCCCGGCCGTTGATGCGGAAACTCACGATGCCCGTTCAGTTGATCTGGGGCGAACGCGATCCACTCGTGCCGCTGACCTACGCCAGGCAGATGCTCGCGCTCATTCCCCACGCGAAGTTGCATGTGATCCCGCGCGCCGGCCATGTGCCGATGTGGGAGAACCCGCGCGCGTTCAACGAGGCGTTGCTGGGCTTTCTCGACGAGGCCGACAACGTCGAGGGGGCGGCCGAGCCTCCGTTTTCCTGGGGAGTGGCAGGATGGACGAACGGGATGGCGCATCGTGCCGCCGGCCGCCGCCGCGATGTGGTCCTCCTTCATGGTCTGGGGATGTCGAGCGCGTACTTCGCGCGATTCGCGCGGGCGCTCTACGCGCGCGGCGCGCATCCGATCGCGCCCGACCTGCCGGGTTTCGGCGAGAGCATCGACGGACCGTCAGCCGGTCCGGAAGAACATGCACGGCTCCTCGCGAAGTGGGCGGACGGACTGTCGATTCGCGACGCGATCTGGATCGGGCACTCGTTCGGTTGCAACGCCATCGTTCATCTCGGCCGGTTGCGGCCAGACGTCGTGAAGTACGTCATCTGTATCGGCCCGTTGTGGTCCCCACGGAATCCATTGCGGCTTCTCCCGGCCCTCCTGATCGATGCGTTCCATGAGCCCTTCGCGCTGTACTCATATGTGCTGCGCGCCTATTGGCGATCGGGCCTCCTACGCTGGCTGGCAACGGCACGGCGATACGCTTCTGACCTCCGCGGCGCGCCACCGAATGCGCGGATGCTGGCGGGGGAGCGCGATCCGCTCGTCGATCGGCAGGCCATCCCCACGTTGACGCGGCTGCCTGGTGCGCACGCGTGTCATTTCGCGTATCCGGAGGAGACCGCCGAAGCTACTGTCCGAGGTGCGTCGTAATCTCCTCGTCGGCCGGTAATCGTTTGCGGCGGCTGGCGATGCGGTGCACCAGGCCTTCCACCGGTCCGCCGACGATGAGGATGATCAGGGCGAAGGCGAGTGCGATGAGCGCGGCAATCCACTGGCCGACGCCGCAGGCGATCCCGAGCGAGGCCACGAGCCAGATCGAGGCGGCGGTGGTCAATCCGTGCACCATCTCGTGCTCGGCCTTGAGGATCGCGCCGCCGCCGAGGAACCCGACACCGGCGATGATGCCCTGAATGGCGCGGCTCACCGCGTCGATGTGATCCGTCGCCGGCGAGAAGCGAACCACGACGAGCGTGACCAGTGCCGCCCCCAGCGCCACCAACGCATGCGTGCGCATCCCGGCCGGCTTCCGCCGCACCTCGCGATCGAGCCCGATGCAGCTCCCGATCGCCGCCGCGGCAAACAGCCGAAGCACGACTTCGATCGTGTCAGCAGGGAGTGTGGGCATGGTGAGATTGTGTCACAGGCGAAGCAGAGGGAGCGCTGGCGTCCCGCCGGCTGGCGCGGCGGCGTCTCGCCGCAGCGTGGGTTGCAGGTCGGAGTTTGGAGTCTTGCCAGACCGGCGGCGAGACGCGATCGCTTTGTCCAGATCGTCCTCATCGCGCCACGTTCCGTCACGTAGCTGACGAAGGAACTCGAACGCATCCGTCCCTTCGCCGCGCTCGGCTTCTTCCATGGCAGCGTCCAGATCGGCCAGCAGCTCCGGGTCCTCGATGTCAATTTCGTCCTGCTCGGTTTCGATTTCCCGTTCGCTCATGACGTCCAAATGGTACCTCGGCACGCCGCGCCAATTCTCCACGACGGAGCTTGTCCGATCAGGTCCGGCCTTCACAGACCGCGAGGCGGACGGCGGGAGGCGTGCCAGATTCGCAGTACCTGAATCTTGTCTTCGACAACTCGGAAGTAGATGTAATAGCGAATGCGCTCAATCAGGTAGCGGCGGACATTCGGACGACGGGCGTGAAAATAGACCGTGCTGATGCTGAGATTCTCCGATAGGTGGAGAAGTGCGGATGTCATATCTTCGTCGAAAGCGCCCGGTGCTTTATCGCGATTGCGACGCCACCAGGCCCGAGCGGCGAATAACTGCCGCTCTGCGAGTCGGGTGAGCTCAATGCTTCGCTTCACTCGTTTCGCGCATCCTCCGAAGTACGTCCTCTAGCGGGACCAGTAAGCCGGCGTCCGCTTCCGCGATTGCCGCTTCCAGGTCGGCCTCTTCCTCCCGTGAGAGCTCAAAGGTGTTTTCAATCTCGATCGCGTGTTCGGTCATGACCTCTCCAACCTAAATCCGGCTTGTTTATGACGATCCGTCGCGCCACGTTCCTTCGCGAAGCTGTTTTGAGAAACTCGAAACCATCCATCCCTTCGCCGCGTTCGGCTTCTTCAATGCCGACATTAACCTCAGCGAGTTCTTCGGGAGTCAGCGTTTCCTCACGCCCTCAATGGTACCTCGGTCGCGGCTGAAACACTCTTCGCTAACAGCCTCGTCAGCCACAGATTCGTCATCTTCTCCACCACCGTATTCTGGCGGAGTCTGGCGCGGAGATTGGTGAAGTCGACCTCATCCAGGTGCTGGTCCTGGTTGAAGCAGGAGAAGACGAACGACTCCTTGCCGGTGACCGGGTCGACGTGGCGCTGGAGGCACTGGGCGCAGACCTGTTTCATCATGCACTGCATTGGGGAGTTGATCGATCCGATGCCGACGTGCTGGTCGCTGAGATAGGGCGCAAGGACGCCGTGGCGCGCGTCTTTGACGGCGCGCATCATGCCGTCGGAGCCGATGGCGATGAGGCGGTTCACCTTGCGCAGGTCGAATTCCGGCGCGTTCTGGGCGTAGGCCAGCATCGACTGCACGATGTTGCCGGTGAAGCCGCGGTCCTGCGGCCGGCGCGGGGCAATCGCATCGCCGGCGTCGACCGACCAGATCACCTGATCGGTGCCCGCCTCGATCTCGTCGCGCTTGAAGACGTCATCCTTCTTCTTGTAGCCGGCGAAGTAGACCACCTTGCAGCCGTTGAGTTTGAACGCCCGGGCGATGGAGAAGAGCACGGCGTTGCCGAGGCCGCCGCCGGCGAGGAGAACGGTCTCGTTGCGGGGGATCTCGGTGGGCGCGCCGGTCGGTCCCATGACCACCACAGGCTCGCCAACCTTGAGCTGCGCGCAGAGCCGCGACGAGCCTCCGAGCTCGAGGACGATGAGCGACAAGAGGCCCCGCTCCGGGTCGGTCCAGGCGCCAGTCAGGGCGATCCCTTCCATCGTCAGGCTCGTTCCGTCGACCACCGGAGCGTGGGCTTCGAAATTCTGCAGGCGGAAGAACTGGCCCGGCTCGAAATGCTGCGATGCGAACGGCGCGCGGACCACGACTTCGATGATGGTCGGGGTGAGACGGTTGACTTGATGCACGACCGGAAGCAGCCCATCGTCGAGCGTCCGCAGCAGTCCATCCCATTGCGCTTCCCGCTTTGCCTGCCCCTCGGATGACCTGTCGATTTGCATCAGCTCACGGGTGAAGAGCTCGGTCACGAATGGATAGCCATCTTTCGCCGAGGCCATCGCCTTGACGACGTTGCCGGCGTAGCGGGGATGGTTGTCGCCGTAGAACGAGATCACCTTCTCGCGCGACGACGGATGCTGATACGAGGTGAAGAAACCGCGCTCGCGGTTGGCGTCGACTTCGATCAGCTCCGGCCCGGCGTCGACGTTCGAAAGCGCGAAGCTCTGGAAGAACTGCCCGTACTTGTCGAGCTTGAACGTGCCCGGATGCTCTTTCTCGTAGATCACGTTCGGGCTCGTCCCCGCCGCTACCATGACGCTGCGCGCGGCCAGCTCGATGACGTTGCCCGAATCCTTCCACCGGCCGTCTTCGACGATCTGCTTTTCGAAGATGAGTGACTTCACATGCCCATACTCATCGCCGATCGCCTCCACCGGCGAGAGCCCCTCGGCGTAGGCGATCCCTTCCTCGAAGGCTTTGATCACCTCTTCGTGATTGAGCCGGTAGGCCGGCGCGTCGCTGATCAGCTTGCGGTAAGCGATGGTCACGCCGCCCCAATCGCGAACGAGCGGGATGAAGTTGGGTTTCTCTTCTGCCGCGGCCGCACGCAGCCGCTCGGCGCGGATGGCCCGGCCATGCGCGAGGAACTCATCGAGGATGATCTGCTCCTCGCCGTCATATCCGCCGCGGACGACCGACTCGCCGAATTCATCGCAGAGGATTTCGTAGCGGTCGAGGATCTTTTGTACCTGCAGCGGGTAATAGGCGAACAGTTCCGTGGCCGTATCGATCGCGGTCAGGCCGCCGCCGATGACGATGGCCGGCAGGCGCACCTGCAGGTTGGCCATGGCCGACTTCTTGCCCGCTCCCGTCAACTGCAGCGCCATCAGGAAATCGCTGGCCTTGCGGATGCCGCGGATGAGGTTGTTCTTCATCCGCACGATCGTCGGCGTGCCCGCGCCGGCGGCGATGGCGATGTGATCGAAGCCGAGCTTGTCGAAAGCGTCTTCGATCGTCAGCGTGCCGCCGAAGCGCACGCCGCCGTAGACGCGGATGTTGTTCTTTCGCTCCAGGGCGATGCGGATGACTTTGAGGAAGTTCTTGTCCCAGCGGACAGTGATGCCGTACTCGGAGACACCGCCGAAGCCGGCCAGGATGCGCTCGTCGAGCTCCTCCCATAGCGTCGCCCGCGCGTCGCGGATCGGCTGGCGCAGCCATTGATCATCGATCGGTTCGATCTTGAGCGCGTCGATAGCCACGACGCCGAAACCTTCGTTGGCCAGGTAATGCGCCAGTGTGTAGCCGGCGGGCCCGAGGCCGACGATGAGGACGTTCTTGCCGTTGTAGGGGAGAGTCATCGGACGGCGGACGTGCAGCGGATTCCAGCGCGTCAGCAGCGAATAGATCTCGAAGCCCCACGGCAGCCAGAGGACGTCGGTCAGGGCGCCGGTCTCGATCTGCGGGATGTTGACCGGGTCCTGCTTCTGGAAGATGCACGACTTCATGCAGTCGTTGCAGATGCGGTGTCCGGTGCCGGGGCACATCGGGTTGTCGATCATCACCATCGCCAGCGCGGCGATGGAGTCGCCGTCTTTGCGGAGCGCGTTCATCTCGCCGATGCGCTCGTCGAGCGGGCAGCCGGCCAGCGGCACGCCAAGGGGATTGATCTTGACCTTGTCAGCGTTGTCCAATAACCCCGTCGAACACGAATCTTTCTTCCGCTCGTGGCAGTAGATGCAGTAGTTGGCCTCGTCGGTGATCTCGCGCGGCGTCATGCGCGGATCGGTGAGCTTGAATCCGTCGCGGCGGCGGTACTCGTCATGCGGTCCGACGACGGTGTTTTCGTCGACCTTGTCCGTTTCGACGAGGTGATCGAAGTTGATCGGCTTCGGGAGCCGAAACGAGGTCCAGCCGTCGAAGCGTCCGCTCTTCCACTGCGCGGCCAGCCAGTCGACGAGAAGATCGCCGAGCGCATGGACGGCCGCCGCCTCCCTTGCAATGGCCTCGGGTGACTCGACCGACTGCCGATAGACGACGGCGTCGGCGAATGCACCCGATGCCCGCAGGTCATCACGCAACTGCCCAAGCGCCGCGCGCGTCTGCGGGGACGGCGCGGGCGTCTTCGCGCTACGCGGATACTCCTTCTCGAAGTCGAGCAGCCGGTTGGCGGTGATGGCGAGGGCGTATTCGAGATCGCGCTCCTGCCCTCCGGCGATGGCGTGCACGAGGATGTCGACCGCGGCGCTGGCGTCGGCCGGCGGAATGTCCTGAACCTTGGCAACGCGTTTGGCGACGAACTCTTTCTTGAACCGCGCCACCTCGCCATCGCGCTGCGTCCGCGCGGCTACTGATGTGGAGTCCGTCTGAAAGAGCTGCTCGAGAAACCTCCCAAGCGGCCTGCTGACGGCGATGAGCAGCGCCGACTCTTCCGGCTTGCTCAGCCCTCCGCCTGCGATACTGCTCTGCACGCCCACGCGATACGACTCGAACCGCTGAGACAGAGCCCTATCGCTGCGTTCCAAAAACCGGTCAAATGCCAGCGCCAGCTCCTGCAGGCGTTGGTTGTCATACAGATGGGAGTACTCGAAGTCTTCGATTCCTAGTTTCACAAGTCGCTCCAACACCGAAAGTTCCCCCGGTCATCCTGAAGGTAGCAGCGGGACAAGCGCGCTCGGAGGAAGAGTGTCACGAACGATGGTGACGGCGCGCACTTCCAAGGGGACGTGTCACGCGAAGGCGCGAAGACGCGAAGTTGAGAATCGTTGGGACTTCGTCTGTTGCGATGAAAAACGCGCGTCAACCGTCGTCCCCTTCGCGTTCTTCGCGCCTTCGCGTGCCTGCCGCAAACCAGGGACCAATGTGGCAGAGCGCATTCATGTCTAACGGGATTGACCTTCAAGGTGGATCGCGGCCGCTTTCATGTCGAACGGGTTCGATATGCAAGGTCAGTCACGACCGCATTGATGTCGATCGGGATTGACCTTCAAGATGGTTCGTGACCGCATTCATGTGGAGCGGGATTGACCTTCAAGGTGGTTCGTGACCGCATTCATGTCGAACGAGATCGACCTTCGAGATGGTTCCCGTCCACCTTGATGTCGAACAGGATCCACCTTCAAGGTGGTCCGTGACCGCGTTCATGTCGAACGGGTTCGATATGCAAGGTGGTTCGCGTCCACCTTCAAGGTCGTTCTCATCCACCTTCAAGGTCACTCGCATCCACCTTCGATATCGAACTGTTTCACCTTCAAGGTGACTCGCGGACGTTTGAAAATCAAACCAAGTGATATTCAAAGTGTCCGGAATTCGTACGCTTGTGGCAACCCAGGCCACCCGTAACTCATTGGTTCAGAAGGGAGTTCCTCCCGCATCCCTCCTCCGCGTCTCCGCGTCTCCGCGTGAAACCTCGTCAGCTCACCTCGTCGTCAGTCGAGAATCAATCCACCCGTGTAACCGCAAACGCCCATTCGAGGTGAGTTCACGATCGGCAGGATTGCTTCCTCACCATCACACCGATGTTCGTCGGCATGTGCGTCACAGAAGAATGCGTCACTCTCGCTGAAGCAATAGGCGCACAGCACGCTCGCCGTTTCCTGGCATTCAGAACACGGCCAGACCGGATTGTCGTTTCGGGCCAGAAGCCTCACGATCTCCCGCCGGCTGGGAGCCTCCCGATGCGCGACGACTTTGAGGCGGAGGCGAGTGGTCGAGCCGTAATCGTATTCGTACGAGAACACGCTTCCCTCGGGCGGCAAGCTTGCCGACAGGCGAGCGTTCATGCTGCGCTCGTTCGGGTCCGGCCCGAAGAATCCGTCGCTCATGGCCGTGACGTACCGCGTGTGACCTACCTCGAACGAGCTGAGGTGACCACAACACTCCAGCCAGATCATTCGAAGGAAGTCATCGAGCTGGCGCAATGTGGCGTTTGCCTTGACATCGACATCCAGCCAGAACGGGGTGCCAGGCACATCGACTCGAAGCTGTACGACGGCGGCGACGCTCTTTCCATCGGTACGCGCACATTCCGACCGATGACGAAGCATCTGGCGCTTCGAATAGGCCGCACCGCACAAATTGCATTTGCCCTGGGATTCGTCTCTCGTAGCCACGCTGGAACCTCCGGGACCTCTTCTCGTTCGCTCCTCAAAACTCGGCTACATGATGAATGAGAACGCCTCTTCCGGCCAGTGCTGTGTTGACTGTCCTCTCTTTACCTCCATGGATCTATGCCGAAGGGGCGATGATCGCGAGGTGGCGGAGGCGCGGAAGAAATAGTTGCTGCGTCTTCACCAGGACGGCGGCGCTCAGTCAGCGAATCGCTCGGCCATGCATCGCCAGAAAGCATCACGCGGAGGCACGGAGACGCGGAGTTGAGAATTGGTTTGGGTACGCGAGCGAACAGGTCGGGTCAACGGTCGTCGCGAACGACGGTGAGCACGAGGCGTTCGTTCTCGGTGGTGATCTCGATTCGATCTCCGCGTCGGAAGCCGAGTTTCTACAGCCACGCTCCGGACATGCGAATGTACGGGACGAACTTCCGGCCGCGGCGATAGTCACCGTTTCCGCTATACATCGCCGCGACGACAAGCTCACGCTTTCCGCCTCTGCCACCTCGCCCGGCGGACGACGATAGTCGGGCATGCTGAAAAGTCGTCCTGCCGTTTCCGATTTCTTCTTGATATTAAACAAGTTCGCTTGTTGACGAAGTGTCTCGGTCAACACTAACGGGACATCCTATTTAAAGAAGATCACTACGTACACTTTCCGCGAAGGTGGTAGAAAGGGCGTGACAAGTATCGCCATCACCAAGGCAAACGGCAGATAGCCCAAGAGATACGCACCATCTCCCTGAAACAGAGCGATGAACCCGTACATGGCGACAAATAGCGGAATAAGGATTACGCCAAGGACCTTCCCGACGGAAAAAGCCATCCGGACCGCGACGCCGGGTACGGCGATCCCGTTACTTACTCCTTCCAGAAACCCGCATGAATCGTTCACTAGCACGCACGACCTACACCAGCGCACGCTTGTGTCTGCGAGGATGCTGTCATGATTGAGACGAACTGGCTGCGTAAACGAAAAGACCAGGAGCGACAAGATTACTACGATGCCTATTACCGCTTTCACGCTATCTCCCAGTCAGAGTCGTCTGAAAGCGCTGGATGGCGCTTGATGGCATAAATAGTACCACGTGCTTTTGGAGTTGTGGAGGAGGCCGTGAGGGTCCACCACGCGGAATCGGACCATTATGATCCTTGAGGGAGCGGGGGGAAGCCTGCGGTCAGAGCTTTGTTTCGCGCCGTCTTCTTTGATACAAATAACAGATGAGTCCTCTTGAGCGACAGATTCGTCCGCCGCCAGTACCGTTTTCAGTGAGTTAGAGGAAGCCAAAAGAAGGCGCGCGAAGTTAGGCGTCAATCAAAAAGTCTCAAGAAATCTTTCGTTTGACTGGAACTGGACGCTTGGGATCGAGCTTGACGACGCGCTCCGGCATCTCGGCCTGAACCTCACGGAGATGTTTCACCAGACCTTCGAGTCCGCCGTACTCCGTCAACATCTCTTCCCGAATCTTGTGAAGTTCTTCAACGATAGGATCTTCGAGCATAGTCATGGCTCCAGGAGTTCAGACGGGGTGCAGATCAACGGTGGTTCATAACCCGAGGCACGGCAGACGGCATACACCTGCGGGAGCATGTTGCCGTTCACGATGTGCTTACAATTCCAGCTAAGCAAATAGTCCATTCCATGAACCGTGGCAACGGCGACGTGGAGAGCATCGACGTCGGCTTTGGCAGGAATGCGCGTGTGACGGAGAAGGTCCAGAGCCAAAGCGGTTGCAGACTCTGTGATGTCCAGCAGCGTGGTTTCCGCCAGGAAGCCAAGCCGCTCCTGGGCCAGCGGCGCCTCGCCCTTCCTCGCTTCCTTCACCGCAACGGCTGAGGAGAACAGTTCATATTCGTGGCGGCGCGCCGACCACCATTCACGCGTAAACTCTTGATTATGAGCGACTAGGATGCTTCGCTGATTCAGCCAGCCAACAAGATAGCTGATCACGCTTGTCTCGAGGTAGACACGTGGCTTCATTCCACGCGAGCGTATCGCAGCGATGCCTTGCAGGGAAGCTCATGGTCTCTCCTCCTACCGAAACGTCGCCTTCGGCGGCTCCCCATGCGGTTCGCCATTGCGCCGCGCCAGCTCGATCTTCAAACTTTCCTCGCCGCGGGCCATGGCCCAGCGGTGGTTGGCGCCGAAGATCGGTTTCAGGATCGGCGAGAAGAGTTTCAGTAGCGGTTTCTCGGCGGTGATGTGCCAGTCGTAGATGATGTCGACGTCGTCGCCGGTCTGGGTCAGGAGCCAGTTGCCGTGGCCGACGAAGTCGCCGAGGGCTTCGATGGTGAAGCCGTCGGGGCGGGTTTCGGTGACGCGGAAGCTCCAGCGGAGGGTGTAGGGGAGCCAGCCTTTCGTGAAGAGCTCGACGACATCATCGCGTTGCTTCACCTCGATGTAGACCGACGGCCACCAGCGGGGGAGGTCCTCGGCGTCGCCGAGGATGTCGAGCACTTCTTTGACGGTCCCGCGGACGCGCCAACGGGTGACGAAGTGGTAGTCGTTGAGCATGTGTTCGAAAAAAACTTTTACCACAGAGACACAGAGATCACAGAGACGGATTCAACTCTGTGTCCTCTGTGTCTCTGTGGTTGAACGGGTTTGGTGCCGCGGCCCAGATCAGAATCGCCACTGCCACGACCACTTCGACAATACCGTTGGCGATCAGATCCGAGCGGTGGTTCTGCAGCAGGTCGGCGGCGTTGCCGAGGAGGATCAATACGGCGATCGTCAATGAGTAGGCGAGGAGGTTCGTGCCGAGGATGTAGCGGACGACGACGAAGGCGAGGAGCGTGGTCACCACCGCCGAGACGAGCATCAGGGGTGTCTGTTGCGGGTTGGCGGACGAATCGAGCGCGGTGAGGAAGACGATTGCCGTTCCTACAGCCGCGGGAAGCCAGGGCTTCGAGACGAAGCTGCGCAGGGCCACGATGAAGAGACCGAAAGCGGCGCAGATATTGAGGGTGAGGAGGATCGTCGAGAAGATGCCTGACAGTGCGGGGAGCGGCAGTGCCACAGATTCCGGGGCCTTCAGGCCGAACTGCGATGCCAGCGCCGGGAATCGCAGGGTGATGAGCTGCTCGGCGACCCGGAAGATGAGCGCGATACTGATCGTGGTCAGCGTGGCCACGACGGCCGAACGGCCGAGGCGGGCGCGCGACTCGCGGCGGGCCAGTTGGAAGGCTTGCGGATACGCCGCGGCGATGGCGGCGACTGCCAGGAAGATCGTGCCGAGGTGCAGGCCGACGAAGCGAATGATGTTGATGGTCTGATTGCTGATGAAGGTCTGCCAGGTGATGGAGGTGTTGTACTCGAAGAGCGTCAGCTCCCAGCGCTGGGCCACGCCGAACAGCGGAATGATGGCCAGGGCCAGCATCCAGCGCAGCGCGCGCTGCCACGGGAATCGCTGCCGGCGCATGGCGATGACAAAGCCGGCCACGATGAGCGAGAGGATCGCCAGCGCGCCGAGGGCCCGCAGGATGGTGAAGACGATGTTGAGCAGGGTGGTCGGCTCACGGTAGACGCTGTCCGGCACTTTCACCGTCGTCGTGAACTGCGTAACCTCGGCGCCGTCGACGCGCACGCTGATGCGCCGCCAGGCGTCGGCGACGAGCGGCGTCCGTTCCTGGAAGTGAAAGAGCCAGTCGCGCCGGTTGGGCTGCTGAAAGTTGAGCGCTTCCTTCAGATCGAACGCCGCGGTATTCGCGCCGTAACGCGCGAATGAAGACTGCGCGATGGCCAGCGCCTGCGGCTGTTCGAGACGCGCACCGGCGCGCCGCTCGTCCTGATACTTGTGATAGCCAGTCACCTGCGACATGCGTGGATCGACTTCGATGAAGTACTCGTCCTTCACCTGCGGCGTGAAGGAGCGGACCATCCAGGTCGCCGTCGGGATCTTGTTCTGCATCACGCCGACGAGCGATGGCACCGTCATGCCGTGGCGAAGGATGTAGGCGACGGCCAGGTTGTCGAAGCCTCCCGGTGTGCCGCCGTCTTCGCGCGGCGAGTCGCGGTCCCATGAGCGGAAGCCTTCCACCGGCGCGGCGATCGTGCGCATGGCGTTGGCGGCCGGCGGCTTCACGGTGGCCGCGATTCGCTTCGCATCCTCTTTCGTGATGCGGTAGTCGACGGCGTCATCGAGCGATGGTGTTTTTAGAAGAGCCGCTCCGATCGCAAGCGCCACGAGCACGATGCAGGCGAGCAGCTTTCCGCGCGTGACCGGCATCGGCGGGAAGGTCCACGGCGGCCGGTGCGGCTCTTCTTTCGGTATCGGCACAGGACGGATCGGAAGGGAATCGTTGGAGAGATCCGCATCCGGCACGAAGCCTCGATTTCGAATATAGAGCGCGATCGACAGCAGCATCGGGATGGCGAAGACGAGGCTGGCCAGACCGCCGGAGATGACGTAGTAGCGGTTGCCGGAGCGCAGCAGCAGCATGGCCGTGTAGAGCGCGTCGACGGTGTAGTGCCAGATGAGCAGCGGCAGGAGGCCGAAGCGCATCATCAGGAATCCGATCAGCACGCCGGCGCAGCCGACTTCGACGCCGCGGATGTAAAAGGGCTGATTCGGATAGGTGGCGTGGCCGAATCCCCAGATGAAGCCGGCGGCGACGATTGCGGCCACGCGCGAGCGGAGCACTTTCTCGAAGAACGGGATCGAGAAAGCGCGCGACATGAACTCTTCGCTGAGCGCGGGGAAGAAGCCGGCGAAGAGCACCGCGATCCACGGAAACGCGGTGTTGAGCATGTCGTCGTACGGCACCTCGGCCGGCGCCCAGGCGCCGAACTTGTCGGCGATGAGATAGAACGCGACCTGGTAGCCGAGGAAGAAGGCCACCAGCGTGTAGCCGAGGATGAAGGCGAGGAAGACGCGCTTCGACGTCAGCGCGCGGCGGTTCCAGATGCGTGCCACGGAAAGCTTGCCCGGCAGCCGCTCGCGGAAGAGCACTTCGCCCGCGCCGCAGACGACCACGAGCATCATCGCCACGCCGATGCCCTGGATGACGGAGCCGAAGGCGAATTTGGCCAGGAAGGCGGGATACGAATCGGTGGTGTTGTAGCCCGCCAGCGCGCTCGGGAACGAATTGAGAGCCGTGCCGGTGACGAGGATGATCGCGGCGATGCCGATGCCGAGGAGCAGGCGGAGCTGGAGATCGCCGCGCAGCAGCCGGATCACGAAGACGGCCACGATGCAGACCATGGTGATGATCAGGAAGACGACGTCGACGTTGCCGGCCAGCAGGTTCTTGGACCGCAGCTCGCGATACGACCGCTGCCACTCCTCGGGGACCTTGATCCGCCGGCTGAAGCTGCTGACCCGGTCGCCGTCGACGGTGACGATGGTGCGGTACGGCGCGCCGGCGGGATGGACGGTGTGCGCGTCCCAGGTGAAGATGCGCTGCATCCGATGCGGTAGCCGCCGCTCGCTCTGCGCGACGAGCTGGAGGTCGCTCAAAGCATGGATGCTGGCGAGGAACCCTTCCGCAATCGTCCGCGCGCCGGCGATGTCGGGCGAGTTGATGGCGCGGTCCTCGGGGATGCGATCGCTGAAGCCGGTCACTTCACCGGTCGGGGCGATGCCGATGTTGATCTCCTCTTCCTGCAGAGGTTTGAACCAGCGGTGGGACCACGACCAGAGACGGACGTCGCGTTTCAGGATCTCGTTCGTCGTCTTCAGTCCGAGGGAACGTTCGAGGAAGATGCGTGCCTCGTCGTCGGAGTCGAAGGTGGCGCTGTGCTTCATCCCGCGGGTTTCGATGTGCTGCGACGCCAGCACACGATCGGCGATCTGCTGCGACGAGGCGCGGTCATAGCGGAACTCGATCGAAGCCTCGGGGAAGGCGGCGCCGAACCAGTTGATGACGACGAAGATCGAGATCGCGGCGACCGCAAGACACGCGGCGATGAGGAGCCAGTCGCCGCGTGTGAGTCGTTCCCGGTTCATTCGTCAGTTGTACGGCGTACGGGTGACTAGGTTGGCTACGCCAGCTCCTGCAGCGCCTTTTCCATCCGCTTGATCCCCTCGGCGGCTTCCTCCATGGATAGATTCAGAGGGGGACGGAAGCGCGCCGAGCGGTGGCCGGAGGAGAGCACCATCACGTCGTTGGCCATGAACGCCTTCAGCGCGGCGTCGCGGACGTCGCCGCTGGGGAGATCGAAGGCGGTCATCAGACCGAGGCCGCGGACGTTGGAGACGAGGTTGGGGAACTCATCGCCGAAGCGCTGCAGCTCGCCGAGGAAGTAGGCGCCGACGGTGGCGGCGTTGTCGACCAGCCCCTCTTCGTCGATCACTTCGAAGTAGCGCTGCGAGCGGACCATGTCGGTCAGGTTGCCGCCCCATGTGGAGTTGATTCGCGAGCTGACGGCGAAGACGTTGTCGTCGATGTCGAACAGGCGCTGGCCGGCCGCGAAACCGCAGACCTGCGTCTTCTTGCCGAAGCAGATCATGTCGGGCTCGACGCCGTAGTGCTGGTAGGCCCACATCTTCCCGGTCAGGCCGACGCCGGACTGGACTTCGTCATAGATGAGCAACATGTCGTTTTCGTCGCAGAGCTGGCGCATGGCGCGGAAGAACTCGGGGCGGAAGTGGTTGTCGCCTCCCTCGCCCTGGATCGGCTCCATGATGAACGCGGCGATGTCATCCTTCCGGCTGGCGAGGAACTGTTTGGCCTGATCGATGGCGGCCTGCTCGCGCTGTTCGACATCTTCGTCAGTTGGAAAGCGCAGCTTCGGATTGTCGATGCGCGGCCAGTCGAACTTCGGGAAGTACTGCGTCTTCCGCGGGTCGGCGGTGTTGGTCAGCGAGAGCGTGTAGCCGGTGCGGCCGTGGAAGGCTTCGCGCAGATGCATGATCTGCGTGCCGCGCTCGGTGGTGAGGCCTTTGCGAAGGTTCTTGCGGATCTTCCAATCGATGGCACTCTTCAGGGCGTTCTCGATGCCGAGCGCGCCGCCTTCGATGAAAAACATATGCTGGTTCAGGGAAGGAGGGACGGCCAGGCGGGCGAAGGTCTCGACGAACTCGGCCATGTAGGTCGTGTAGATGTCGGAGTTGGCGGGCTTGTTGATGGCCGCGGTGGCGATGCGGTCGCGGAACTCGGGATTGTCGAGGCGGGGATGGTTGTAGCCGATGGGGCAGGAGGCGAAGTTGGTGAAGAAATCGAGCACGGCACGGCCGCGCCGGGCGTCGAAGAGCCACGAGCCTTGGGACTTGGTGAGATCCATGACGACGTCGTAGCCGTCGGCGAGCATGTGCCGGGAGAGCACGTTGTGGACGTCGCTCGGCTGGATGTGGACGCGCCGGTCCGTGATGGCGGAAATGGTCATAGAGGGCTCCTGTCGGGTGGTGGGATCATATCGTGTAGCGGGGGTCGGGTGACGGGGGTCGGGTGTCGAGTGGATTAGTTGATTCGTGGATCAGGTTCAAAGCGAAGCGTAGCCGCAGATCACGGATCGACTAATCTACTAATCCACTGATCGACTGGCCACCACAGCAAGGAGCCTCATGAAAGACATCGTCATCCTCGGCGGCGCACGGACGCCGATCGGGTCGTTCCAGGGAACCCTCTCCTCCATCGCGGCGCCGAAGCTCGGCGCCATCGCCATCAAGTGCGCGCTCGAAAACTCCGGCGTCTCCGCCGAGCAGATCGAGCAGGTGATCATGGGCAACGTGCTGCAGGCGGGCGTCGGTCAGGCGCCGGCGCGGCAGGCAGGCATAGGGGCCGGCATCCCGGTCAGCGCGGGGGCGGTGACGGTGAACAAGGTGTGCGGCTCGGGGCTCAAGGCGGTGATGTACGCGGCCAACGACATCCGTTGCGGCGAATACGAGATCGCCGTGGCCGGCGGCATGGAGTCGATGTCGAACGCGCCGTACGCGTTGCCTCAGGCGCGCAACGGCTACCGGATGGGCAACGGCAAGCTGGTCGACATCATGATCCACGACGGCCTCTGGGACCCGTACGGCGACAAGCACATGGGCAACTGCGCGGAGCTCTGCGCGGCGAAGTACCACTTCACACGCGAGGAGCAGGATGAGTTCTCGCGCGAGTCGTACCGGCGCGCGCAGGACGCGGTGCGCAGCGGCAAGTTCAGGAAAGAGATCGCCGTCGTCGAGGTTCCCGGCAAGAAGGGGTCGCAGATGATCGTCGATGATGAGGAGCCGTTCGCGGCGCCGCTCGACAAGATGGGATCGCTGAAGCCGGCCTTTCAGAAGGATGGCGGGACGGTGACCGCGGCGAACGCGTCGAAGATCAACGATGGCGCGGCCGCGCTGGTGGTGACCTCGGCCGACTGGGCCGCCCAGAATGGCCGCAAGCCGCTGGCGCGCATCATCGCCCAGGCCACGGCGGCTCAGGAGCCGGAGTGGTTCACGACGGCGCCGGCGAAAGCGATCGAGATCGCGCTGAAGCGCGCCGGCATGACGGTGGGCGACATCGATCTGTTCGAGATCAACGAGGCTTTTGCGGTGGTGGCGATGGCGGCGATGAAGGACGCGAACATCCCGCACGAGAAGATGAACGTCTACGGCGGGGCCGTGGCGTTGGGACATCCGATCGGCTCCAGCGGCGCGCGTATCCTGGTCACGCTGCTGCACGCGTTGGAGACGCAGAACCTGAAACGGGGCATGGCCGCCATCTGCATCGGCGGCGGCGAGGCGGCGGCGATGATCGTGGAACGTGTGTGACGCGTCATAGCTGATTGTGACGGCTGTAACCTGCTGTTGCTTCCGCCGTCGAAAGGTGTATAGACCAATTGACTGGAGGAATGTCATGAGGAAATCGCTCGTCATCGCAGCGTCATTGTTGTTTGTCATCACTTCGGCGTTCGCCCAACAGACAACCCCTTCCAATAGCATCTCCGTCTTCGTTTCGGACCTGTCGGTGACGCACACGAGCTCCAACGGCACGAGCTTCGATGCCGGCTACGGGGCGGCGTTCGATCACCGGTTCGGCGAGCACGTGTCCGCCGAGCTGACGGTAACGACGCAAAGGATCCGGCAAAGCTACACGACGATCAGCCCGTCGGGGCAGCCGGTCTTTACCTCGTATACCAGAACGCTTCTTCCGGTCGACGCAAACGTCTCCTACCACTTCTTTACCAATAGCCGCTGGAAGCCATATCTCGGCGGGGGACTGCGGCTGGTGAGCGATACGGTCAGGAACGTTGCCCCGCTCAACAACTATCGGTTCACATCGCGCTCGGTCGATCCCGAGGTTTCCGGAGGGGTCACGTATCAGTTTCGCCCCAACCTCGGCCTGCGCTTCGACGCGAAGCAGACCATCGGCGGCAGCAATTCCGTTCTCGGGGAAGCGGCATTCAGCGTCTCCGCGGGACTGAGCTTCCGGTTCTGAGAGGGCGGTCTCGGGGTCTCGCGGTTACGCGGTCTCGGGGTGGTGGGACCGCGAGACCGCGAGACCCCGAAACCGCGCAACCCCGGTTTTACACGATCGCGTTCGCCAGCCCGGCGAGATCGTCGAACTTGAATTTCGGCGTTCCGCCGGGCAGCTCCGGCTGCCGCTGGCGATTGATCCAGGCGTTGTCGATTCCGAGTGTGTTCGTCGGGACGATGTCGTGAAAGTTGCTCTCGGCGGCGTGCAGCCATCGTGATGGGCCGATGAGCTCCCGCGCGGTCAGGAAATGCGCGCGGCCCGGCTTGTAGGAACGTACCTGCTGCGCGGTGACGACAATGTCGAAGTCGACGGTGAAGTGTTTGCGCGTCTCGGCGAGCAGGTCGTCGTCGATGTTGGACAGGATGCCCAGCCGGCAGCCGGCGGCGACGAGGCGCTCGAGCGCCGGATTGGTGTCGGGGAATGGTTGCCACGATGGAAGAGTGTCGGCGAGAAAGCCGGCACGTTCGGACGTGATCGGCCAGTGGAGGGCTTTGGCGACGCGCGTAGCCGTATCGCGCAGGATCTCGCGGTAACTGCGATACCCCTCCGCCTGGACGCGGTGCTCGACGTCCGCGTACGCGCGGAGAATGCCGTCGCGCGTGAACGTCACCTCGTCCGCCGCGGCGGCATCGAGGAAGGCGCCGGCGATTCCGGACTCCCAATCGATGAGGGTTCCGTAGCAGTCGAAGGTGACCACGTCGTAGCGAGGCATGGCCGCGCATTATGCGTGATCAGGCTCACAAGCGAGGGGTCGGGCGTGCTATACGTTCACCGTTCTCATGTACGAAGCCGCCTTGCGAAATCTGCGCACCGCCGAACGGTTTCTCATCGAGCCGCCGCTGACGGGCCGGTTTGGCGGCGCGGCCGCACTCGTCTGCGACATTTCGGTGAAGGGAGCGCGCTTCCGGCACGCGCATCCGCTGGAGATGGGGCAGAAGTCCGTCCTGCAGATGGCCATCGATGGCCGGACGTCGCCGGTGCATCTCGAGGCGGTCGTGGTCTGGACCAAGACCGATCCGTCCGCGCCGGGCCGCTTCGTCTCCGGCGTGCGGACATACGCGGACGCCGCTTTGATCGACGAACTGCTCGCCCACCTTCAGTCGCTGAAAAGGACCACGCGCATCGAGGAGCTGCGGTCGACCGATCGTTTCGATCTGACCCCGTCGCTGGATGGGATGTGGAACGCCGTGCCCGCGAGAATCGAGAATCTCTCAGCGCGCGGCGCGCGGATCGAGACGTTAGGACCACTCGCTCACTTCGCCGGTGGTCTGCTGACGTTCTCGGTTCCCGGCGCGGCATTGTCCGTCTCCGTCAAGGCCTCGGTGGCCTGGTCGACGATGAAGTCGGTCGATCCGTCGACGTACCGCACCGGTCTGTTCATCGATGAGAAGCCCGAGTTGCTGCGACTGGCCATCGGACAACTCTGCGAGATCGGCCGGGCATCGCTCGATACGATCTCGCTGGCGCTGAAGCTGAAAGTGATCCGGGCCCGGGCCCGTCAACTGGCGCCGTCGTATCCGGCGGCGGAGACGTCAGGCATTCCGACCGAGCAGTACCTGCTCGTCCAGTGTGTCCGCGAGGAGCTTCGCCTGAATCCCGACGAGGCCATGCACTGGTATCGCCGCGCGCGCCTGATGATCGCCGACCCCGCCACCCGCACCACCGCCCCCGCCATCGCCAACCACCCCGACGCGCTGGCGGTGTGGGAGTACCTGGACCGGTCGATCGACCCGTCGATCATCGGGCGGACGTTTCAGTTGCCTTAGGCGCCGAGGACGGGGAAATTCGAAAGGGCGGCGGCGACGGCGAGCG
>Ga0247668_1000119_pt1 | contig 23765 bp, 22 predicted proteins | sample CNK09_metaG_FD_182737 | JGI IMG/M metagenome (GOLD analysis project Ga0247668, IMG submission 182737) | Soil microbial communities from Purdue University Martell Research Forest, Indiana, United States - CNK09 | ecosystem: Environmental > Terrestrial > Soil > Temperate forest > Bulk soil...
GTCCTCTATCGCTGGTTTCTTCCTCTCCTGCGGCTGGATACCGTCCCGAAATTCGTGCAGCTCATCAAGCTGGTGCAGCAGGAAGCCGGGATGGGGAGCGAGCGCGTCCGTCCGCCGCGCCTCATGCTTGCCGGCCAGGAGCGCGACGAGGCGTTGGGCGTCATTCACGCGGCGCTGGGTGCGGGGTCGGGAGCATGAACGAGGTCGATCGCGCCGCGCGCGCGGCGACTGCATCATTTGCGAGCTTTGGACGTCTGGACGGGCGCCGAAAAGGGGAGATGCTGCGCGCCATCGCCGCGCGTCTGGAGTCGAATGGCGACGCCATCGTGCAGAGTGCGCGCGCAGAAACCGCGCTCGGCCTCCCGCGATTGCAGGGAGAGCTGGCGCGCACATGCAATCAATTGAGGATGTTCGCCGCATTGGTCGAGGAAGGATCGTGGGCCGGCGCGCGCATCGATCACGGCAGCGTTGACGTCCGCTCGATGTTGCGCCCGCTCGGACCCGTTGCCGTCTTCGGTGCAAGCAACTTCCCTCTCGCCTTTTCCGTGGCCGGCGGTGACACCGCCTCGGCGCTTGCCGCCGGATGCCCGGTGATCGTGAAAGCACATCCGGCACATCCGCAAACATCGAAACTGGCTGGCGAGGCGATCGCGGACGTCGTGCCGGAAGGGGTGTTCGCCTTGCTGTTCGATGACGGCTACGAAACAGGAATCGCGCTGGTGAAGCATCCGCTGATCAAAGCCGTCGGCTTCACCGGATCACTGCGCGGCGGGCGCGCGCTGATGGACATCGCGGCGTCCCGCGCGGAGCCGATTCCCGTGTTCGCCGAGATGGGGAGTATCAATCCGGTCTTCATCCTTCCGCGCGCGCTACGGGAGCGCGGTGCCGAGATCGCCGCCGGCCTGCACGCGTCGGTGACGCTCGGCGTGGGCCAGTTCTGCACGAACCCGGGCCTGGTCCTGACCACGCCCGACGAGAACTTCGTGCGCGAGCTGGAAACACGGATCGCCGCCACTCCCGCGGCGACGATGCTGACCCCCGCCATCCGCGATGCCTATCGCGCCGGCGTGGATTCGTTCACATCGATCGCCAACCGGCGTGCCTTCGTCGACGCCGAAGGCGGCGCGGCGTTTTTCATGGCCAGCGCCGAAAACTTTTTGGCGCACCGCGAATTGCGTGACGAGCTCTTCGGCCCTTCGACGCTGCTGGTCGCGTGCGACTCGCACGCACGCCTGCTCGAGGCCGCGCTTGCGCTCGACGGTCAATTGACGGCGACCATTCACGCCGCCGACGGCGAGATCGATGAATACCGCGATCTGCTGGAGATCCTGGAGACGAAGGCAGGCCGGATCGTCTTCAACGGCTATCCCACCGGCGTGGAAGTCGTCCCCGCGATGGTCCACGGCGGCCCCTACCCAGCGACCTCCGATGGCCGCTCGACCTCCGTAGGCACGCGCGCCATCGAACGATTCACGCGTCCCGTCGCCTGGCAGAACGCCCCCGATGCGGTTCTTCCCGACGAGCTGAAAGAATCGAATCCCCTCGGCATCCGGCGGATGGTCGACGGACGGTACTAGGACGAGAGCGTGACGTCCGAGGTAAGCTCGTTGTGACGTTACCGGTCGGCATCCGGCGGATGGTCGACGGACGGATCTAGCTAGGACGAGGGCATGACGTCCGAGGTAACCGCGCGTCGGCTATGCCGGCGTCTGGCTTCTGTATCACTCGTCTAGTAGCGCGTTGTGACGTTACCGGTTCTCTCGCGCCGGAGGCGCATCGGATATTAGCCGGTGGCAAGCGCGTTAGCGCGCAGCCACCGGTCCTCGGTGTTCCTGCTTCTCCAGCCCCGGAGGGGCGTCGGAGCTCACCACAAATAGTCTTCCTTGAATTCAATGCCGTGCTTTTCCAGAAGGCGAATGTATTCGTCCTGGAATGACACTTTCTTGTGATGCTCCTCTTGCCGGCTGATGTACTGCTTGAGGCGCGCGATATGGGAAACGCTCACCGTGAATCCGCCGTATCCCTCCTGCCATGCGAAACGCTTTTCGTGAATTTCCTCATGAATCCATTCGGACGACTGCTGTTTGATGTCGCGCAGGACGTCTGCAAGACGGTGCGTGGCCTTGAGGCCGATCAGCAAATGAACGTGATCGTCCACCCCACCGACGGTCTCCGGAATACCGCCCAATGTCCGGACGCATCCGCCAAGGTAGGCATGAAGACGCGGCCGCCAATCTGCCGCTATCAGTGGCACACGATTCTTCGTGCTGAATGTAAGGTGGTAGTGAAGGCTCAGATGTGTTGATGGCATTTCGATTCTCCGACGCCCCTCCGGGGCTGCGGAATTATTATCGCATCTGTTCCGGTGGCTGCGCGCTAACGCGCTTGCCACCGGCTAATATCCGGTGCGCCTCCGGCGCTGAATCCTCGACACAGGTCCGGCTGGCTACCGATCCTTCCCGGCCCTGACCACCACCCGCCCGCCCTTCATCACGAACGGGACGTGCTCGATGGTTGTGATGTCGTGCGTCGGGTCGCCCGCGACGGCGATCAGGTCGGCGAGGAGGCCGGGGGCGATGCGGCCGAAGTGGTCCTGCTGGCCGAGGATCTTCGCGTCGACGGACGTTGCCGCCAGGAGGGCCTGGGCGGGGGTCATGCCGGCGCGGACCATCCATTCGAGCTCGCGGTAGTTGTCGCCGTGCGTGAAGACGCCGACGTCACTGCCGCAGCCGATGGTGACGTTGTTGGCCATGGCCAGACTGAATGCGTGCAGAGCCTTGTCCATGCTGGCCGTGTACGGCTTCGTCCCTCGTTTGTAGCCCTGGAAGTATTCGGAGTAGGCCTCCTCGGCGGCGAGCGTGGGGAGGAAGGCCACGCCGTGCGCGGCCATGAGCTTGAAGACCTCGTCCGTGCCGCCGTATCCGTGCTCGATCGTGTCCACGCCCGCGAGCGTCGCCCGCCTCATCCCTTCCGCGGTGGTCGCGTGCGCGGCGACCGGCTTGCCGGCGCTGTGTGCCTCCTCGACGAGCGTCTTCAACTCATCGAGAGAGAACGTCGGCGTGGCATCGCTTCCGCCGCGCCCGTAGTCGGCGTACACCTTCACCCAGTCGGCGCCGTGCCCGATCTGCTGGCGTACCGCGCGCAGAATCTCCGCCGTGCCGCTGGCTTCCTGCGCCCCTTTCGCGGCGGGCTCGAAATCGGGAGCAAAGCCGTCCGGGCCCGGCCCGTAGCTGGCCGTGGCCACGATCGCCTTCGTGGCCACGAAGAGCCGCGGACCTGGGATGCGTCCTTCCTCGATGGCGCGTTTGACGGAGACATCCCCGAACCCGGCCCCTTCCGTGCCGAGGTCGCGCAGCGCCGTAAAGCCGGCCATAAGCGTGTCGCGGCTGTGAATCGTCGCCGCGATCGTTCGATACGCCAGCGGCTCATGAAGAACCTGGTCGTTCCACAGCGTCTCGTTGTAGGGGTGGAGGAAGATGTGCGAGTGCGCATCGATCAGTCCGGGGAGCAGAGTCATCCCCGGGAGGTCGATCGTCGTCGTTCCCGGCGGCACCGCCACGCTCCCGGCCGGTCCGACCCCGGCGATTTTCTCGCCGGTCACGAGCACGACCCACCCCTCGTGCGCAGCGGCGCTGGTGGCATCGAACACCCGCTGCGGATGGAGGAGGATGCTTTTCGACGCCTGAGGTGCGTCCGCGCCGAACGCCGGTGCAACTGTGACGAGAACCGCGGCCAGGCACGTAACGAGACGATGCATGAAGAGACCTCCGCCCGCATTCTGTCGTAGCGGGCGGCGCAGCTCAACAGGCTGCCATGTTCACCCAGGAAGTGGTGAAGAAGATGATCCGTGCCCGCTGAGGACGTGTGATCAACATCTCCTCGCAGACGAGCTACGTCACCGGCACCGTGATGACGTGAGCGGCGGCCTGTACACGTATCGAACGGTAAGGTACCCCCTGGGACCGCGGGCGTCTCGCCCGCGCGTGCAAGCGGCAGGATGTCGAGCATCAAACGCGGTCGAGACGCCCGCGCTCCCAGGTTCGCGGATAACCACTTACGAGAGCCAGTTCTCCACATCGAGCGATTCGAATGCGGCCATGCGTCGAAAGTCCGAGTCCTCGCTAACGATCACGGCATCGCGTTCGATTGCAGACGCCGCGATCCACAGATCGTTATCGGTGAAACCGAGCTTCGTCAGATCAAAGGCCCGCCGCCGGGAGCGATCTTTCGGCCCGAGCTTCATGAGAATCCCAGCCTTCAGGTCGGCATAGATCTGAGAGATCGCCGGTGAAATCGCAATTTGATCGATCCGGCCCAGGAAGTCTTCGACGGCCAGAGCGTTCTCTATGCGCCGCTCCGAGATCAACGCGCCATAGCGAAGTTCGCCGCCGACGACCACGGACGTCATAAGCCGCTCCAACGGACGCTCGTTGAGCACGGCAAGCATTCGTTCGTCTCGGGCGATCAGGCGGAAGCAGTGATTCGTGTCGAGCAGATACGGCTTCAAGAGCGTGCTTTCGATCTCGTCTCGGTGACGATACGAACGATCTCGTCAAGATCATCGCCGCACCACCCAGGAGCTGATCGCAGCAATGAGGCGGCCGTTGATCGACGGCCTTCAGCCTGGAGAGATCGGGACGCGCTGGCAATTCGAGTGTTCGTACGCACGCGAGAAGACTTCGCGGGCTTCTCGTTTTCGCGATTGCTCCCGACTCGTTGCTTGCTTCTTGTCTTCAACAATGTCTTCCTCCTTCTCTTCTCCATCTCCCGCATCCGTCACATCTTCCTACAGCCACGGCCGCATGTCAGCATTATGCAGGCGGAGGGGCTCCTCGGGTGGACGCGGCGGCAGATCTTGGATGACGAAAGGCTTTATCCGCAGATGACGCAGATTAGACGCAGATGGAAGACGGTTTTATCCGCGTACATCTGCGTCATCTGCGGATAAGCCTTCCCGGCCTACTTCGCGATGGCCAGCACCTGTCCTTTGATCCACCGGTTGATGCGCGCATCGAGTAGATCCAGCGGGAGACTGCCGCCGGCCAGCACCTCGTCGTGAAAGCTGCGGATGTCGAAGTGGGAGCCGAGCTGCTGCGTGGCACGTGTCCGGAGCTCGCGGATCTTGAGCTGGCCGAGCTTGTAGCTGCACGCCTGCGCCGGCCAGGAGATGTAGCGGTCCGTCTCCGACTGGATGGTCGGCTCGTCGACGGCGTGCGAGTTGCGCATGTACTCGACCACCTGGTCGCGGCTCCATCCCATGTCGTGGATGCCGGTGTCGACCACCAGACGGACGGCGCGGAAGAGCTCCGAGCGGAGACGGCCGTAGTCCGAGCCGGGATCCTGGTAGAAGCCGACCTCTTTCCCGAGCTGCTCGGCATACAGCGCCCACCCCTCGGTGTACGCGGAGTTGCCGCCGTGCTTGCGGAACTCGGGCAGCCCCTTGAGGGTCTGCTGGATGGAGAGCTGCATGTGGTGCCCGGGGATGCCCTCGTGGTACGCCACCGCTTCGTCGTTGATGAACGAGCGGCTTTGAAAGTCCGAGACGGCCACCGAAACGCGGCCGGGGCGCTTCCCGTCGGGCGTTCCGGTCTGATAGTGCGTGGCCGCCGCCTTCTGGAAGTCGGGGATCGGTTCCACCGTGACCGGTGCCGAGGGGATGACGGTGAAGAGCTCCGGAAGCTTGGGCCGCATCTGCTTGATGTAGCGGTCGAAGTCGTCGACGATCGCCTGCGCCGAGGACGGCTTGTACTTCGGGTCGGATTCGATGTGATCGCGGAAGCCGGCCAGATCGCTGTAGCCGTTGGCCTTGGCCAGCGCGGTCATCTCGGCGACGATACGGTCGTACTCGGCCAGCCCGATGCGATGAATCTCCGCGGGCGAGAGGTTGGTCGTGGTCAGCCGCCGGATGGCGGCCTGATAGCGGCGCTTGCCGTCGGGCAGACTTTCGACACTGAGCGTGGCCCGGCCGTTAGGGACGTACTCCGAGGTGACGAACGACGCGAACTGCTTGTACGCCGGCAGGACCTCGGTGTTGACGGTCGCCGTGATGTCATCCGTCAGCCGCTTCTTGTCTGCATCCGAAAAACTCGCCGGCATCTTCCTGATCGGGATGAGGAAGGGGTCGGCGGCGATGATGCCGGCGCACTGCGCGGGGATCTTCTCCGCCAGGAACTTGACGATGACCAGGTGGTCCTTGACCCCGGCGCGCATGACCTCCTCGGTCTGGAGCAACGCCTTCGGGATCTGGTGCAGCCGCGCTATGTAATCCTCGTAATGCTTGACGGAATCGAGCGGGACGGCGTTCGGCAGGTCGGCGAGGTTCGTGTGAATGCCTCCCTGGGCATTGACCGGCATCTCGTAATCCTTCAGGTCGTAATCATCCATCCCCTCCTGCAGGTTGCGGAGGAAGAGATCGTGCGAAGTCCGGTCCTCTTCGCTGAATCCCTCGGGTGAGATGGCTTTGATGCGCGCCAGAAAGCCGGCGTTGATCTCGTGCCGGTGGGCGACGGCGCCCAGCGAGTTGTCGCCGAGCTTGTCGTTGTAGCGGTAGTCGCCGACAGCCGTGGCCCGGGTAGGGGAGAGCTTGAGGTCCGTCTGCCACGACTCCTCGAAGAGCGCGTTCTGCGCGGCGAGGCGGGATTCGACGGAGTTGCCCGCCTTCGGCTGGGCCGACGCGGTGAGGGTGGCAAATGCGAGAGCGGAGGCGACTGCGAAGGCGAGAGAAGAAGACGTACGCATTCGCGGAGCGTAGCAGAGCGCGACGTTCCTTTTTCATGCGATTTGTGAGGGCCAGACCTTCGTTTCGCGAAGCGTTACAGGGCAAAGACTATGGGCAGAACGAAGGAGCGGAGATGGTGGCCGAGCCTTGGGCAACCAGCGCAGCCGGCCGTGCCGGCGCGAGGGGCGAAGATCGCCCCTCGCGACATTCTCAACGGTTTACCTCCGATGATGTCGGTGGTGAGTCATGCGGTTGTGTCTCAGCGATTGCACGCCGTTACCGACCGCCGCGCCGATGACGGCTCCCGGCGGGCCGGCGACGGCCGCCCCGGCCACGAGGCCGATCGCCGTGCCTTTGACACGGCTCTTCGGCTTGGACCAGTCGTTACCGAATGCAGTTGTGGCTGGCAGAAGCAGGGCTACGGAGAGGACACCTGCCATGAGTTTGTGCTTGTTCGAGGATTCCATAGTGAACCTCCTTGCCTTGGATAATTGCGAAGCCAATACCAGGTTTGACGGACCGTAACCTACTGACAGGGAATGGGTTGTGTGCCAGTCTCAGACGTGTGCTTGCAGAGCACGCTGCATTAGGCGCTCCGTTCAGAAACGTAACAACTTGACCACGTCTTAGGCTACGGATATCGTCGTAGCCTCGCCGGGAGTCGTAGGAGCCATGAGCCACGCACGCTTATCAAAAGCCGAGACGCGCATCCTGGAGCAGTACTGGAAGCTCGGAACATGCTCGGTCCGCGAGATCCTCGAGAGTCTGCCCGAGGAGGAGCGGGTTGCGTACACGACCGTCCAGACGCTCGTGTACAGGCTGGAGGAGAAAGGGGCGCTGCGCAAGGCGCGAAAGATCGGCAATGCGCAGCTCTTCGAGCCGGCCATCGACCAGAGCGACTATCGGAGCGGGCTGGTCCGGGATCTCCTCGATCTGTTCGGCGGCTCTCCGCGGCTGCTTGTCTCCGATCTGCTCGAGACCGGCACGCTCACACTGAAAGACCTGAAGGCTCTTCAAACGGCGGCAGGCAGCAGGAGCGGCCGCGGCCGAGGAGGGAAACCGCATGCATGAGCTGATCACGCGCGGGTTGTATTACCTCCAGGTCCACCTCCTGTATGCCTCCATCGTCTGGATCGCTGCCTGGTCTCTGACATCGACGCTGCGCGGCAGCGCCACCACGAAATACTGGATCTGGGTGGCGACGTCGTTCAATTTCGTTTTCCCGCTGGGCGCGCTTCTCGACAGATACTGGACCTCGCTTCTCCTCCCCGCATCCCCGCTGGGCGTCATCGGCGACATGGCCGGCAGCATCTCGCGAAGCCCCGCCGCCTCGCTGCTCTTCGGAGTATGGCTGACCGGCGCAACATTGATGTCTACGCGCCTCTGTTTGCGCGTAAGGGCGGAGCGCCGCAATACACAGAAGGCAAGCCGGCGCGATCCGATGATCGTCGCTCACGGCGTCCCGGTACGTTTCGCCGCGAGCCGTCAGGGTCCGGCAGCGAATGGGGTGTTGCGTACGCACATCTCACTTCCCGACGGGATCGAACGATTGCTGAGCGAGCACGAGCTCAACGCGGTCCTGATCCATGAGGTCACCCACGCCCGGCGGCGCGACAACCTGATCCGCCTGATTCACGAAGCCGGCCTTTGTGTATTGTGGTTTCATCCCTTCCTCTGGATGACAGGCTCCCGCCTTTCCCTCTATCGCGAGCTCTCCTGTGACGAGTCCGTGATTCAGAACGCGCATGGCGGAGACCTGGTCTCGGCGCTCGCAAAACTCGCCAATCCCGAAGAAACGTTCCTGCTGCAGTCGACAGCGTCGTCATTCCTGAGTCACCGGCTTGCGCGGCTGATTGCCGCGCCGCCCCAGCGGGCGCGCCGCGCGGCGAGCATCCTCTTGTCCCTGATGTTCAGCGCCGTGCTCCTCTGGGGCTTCTTCGGAACGGTGACGCACACGGCATGTTGTTTCATTACCAGAAGGTAATCGCTCTACATCACCGCCTCAAACTCCGGCAAGAAGTTCGTCCACTACTCCGCCGCGGAAGAGGTGGATCTGATACGAGCCCGTCGACGTAGGCGAAGTTCGGGAAGCTGAGCGCGAAGCGTCGAGCCGGAGTGGATGCCGCATCCTGTTGGCCCTCCACGAAGTGCAGGCCCGGCGACTAACCCGGCCACGCCAGCGCCATCCCCAGCTCCGGCATCGCCGACGCCAGCTCCTCCGCATGCGCCGAGGCCAGGTCTTCCAGCTCGCGCGTCAGGATGGCATCGACCGACGTCCCCTCCCGCTGCGCCAGCACCCGCAACATCGTCTGCTGATACCACGGACCCGCGCCCGCAACTCCACCAGCCGGATCGCTTCTGGCAGCACCGACGGCGCATCTGCCCCGAGGGCCTCTTCGATCACCGACTGCGGCTCGCGGATGCGTTGCGGTGCATGGCGACGAAGTTGGTTGAGGTTCCGGATCGGAAGACTAGCGCCTCCAGTGGGTCGGAGAGGAAGTGAGGCTCCAGGAACTTGAGGAAACAGACGCACATGCCGTTCGGCTCAACCGACGCTTGGTTACGTTGTCTCCACGAAGGGGAGTTGGCACTTCGCTTACAGGGGACATTCGCGGACACATCTCGACCAAGCCGTTTTCGCGCCGAATGCCATGCTCATTGGCCATCCCTCGGCGTATCAACAGTTTACGAGCCGCGGTGAGAATGAAGATGTGGTTCCGGAGGCTGCCTCCGTTGCGCATGCTATTGACGAGCACCGTATGACACGCAGTATAATGCCCGACGTCCGGAACATTTGCTCCGTCGCAGAGAGTCCGTGGCAGAGAGAAGGATGTGTCCTTATGGACCTAGAGCCACAACGCGCTTCGATACCCGAGTGCTTTCGCGATCGGTTTCAGTTTGGCGATAATATTCATGGTCAAGTTCAGCTGAACAACCTCGAACGCGACGCGATCGACTCACCCGAATTCCAGCGGTTGTTTCGGATTGCTCAACTGGGCCTCGTCGATATCACGTATCAAAACGCGGATCACACTCGTGGTGCACACAGTATTGGGACTTGCCACACTGCACAGCTCCTTCTCGCTGCGCTAGCACAGAATCGCGAGCGTCGCGACGGGAACATGCTCGAAGTGTCGATTGCTGAGAAAATTCTCGTTAGGCTTGGCGCGCTATTGCACGATATTCCTCACGGTCCGTTCTCACACGACATCGAGAGAAAAAAGCATCTCATTAAGTCGTTCGATCCCAATTTCAAAATAAAGTCTGAGCACGGCCCATTTGAAAAACACGACGACTACTCTCAGAATGCGGCCTTTTCTATTGCTGTCTTCGATACGAAACAGAGTGTGCTAGCGCGGATCCTATCGTATTACTCCAAACCATTTTGGGAATTACTTCGGACAGAGCGGGCAGAGCATCTAAGAGATTTCATTGCGATTGCGGAGGAGTGGCCAGAGGCTGAAACGGAGATGTTACCGCAACTCCTCTTCCACCTCTTCGCGTTCGAAGACCTCTCTGATGCACAGCAGCATACGTTCCCCGTCCGCCATACGTTTGATGGCGACGTGATGTCGTGGCACTTAGGTCCCGACGCACTTGCAGCCAGACTCCACCGGGCGTGGTATCAACCATTCCGCCACGAGATCATTGGCAACACTCTTAGCGCCGATCTAATGGATTACCTCGCACGCGACTGCTCGCATCTGCATATCAAAGGCGGAATTGACGACAACCTACTGCGCCACTATGTCCTCACGAAATCATCAGAGAACCCACCTCAGTACCGATGTGCTATCGATTTGTATGACCACAAGAGAGGCATCATTCGGACGGATCGGCTGAACGACATCTTTCAGATGCTTGAAATCCGTCACACAATCCACGAGAAGGCTGTCTACCATCGCATGGCGCAGAGCGCGCTGGCCATGCTCAGCCGAGCCATCAAGCTCGGCCAAGCTTACGAAGAACGGCAGACAAATACGCCGGGTGTGGAAACGCCGTCACCGCTAACGGCCGCGAGCTTGTACGGATTCAACACGTCCACCAGCGTTGCACTGCACGGCGACGAACATTTTCTAGGACGGCTTGTAACTCACAAGAATCCAATGACCTCCCAACTTTCGCTGAAGTTGGCAGAACGCCGACTCTTTCGACCGCTCATGATCCTCCCCGGACATCGAGTGCGACGACTGATCCCAGGGTCATTTCAGGGTGCCGACGACGCCCGACTCGACAAGAACTTTCGCGAACTCGCAGCTATCATGGATGCACCTGTTTTTGCACCGTTTTTTCACGTTGTCTCCGCGGCGATCGAAGGCCTTCTGCGGCACGAGTTCACGAACATCACTGTTGATCGCAGCGGGAGTGCCGCCACCGGGTCGCTGGAGTCGTTTCTACTGCATTTCGGCAAGGTCGACAACGCAATTCGAATGCCAGCCAATCACCGTGTTATTTTTTGGACTCTGCCGTACAAGCAGCTATTCAAGGATCCAGCGATTGTTGTCACTGCAAAGAGCGGCCCAGTGCTTAGTCTCGACGAGCTCTACGAGTACACGACAGAACAACTGGACACAGAGGAGTTGCGTGAGTTTGGGCTCATTCACGAGCGAGTCAAGTGCGGTATACGCGACGCAGACGTTCGCTATTCACAGCTCTGGAAGATTTATGTATTCATCAGTGACGGACTGTTCTACGGCGGGAGTGTTGCAAAACTCATCAGTGATCCAGACGACTACGCTGCCGGCTGCGCCGAAGGCGGTGCTCGCCACCTCACGCATCTGGAGTCCGCGCGTGATCTCGCGGCCAGTGCAATCAAGGAAGCTTGGGAGTACTGGAACACGTACAAGGGTACGTTTCATGGTCAGAGTGCAGCGGCAGAGCAGTTTTTGCTCGGTCGCCCCGATGACCACATGATGAACCAATTGATCGGGCGCGTCCTCATGCCGACGCCTACTGACGGAGCATCCGAAGTGCGACTCGAGCAATACCAACACGGTGAGGGAGAGAGCCACTCACGCTGCCGGGACATTCGGTACCGCTTCGAGCGACCTGAGGAAAACAAACCACAAATCAGAGGCCTTTTGGAGGCCCTTGGCGTGCAGAAACCATTCTTCGGCGCCGAGGCGGAGGAGCTTTTCAGGATCATCGCGCCCGACGCAGAGTTGGTGACGGCGCTTGGAACCGCATCACCGGCTGAAGCCGCGCGGATGCTGCGCGAACGCATAGTGGAGCGTCGACTCGCAGCAGCCCTACCACCTCGTGAGGACGAGCGACCGCACGAATCCATCGGCGCTGCGGCGAGTGGTGCTTTCACTCAAGCGGAAGGCATTTCTGCGGCACGTGAGGCTATCGCTCACGGAAACTTTGTGTTAGCGAAGGAGTTATTACGTATTGCGAAAGGGGCCCTGCCTGAGGGAACGCCTGACCGTCAAATTGCTTCCGATCTTTACGACGCGGTCGACACGGGCAAGAACTACGACGATCTACTCAATGTTGCGAGACAGAACTACCGTCGCACCGAGTACGCCGCCGCCGAGCGCGCTCTTGACTTTCTCGCGGCGCCCGAAAAGGATATCATCCTCTACCCACTCCTGAGTACTGCGCATGTCCTCCGTGCAGAAATACATGTCATGAAAAACAAGGATCGTGATGCGTCACGTGATCTCGATGCAGCGGAGGCTTACGCTGGCGGAGCCACGGAGCAGTTGGCGACCATCAAGCGCTTACGTGGCAATATTTCGTGGCGTGCGCGACTGAGAATGGTCCAGGATCGGCAGCAACGCGTCAAAATCAGCGGCCCACCCCCGGATCTGACACAAGTCCTTGTGGATTTGACAGATCATGACCAGGAGCAACTGCTCACGCTGCTTGAGGACGGACTGGCGGCAACGACGCGAGATGCCGCATACCAACGCAGTGAACCTAAGAAGAATAAGACTTTTAGCGACGACGATTGGAGAGCCCTTTACGAACGCTTCACGAACGCCGCGGCGGGAGAGACCTAGAAGCCTCAGCACGCCCGAGCGGCGGTTGATCGCCAGAGCAGGAGTCACCACGGTGAGTGAGGCCGTGGAGGAGGTAGCGAACCAGGTGCTGGGTCCTACCTATGATCTCCCTGTCGATCTTCATCACCTCGCCCGAACTCTTCACGTCACCGTGCGCAAGCACGCTCCGATTGACGTACTCGGTGAGACCCGCCGGGTTCCGAATGGCTACGAAGTGGCCTTGCGCGATGGTCAGTCGCCGCAACGCTGGCGATTCACATTCGCGCACGAGCTAGCGCATGTTCTGCTCGATGGCAGCAAGAGGATGCTTCTGCCGACGGCGAATCTTGAACATTTATGCGACCGTATTGCTGGGGCGATCCTGATGCCGCGAGCGGACGTGCGCTCGCGCATCATGAAGCGAACCGCTGCAGAACTTATATGCATTGCGGCGGACTTCAACGTGTCGCTTCATGCCGCAGCGGCACGATTTGCACTCTTCACTGGCGCGAGTGTGTTTCGCGCAAGCCCGGCGACGTCGACCGCCCCGGTTGCAGTTGTCCAACTTGCGGGGGTCCTTTCACACGGCGATTCGAATGTTCGGCGTACGATCGCAGACGCGCTACCCGAATGTCGGCCCACCATTGCAAGCACGCAGCACGGCAATGCGCATCACCTGTGGGATGTTGAATTCGCACCGCTTCGCAAGGGGGACATCTTGTGCATCTTCCTGCGTCGCGAAGTGCTCTTACGCTAAAACTCCCCATTTCTCATAGTGATCTAGAAGCTCGCAGCCACGCCAGCGCGGTCGCTGCCCGCGCTTGCGGCGTCGTCCCACCGTGTGACCTCGCGTGACGGCGAGGTGTCGCATGTCCCTAAAGAACGGTAATCGCCCAACATGCACGTGACCATGGACATCCACGACTACCCGCGCGTGCGCGAAGACCGAAGCACTCATCGAGCGCAGCACAATCAGGGATCGGAACAACTGCTCGCGATGCATGCACTCAGGCCGCCACGGCTTTCTCCGAAACGGCGGACGAGGGTTGTCCGACGCTCATCTTGATCGAGCGTGTGATGATCGCTACAGAGCAAGTTGCTTCGATGGCTTCTTCGTCGCGGGACCTGGATGTTCTCATCGTCGCCGTAGGCATGGCCGGGGTGGCAGCGTCGGCGCTCGGTCAGGGAGGCATCCGCTCGGTTGTCGCTCGAGATACAGGACCGCATCGGCGATCGCATCTGAACCGTTGGAAGAAGCCGTCGTTCGACATGCGTGCGGGTTGGATTGCCATCTGACCATCAATCCTCTGTGGAGCTCGCTCGGAAGAAGAAGATGCGCTCACGCATTCGCACCTGGGGAAACTCTCCGAAACGGATGCGAACGGCCACGTGCTTCCACGCGAGCCAGCTCGGCGTCATCGGAGACCCCTGAAAGTCTGGTCGTGTTCGGGGCTACGATCGTGGCAACCTCGTCGTCCAAATCAATCTGACCCGGAGCTGACATGGCCCCTGGAGAGCAGCTCGGTAGCGCTGAAGAGCCGGTATCAGGTTCGTCAGTTGCATAATCCGTCAAATGCGACATCTGACGAAATGCTCGAGGGTTCCCCCGTGACCGCCCCCTCCCTCCCACCCCCGCTGGGGCTCGCTGCGCCATCGATGGAAGACCACCTCTTCCCGCGCCTCACCGACGCCCAGATCGAGCGTATCGCCGCCCATGGTCATCGACGCGCCATCGCGCGCGGGGAGGTGCTCGTCGAGGTGGGGCAGAAGATCGTCCCCTTCTTCCTCGTCGTCGACGGCGCGGTGGAGGTGTTGCGGCCGGCCGGCGGGACCGAAACCCTCATCGTCACGCACCGGCATGGGCAATTCTCGGGGGAGGGGACCATGATCACGGGGCGGAGGGCGTTGTCGCGGCTCCGCGTCAGCGAGCCGGGGGAGGTGATCGAGCTCGATCGGGAGCAGTTGCTGGCCCTCATTCACACCGACGCGGAGTTGAGTGAGATCCTCATGCGGGCGTTCATCCTCCGGCGCAGCGAGTTGATCGCGCGGGGGCTCGGCGACGTCGTCGTGATCGGCTCGGTGCATTGTGCCGGCACGCTGCGGATCAAGGAGTTTCTGACGCGCAACGGGCATCCGTACGCCTACGTCGACCTCGATCGCGACGCCGAGGCGCAGGAGCTGCTCGATCGGTTTCATGTGAGCGTGGCCGATGTGCCGGTGCTGATCTGCCGCGGCGACGCGGTGCTGCGCAATCCTTCCAATCAGCGGATCGCCGAGTGCCTCGGTTTTAACCCTGCCATCGACCCGGAGCAACTGCACGACGTCGTCATCGTCGGCGCGGGGCCGGCGGGACTCTCGGCGGCGGTGTACGGCGCGTCCGAAGGCCTCGACGTTCTGGTGTTCGAAGCGAACGTTCCCGGCGGACAGGCCGGCTCCAGCTCCAGGATCGAGAATTATCTTGGGTTCCCGACCGGCATTTCCGGACTGGACCTCACCGGGCGCGCGTACGCGCAGGCCCAGAAGTTCGGCGCCCAGATCATGATCGCCAAAGGAGCGGCCCGGCTGACCTGCGATCGGCATCCGTTCGCCGTGCAGACGGACGACGGACAGCGCGTCCTGGCGCGTGCGCTCGTCATCGCCACCGGCGCCGAGTATCGCCGGCCGTCGTTCGCGAACGCCACGCAATTCGAGGGGGCGGGGCTGTACTACGGCGCCACGCCGATGGAAGCGCAGCTCTGCGCCGGCGAGGAGGTCATCGTGGTCGGCGGCGGCAATTCCGCCGGCCAGGCGGCCGTGTTTCTCGCCCAGAGTGTGAAGCACGTGCACCTGCTGGTCCGCGCGGGCGGCCTGGCAGAGAGCATGTCGCGCTACCTCATTCTCCGCATCGAAGATAACCCTGGGATCACGCTGCACACCCACACCGAGATCGTCGGTTTCGAAGGGAAAAACCACCTCGAACGCGTCCGCTGGCGTGACAATCAGAACGGTGACGAGGAGCCGCGCGACATCCGCCACGTCTTCATGATGACCGGGGCCGCGCCGAACACCCGCTGGCTCGACCGGTGCATCGTGCTCGACGACAAAGGATTCATCAAGACCGGTCCGGATCTATCGCGAGAGGATCTGGCCGCGGCGGGGTGGCCGCTTACCCGCCCTCCGTATCTTCTCGAAACGAGTCGTCCCGGCGTCTTTGCGGTGGGGGATGTGCGGGGCGGTAACATCAAGCGCGTCGCATCTGCCGTCGGCGAGGGTTCCATCGCCATCGCCTTCGTCCATCAGGTGCTTCACGAGTAAAGGAACGTCGATGCCGGCTCAACGCTGCGATCACCTCGAAGCCATTACGACCGTCAAGCCGCCGAAGCGCCACGAGTGCGACGAGTGCGTGAAGATCGGCTCCCGCTGGGTCCATCTGCGAACATGTCAGGAGTGCGGCGGGACGCATTGCTGCGACGACTCACCCAACCGTCACGCCTCCAAACACGCGCGCGCGACCAGCCACCCGGTCATCGCCTCGGCGGAGCCAGGCGAACGCTGGCTCTACTGCTACCCGGATGAGGCGTTCGTCGAGTATTGAAGCGACGCTCCCAGGGGTGGAACGAACGACTTGAGCTCACGCGGAGGCGCGGAGACGCGGAGGAGATGACGAGGACCTTCTTTCTCCGCGCACTCCGCGCCTCCGCGTGAGTCCTTCCCGGAATTACACGCTACTGATGGGTTAGGCCCCGGACACTGAATCCGACGAGCGCTCCGCACCGTGTAACGTCTCGCTCCCTCGCCGCACTACTTCTCGATCGCCGCGGATGAATCCGGGCGGAAAGGAAGGAATCTCCCCATGGCAACTACCAAACAGTCGGGTGTGGACAAGGCAATGACCGATGCACTGAGGGCGGGCGGGGTCCCGAGGGAGGCGCTGTCGAGCGCCATCAGTTTCGTCAAGGAGCTGTCGGCCAAAGGGTTGAAGCCTGTGCGCGGCTTGCCGAACGGCATTCCGCCGGTCGTGGACAGCGTGAGGATCGAGGTCCACGTCGCACCGAATCAGCTGGCATCGCTGCTGCCGTTCCTGCAGCGGCCCGAAATCCGCGGACTGAATATCCTGACCAAGGGCATCCCGGTGCCGCACCTGTTCGAGGCTCAGTTCGACCTCTCCGTTCAACGATGACTCCACAGACCCAGCAACAGCCGGCGGCGTTCGCGCCGCCGGTGGGCCTCGGCCAGCGCATTCTGCAGGTCCATCCGACGCTGGCGTGCAACCTCCGTTGCACCCACTGCTATTCGTTCTCGGGTCCGGAGCAGCGCGGCGCGCTCGATCTCTCCCTCCTGCGCGACGCGCTCACGGATGCCGCCGCATTGGGCTACGAGTCGGTTGCAGTCTCCGGCGGCGAGCCGTTGGCCTACCGCGGGCTCGTTCCGCTGCTCGAGCACGCGCGGTCGCTCGGTCTGCGCACTCTGGTGACGACCAACGGCACGCTTCTGGATGACGTCCGCACGCGCCGCCTGCGCGACCTCGTCGACGTACTGGCGATCAGCGTCGACGGCCCTCCCGAGATCCACAATCAGGTCCGGGCCTCGGAGCGTGCATTCGAGCAGACCGAGGCCGGCATCAAGGCCGCGGCCGATGCCGGAATGTGCTTTGGGATCATCCACGCTCTCTCGCGCCGGACCTGGGAGCATCTGGCCTGGCTGGGCGACTTCGCCGTCGAGCACGGCGCTGCGCTTCTGCACATCCATCCACTGGAGCGCTCCGGCCGAGCCGCGGCCGGTATGGCCGGCGACGCGCCCGACGACGATGTATTGGCGCGCGCGTGGCTCATCATCGCCGCCATCGAAGCCGAGCACCCCGGCCTCACCGTGCAGTACGACGTCTTCGACCGCGACCTTCTCCGGCAGCGCCCGGAACTTGTCTATGCCGGGGATCGGGACTCAGTCAGCGGCATCGCCTCTGACCTCATGGGAGTGCTCGTCGTGGAAGACGATGGCTCCGTCGTCCCACTCTCCTACGGCATGTCGCGCGCCCTGGCCGTCTGCAACCTCCGTCACCAGCGCCTGGCCGACGCCTGGTCCGAATACGAAAAGACTCGTTACCTCTCCTTCCGCTCCCTATGCCGTGACGTGTGGCGCGAAGTCGCCGCCACGGAGAGCGAACTGCCGTTTTTCGACTGGCACGAGCTGATCGTCGCCCGCAGCCGCGTCCCTCATCCTTCCGGGTAAAAGAGGAACAGCACGCAGCCGGTCGATGACTGCGGGACGTGCGCGCTGCCGGCAGGGGCATGGATGAACGTACCAGGAGGGTAGTCGCGAACACCGTCGTTGAAGATACCCGAGACGACAAAGACCTCTTCCGGGCCAGGCCCGTGAACCTCGATGCCGTCAAAGCAGGCTCCGGCATCGATCTCCACGAGCTGCGCGTGCGCGCCGTTGGCACCTCGCCAGAGATTGCGAATGCGAAAACCCGGAAGGCGCTCCACCGCCGGCGAATCCTCCGGGAGGACCGACGTCATCGGATCGACGGACCCGTTCTGCTCCGTCATGACATCCTCTGCGGGGCGTCGACCGTCAGCTCGTTCCGGACGTTCCCGGTATTGAGCGTCCCAGCGGGCTCGAACAAAATGACATGCGCTTCCTCGGCGGCAACGGGACGGTGCTCGATGCCGCGCGGAACGATGTACATCTCACCCGCGCTCAGGACGACCGGGCCGGTGCGGAGCTGAATGGTCAGCTCCCCGGCCACCACGAGGAACATCTCATCCTCCTGTTCATGCGAGTGCCAGGCGAACTCCCCCTTCACCTTCACCAGCTTCACTTCCTGCCCATTCAGCTCGCCGACGATCTTCGGTTGGAAGTAGCCGTGGAACTGTTTGAACGTTTCGGCGAGGTTCACCTTATGCGCCATCGAAATACTCCTCTGGTTTCAGAACGGCAGTTTGTTGATGAAGTCCTGCGAAAACCTTACGCCTACGCCATCGTTCATCATCAGCGGATCGGCGACGCGTCCAAGCGTAATCGTGGTCGTGAGATCCAACCTCAGGGCGACGCTGGCGTGCGTCACTTCGCCTGCCTTCAATTGCAGGTGCTCCATCTTCGCCTCTCGGAAGCCTGGGAGTGTCACCTCGACGCGATAGAGCCCGTCGTCCAGCGGAGTGATGTTGAAGGCACCATGGATGTCCGTGACCGCGGTGAACACGCGCGTTGCAGTCTCGCCTCGGATTGTGATGGTGACCCCGGGGATCGGGTCACCTGCCTCTTCACGAACCACGCCGGTGAACACCGCCGGCTGCGACGTGGCCACGCGTTCGATTTCGAGCTTGACCCTGGATCCATGGGTCTTGAGCCGCGGCTTCTCGCCGGCCTTGGCACCGAATGCAAAGGCGGGGAGACTGCACAGTGCCGCGATCAACGCGGCCGCCACGCGCGACGCCCGCCGCCGCATCGCTCGCATTCCCGTCGGGCAGTCGCGAGTGATCACCGTACCGTCGGCGCGCCGGTACAGACGTGCGCAGACTCGTCCTTCTGTCCGAAGAATGAGCGCGCGCACTTCGTCGCGTGTCATCTCAGCGAAGTTGTAGACATTGAGGCTGCAGAGCGTGCAGTGACGCACCCGCTCATCGCCGGCCATTCCCTCCCAGCCGGCCTGGCACGGTTCGGCGATACGGAGACGTCCTAATGGATCGTGTGCCTTGGGCATGGCCTTTGATCGAGTCTACGGCGCGATGCGCGGGTACGCTGTCAACGACGGGGAAACGATCGGTTGAAGGATTCTTACTGTCGCGAGGCCGCGGGCACTGGGTTTGAACACACCCGAAGGCGCGAGCGAATAACGATCGCACCGTGCAGGTGCCGAAATCGCGACGCCGTAAGATCCCGTATGTCAGCGGTTTAGCTGAAGTAAAAAAACAAAGGCCTGACCCTATTGCTCCTCCATGAAAATCATACGCGTCACTGTTTCATTTCTTTTCCCACTCTTCTCCTTCAGGCCTGCTACTGCCGCGACGCCTGACATCCGCGAAGCGATGCCGGCGACGATCACGCTGGCAGGAGCGCAGGCGCCGGCGTGGGTCGAGGCATCGATTGCAGTAACTCCCGTGGGCACCGTCAACGGGGAGGTGTTGCCAGAGCATGGCGCGGGCGTGGCGGCCTTGCTCGCCCTGCCGCAGACCAATGGCAATGGCTGCGTATCGGTAGGTCCCATCATCCAGGACCGGCCCTTTACACGTCAGCGCGGTAGCTTCGAAGACCTCATCACTCACAGCCGGTCGGTCGTTCTGGCGCGCGTCAGTGGAAAAGCATACGGATTTTGGGCCGGCATCCCCGGACAACTGCTGCAGGTAACTCCGGAACGCGTTTTCGGCAATCGTCTGACCCGTGTGTACTACTACTATTTCGTGCCGGTCGGCACGTTCCGCGTTGGTAACACGACGATTTGCAAGACGGATTCACGGTTTGCCACTCCCGGCGAAATCGGCAGCGATGTCGCGCTATTCGTCGATCAACCTGCCGATCGGGGAAACATGCTCTTCGTTCTTGAGCCGGAGGACATCGTCGGAATCAATCGAGATGGCTCCCTGCGCCTGCCCGCGACCCTGGCGCAATCCGCGGGGACGAACATATGGACGAGGTCGGATCTGGTCGATAAGGTGAGAAATCAGCGTCATGAGGTGACGCGATGATCCGAAGGCAGCTTAGTGGCGAGGGACAGCGGCGAGTTTCGCTGACCTGCTGGCTCCACGGCAGTATTGCTGGACCTCGGCGAGAATATTCGGACAGGTCGAGTCGTCCGCGAGACCCCGTGAACGGCACTGGTCAACCTGCCATTTGGCGGTTCTCACGAACTCGCTTTCCGGTGGCACTCCGCTACAAAAGCCTTCGGTGGGTTGACTCGCCTCCAGACAGCCCGAAAGCCACACTCTGGTTCGGACCCCACCGATGACTCCTCGATCATTGCTATACCGCGAGAGAGCGTCATCGACACATCGTTCCTCGGTCAGATCCTTGCCGGCCTTCACTCCGTCAGAGCGCACTTCTCGAGCTTGCGCGAGCAGGTCATCCCCGTGTGTCCGGACATACCACGCCACGGCCGCGACGCCGGCGATCACCAGAAGGACCAGCACCGAACACCCGGCCAGTAGATACTTCGCGAGCGGTTTCATCGTTGGGGTCAACAGGTTAATCTTTTGCGTGGCCCTCGACAAACTCTCCTCTGCCGGAAAGGGAAACCAGGGCGGTCGAAAAGTCTAAAGTGCCACAACGCGGTGGGAGATGAAAAGCTTCATCCGCAGATGGCGCAGATGAAGGCAGATGGAAGGCGGTTTATCTGCGTGCATCCGTCGATCGCGGTGATGACGTCGCCTTTTTGAAATCCGGCCGCGGCGGCCACGGAATCGATTCCCACCGCGCTGATCGTGAAATGGTGCAGGTCGGGGCTTCCGGTGATGATGGTCATTCCGAACGTCTTGCGCTCCTCGAACGGACGCATTGTCGACGGCTGCGACTGGAGGATCATCACACTGCGCCCGTATTCGAGGATGACGTGGGCGAATCGGGAGTGCTGGCATCCCGCCGACGTCTGTTCCACTCCATCTGATCAATTCGGCGGATCGGGCCACGAAAGCGCCTCTGCGAATCCGGGGATATCCTTCGCCAGAAAGTCCGACTGCGCTGAAACTAGATCGCGCAACTCGCGCGCCAGCACGGCGTCGACCGACCTGCCTTCACGGATGGCGATCCGTTCCAATGCCACCACCTCCAGCCGCGGGATGCGCACCTCGAGATCGGCTAGTTGGAGCAGCTCCGGCAGCGCCTCTGCCAACTCGGCTCCCAGCGCTCGCTCGACGTCCGCTTGATCCCAGAAGTCCATCGCGAACGACACCAACTCCGACCATGGCAGCGCGACGCCGCGCTCGCAGTCGATCCCTTCCAGCTCCCCAACCGCTGTCATCCCCCACACCTCTTCGATCTTCATACCCACCGCCTCCGCCGCTTCTGTGGGGGAGTAGGTGGGCCGTGGATTGAGGAAGAGGTCTCGGATCCGGGCGGGTGTGGCTGTCATTTGTCGGCTCTCCTTGCGTTGGTCGGGTGTGCAAGTAGCTGAAAGGTTCCTGTCCATGGCACCATGGAGTATACGCCGGTCCATGGCTAGCCTGCAAGAGTGCCGCGAAGAGAGAAGCGCAGCCGCGAAGGAGTGAAGTTCGGCGACGCCGTTCGCCGTCTTCGGGCGGAACGCGGCTACAGTCAGGAAGTGCTCGCCGAGCGCGCCAGGCTGAACGCCGATTTTCTCGGCTTCATCGAGCGCGGCGACAACCTGCCGACGCTTGCCACTATCCTTCAGCTTGCGCGAGCGCTTGGTGTGAAACCATCGACGATCCTCAAAGACTTTGACGAGTGAGTAGTGCTACCCAATCGTTAGCAGGCAGCACCGCTTTTCTCTCACTTTCGACAATTCCAGCGACAGTTGATCGTCAATTGGTTGGGGTCGTATCTCGAAAATCAACCTAACGATGGGGAAGCGGACCGAGGGACAGCCTATTCTCCTTGGGCATCGCATCAAGGAGCTGTCGGCCGCTCTGCCGCAGAGGCGATGGCTTGGCCGGCCGGCTGATATGAAGAGCTTCATCCGCAGATGGCGCTGCGTCATCTGCGGATCGTCGTCTTGGGGTCACATCGAGGAACCGTGGCCGAGGTGAACGAGACGCGCGCCGGGCCAGCCGGCGAGACGCCAGCGCTCCGGACCAAGGCCCAAAACATCACCGAAGCCCCGACACCGGCGTCATCGTGATCGTCGCGTGGATCGTCACCTCCTGCGTGCCCCGCGTGACGACGACGTCGTGCAGGGATCCCTCGCTGGTGAACACGTTGCGGATGCCGGCGAGGTTCCATCTGGCCGCCGGCGAGCCGTCGATCGCTGTGATGACGTCGCCTTTTTGAAATCCGGCCGCGGCGGCCGCGGAGTCGGCCCCCACCGCGCTGATCGTGAAATGGTGCAGATCGGGGCTTCCGGCGATGATGGTCATCCCGAAGGTCTTGCGCTCCTCGAACGGGCGCGTGGTCGAGGGCCGCGGCTGGAGGATCATGACGCCGCGGCTGTAGTCGAGGATGACGTGGGCGAATCGCGAGAGGAGCGTCTCGCCGATGTTTCCTGAAAAGGCAGGACTGGTGTAGGCGCCGGACTTCGCGGCTGACAGATTCACCAGGACGTGGGGGAGCGTGACGCCGCCGATGACGATCGCATCGATCAGGCCGCGGATGTTCGTCGGATTGAACGCTTCGACGTCGGGCGCGCTGAACTTGTGCACGGTACGTTGCGCATCGCCGGCACACTCGAGAAGGTGATGCTCGGCGATGAACGGCGTGGTGAAGGTGATCGTATCGGCGGCTCCTACGTCGAGGATGAACCAGGCCGGAATCGATTCTCCGCGCACCACGATGCTGCCGCCGAAATACGGCTGCTCGCCCTGCATCACCAGCGTCACGCGCTCGCCCCCGATCCGCGAGGTGTCGAACGTCCGCGGATGCAGCGTCAGCGTTTTGGCCACATAATCGATATCGGTGACGAAGCGGCTGAGAAAGTCGAATCCGAGGAGGCCGCCGAGAGGCATGCCGTAGAGTTTTTCGAGACCGCGCAATTCCAGGACCGCGGCATGTTGGTCCCGCAACTCCACCTCGCCCAGGCGATAGGTGACGTGGTCGACGTACGAGCCCGACGTCGCCGCGCTGCCGCCGCCGATGGTCGTCAATCCGCCATACGGTGTCAGACGAAACTCGCTCACGCGTGACTGGTTGATGATCGAGTAATTCGCGCCGGTGTCGACGAGGAACCAGATCGGGCCGACTCCGTTGACCGTCGTCAGCACCATGATGTGGTTGTTGTCGAAGTTGAACGGAATCGTCTCCGCGACCGCCCCTCGGCGCAGATAGAACATGTCCTCCGGTCCGGGTGATGGCCTGGCCAGATCGACGCGGTCGCGCGCGACGAGCTCGATCGATTGCAGATGCGCGGTGGTCTTGTTCGGCCCCGTCGTCCACGTCTCGCCGAAGGCGATGGCAACGCCGTCGACCTTCCGCCAATCGGA
>Ga0247668_1000120_pt1 | contig 23720 bp, 21 predicted proteins | sample CNK09_metaG_FD_182737 | JGI IMG/M metagenome (GOLD analysis project Ga0247668, IMG submission 182737) | Soil microbial communities from Purdue University Martell Research Forest, Indiana, United States - CNK09 | ecosystem: Environmental > Terrestrial > Soil > Temperate forest > Bulk soil...
GCGTTCTGCGGGTCGGGAACGGCAAAGTTCTTCACGCCGGTAACCGTGAAGTTGCCCGAAACCGTTACGGCGCCCGTGGTTCCGTCGATCTGCATGCGATTGGTGTTGTTGGTGCCGAAGATCATTGGGACCGCGGTGGTGGTTCCGATGGCGAGGCCATTGCCGCTGAACTGAATGATCTCGTTCCAGCCGGCGATCGCCTGGCCGAAACGAGTGACCGCGCGGGTGGACGATTGCGCCGTCACCTGGATTTGTGCCGTGTCCGACTTTGCACGAAGGATTGCGGCGGCGTTCGTACCGTTGCTGGCGTTCTCGACCATCGAAACGGTCTGGCTGTCGGCGGTGTTGAGAGCGTGAAGCCTTTCCGAAGGACTGGCCGTGCCGACGCCGACATTACCGCTGGCGTTGATGTCGATCGAGCTCGTCGGCGCGCCGGGACGGATGCGGAACGGCAGGCGCGAGCCGCCGGTCACGTCGCGGACGAAGAAGTTTGCTTCATTGCCGGCGATGTCCCAGGTCTGCGCGGTGAAGCCGCCGCTGTTGTTCTGCTCCAGGCGCATCGCCGGCGTGTTGCTGGTGGCGACGTGAATGTCCAGGACCGGTGTGGCGGTGCGCAGGCCGAGGCGGCCGGTGCTGTCGACGAAAACCGAGTTCGTCGGCGCGGAACCGGTGACCGTGAACGGAACCGTTGCCGCGGTGATGTCTTCGATCGAGAATTTGTTCGCCCCGCCGCTGGCGGAGTCGTTCGCGGTCAACTGCCAGTCGTGGTTCGGGAAGCCGGTCGACGTGCTGGTATCGTCGAATTTGATGCGCGTGTTGTTTTCCTTCAGGCGGATCGTGTCGAAGCCGAAGGATTCGTTGTTCACGCAATCGAGGCCGACGCACAGGCTGCCTTGAATGATCTCATCATCCGCGGTGACGACGTCGAGCGGCTTGATGACTTTGACGGAGGAGGCCACTGGCGTTTTGCCTGCTGCCGTCGGGCCACTTGCCGGCTCGTCGAGGTCCGAAGAGACGAAGGAGCCGTTGATGACACGCAGGCTGCCCGACTGAACGAGGGCCTCCGGATTGATGCCGGCAGCGTTCTGGATCCGTCCCGCGGCGTCGTCATCCCCCTCGGCGCGCGCGGCGGCGAGCTGCTTCTTCACTTCGTCAGAGATGCGCGGAACCACGCGCAACTCATAGGTGTAGGCGCCGTCGGTGAGCCTGCCGCCGAGATCCTGCAGGCGGAACGAGGGAGCCGAGCCACGAGCGAATTCCTTGTGAAAGACGGCGCCGTTCGGTCCCACGACCGTCAGGATGACCATCTCATGGTCGATGGCCGACGTCATCCACTGGACGCTCGATGCCGAGGTGGTCAGATGGCCGACCGGCTCGGGGCCGCTCGGTTTCGCGAAGGAAAGGGTGGGAAGTAGCAGACAACCGAGAGATATCAGAACATACCTAGAGATAGACCGGGCTTGCATCATGTCGATTTCTCCTCCTATTGACCACGCACGTTTCGCCGTGCGTGGAAGCCGATGATGGTGGACGCGTAATAGTAACTTATGGCTTCCGAGCCGATACGACTACGCAAAAATGGAAACTACCCAACCAATGGTTAAGGAAAACTGATCTTTTTCCGCGGAATGCCTACTCCCACTCGATCGTGCTCGGAGGCTTCGACGAGATGTCGTAGACGACGCGGTTGATCCCTCGGACCTCGTTCACGATCCGGCGGCTGATCCGGTCGAGAAGATCGTGCGGCATACGGTACCAGTCGGCGGTCATGAAATCGGTCGTCGACACGGCCCGGACGGCCACGACGTTCTCGTACGTCCGCTCATCTCCCATCACTCCGACGCTCCGCACCGGCAGGAGGACGGCGAAGGCCTGCGCGATCTCGCGATAGAGTCCCGCGCGCCGGATCTCGTCGATCACGATCTCGTCGGCGTTCTGCAGGATCTCGACGCGCGCGGCGTTGACCTCGCCGAGAATGCGAACGGCCAGGCCCGGACCGGGGAAGGGATGCCGCCAGACGAACTCCTCCTCGAGACCGAGCTCGATCCCGAGCTGGCGGACCTCGTCTTTGAACAATTCGCGCACCGGCTCGATGAGCGTGAGCCCCATCTTCTCGGGCAGGCCGCCGACGTTGTGATGCGTCTTGATCACCGCCGACGGACCCTTGATGGAGACCGATTCGATCACGTCGGGATAGAGCGTGCCCTGCACCAGGAATTCGACGCCGGGGATCCGTTTCGCTTCCTCTTCGAAGATGGCCACGAATTCGTTTCCGATCTTCTTCCGCTTGGCCTCGGGGTCTTCGATGCCGGCCAGCTTGTCGTAGAAACGCTGCCGTCCGTCGACGGCGACGACGTGCATGCCCAGACCTTCGGAGAGCCGTGACATCACCTGGACCGCTTCGTTCTTCCGCAGAACGCCGTTGTCGACGAAGATGGCCGTGAGCTGATCGCCGATGGCTTCCGCGACCAGCACCGCCGCGACTGAGGAATCGACGCCGCCGCTGACCGCGGCGATCACGTTTCGATACCCGACGGTGGCCCGAATCTCCTCGACCTTTCGCTTGCGGTAATCGCCGAGGTCCCACGAAGGCGTGCAGTGGACGATGTCGAAGAGGAAGTTGCGGAGGATGGCGGTTCCGGCCTCGCTGTGCGTCACTTCCGGATGGAACTGGATTCCGAAGCATTGCCGTTCGGCGCTTTCAAACGCGGCGATCGGTGCGTTCGTGGATGATGCCGTGTTTCGGAAGCCGGCCGGCTGCCGCAGGATGTTGTCGCCGTGACTTGCCCAGATGCGCTGGTGTTTGGGTGTGCCCGCGAAAAGTGGCGAATCATCGGCGCTGACGTCGATCTCGGAGCGTCCGTACTCACGCTCCGGTGACGCCTCCACCTTCCCATCGAGAAGGTAGGCCGTGAGCTGCATTCCGTAGCAGATCCCGAGGATCGGCACGCCGAGCTCGAAGATTTCCCGCGAGCAGATCGGCGCGGCCTCGGCGTAGACCGACTGCGGCCCTCCGGACAGCACGATGGCCTTCGGCGCCAGCGCGCGGATCGTGACGACGGCGGTATCGAACGGATAGACGACGGAGTAAACGCGCTGTTCCCGGATCCGGCGGGCGATGAGCTGCGTGTATTGCGATCCGAAATCGAGAACGAGGACGGTTTCAGACACTACAGAAGGTTCCGCAGTTCTTTGCCTGGCTTGAATCGAATCGTGTTCCCGGGCGGGATCTTCACTTCGACGCCGGTCTTCGGGTTTCGGCCGATCCCTTTCTTCCGCTGTTTGACCTGGAAAACGCCGAATCCGCGCAGCTCGATGCGCTGCCCGCGCGCGAGCGCATTGCGAAGTCCTTCGATCACCGTGTCGACCGCCTGGGCCGCCTTCACGCGCGAAATTTCGGACACTTCCGCGACCTTGTTGACGATGTCCGCTTTGATCATGCGCGGATTATAACCTCTTCTGAATGAGCGACTCGCAGCGACATCGGATCGATACCTGGCTGAAGCACGTCTGCCTGTTTAAACACCGCGTCGACGCCACCGAGGCCTGCCGTGGCGGACACGTCAAAGTCAACGGACAGAGCGTCAAGCCGGCCGCTCCTGTACGCGAGAACGATGTCATCGAGTTCTACGCCGGCGAGACCTTTCGCCGCGTCGTGGTCAAGTCGGTGCCGGCCACGCAGCAGTCGAAAGAACTCGCACGAACGATGTACCTTGACGAGACGCCCGTCTTCGAGAAGCCGGACCTTCCGATGTTTCGCGAGCGAGGCAGCGGCCGTCCGACGAAGCGCGAACGGCGGGATATGGAGAAGTGGCGCGGCTGATCCTGAGCGGAACGCGCCGGCACAGACAAGAGTGTCTGTGCAACATTCTGTCCGGCGAGACTCCACTCATCACGCGAATACGGAGGGCCAATGTGGCACAGACACTTTTGTCTGTGCCCAGCAGCGCAGCCGCGGGTCAGGAGAAGGACCTCGACGACGGTGTGGCGAGAAGTAACAGCGAGTCGTCCGATTCCACTCAGAGTGTGAGAAATGACGATTACCGCCGCTGGCAAAAAACCCCAGAAAAACCGGAGCCCGCTTGCGCGGGCTCCGGTCGTACTGCGTTGGGGTTGTGTTCCTCAGTCGGTCGGGAGCTTCGGCTCCATGTCGACCTTCGGCGAGGCGCCGACGGGAGCCGTGGCCAGGTCCTTGCCGGCCTTGAAACTCGCCGAGACGTCGTCGAGCGTCGTGACGAAGACGCTCATCAGCGTGCGCCATGCGGCGGGGATCAGCGGAATCGTGGCGGCGAGAGCCATCAGGATCGGCCGCACGGCTTCGAAGACCGTGACCAGGCGCTCCGTGGCCGTGGCCGAGGTCTGTACGGCACCCTCGGACGCGAACGAAACAACGTCGAACTTCTTTACCTGCCCGTCGATGCCGTCGAACGTCAGGTGGTTGTCTTTATTGGAATGATCGAATCCAGTGCTCATGATTTTTCCTTTCGGTGCCGCCGTAAGGCGGCGTCAAGGAGGCGGGTGTGTCGCCACACCCGCCTCTGTTGGTTGTTGAAAGATGCGGACGGTGATCAGTAAACCGCCAGCGTCGAGATCCCCGCACCTCCTTTGATCAATGACAGGGGCACCTGAAGGCCGACCTCGGCCCAGGCGTCAGCCACCGTGGTTTGCACGTGCCCGCCGAAGCCGAACTTCTGGCCGGCGAGCAATACGGTGGCATTGGCGAAATCCTGAAACGTTGCCTTGGGAGACAGGCGCTCCTCCAAGACGACGTACCAGAGCCAGCCTGCCACATCCCAGCTATGACCACCCAGGCGCGTTGCCGTGAGGAAGAAGGCGTGATTAAGGATCCCCGAGTTGATGTGTACGCCGCCGTTGTCGTCGGCCGTGAAGACGTAGCCGCGCATGTGCGCGGGCTGCGGGTCGCGGCCGAGCACCGGGTCGTCATACGCCGTGCCCGGAGCCTTCATGGAGCGGAGCGCCTCGCCGTTCACCATCGAGGTGAAGAGGCCGCGGCCGATCTGCCAGTCAGACTGCATGACCGTCTGAGCCAGCCACATCTGTTTGATCATCATGCCCATGACATCCGAGATGTGCTCGTTGAGGGCACCGGTCTGATCGTGGTACTCCAGCGCGGCAGTGAGCTGCGTGACGCCGTGTGCGAACTCGTGGCCGATAATGTCTTTTGGCCGCCGAGCAGAAATCCTGCTCCCCAGAGCAGAAACTTTGCTCCCTAGAGCAGAAATCTTGTTCCCCAGAGCAGAAACGTTGCTCCGTGGAGTAGAAACGTTGCTCCGCGGTCAGCTCTCGCCGGGCTCACGACCCCGGGCTGGGCCGCCGATGTCGCCATCGGTCTCGGCGGCCGGCGGGTCGAGCGGCGGGTTTGAGAAATGCAGCGTGACTGCATCGATCGTCAATTCGGAGATCTCGAGGGCCTTCACCAGCTTCAGGAGGACGGCGACACTGACATTCGCCCCTCCTTCCACGGCCGCGAGGTGACGCCGGCTCACGCCGGCAACTCTGGCCAGTTGGGCCTGAGTCAGCTTCTTCTGACTTCGGGCCGCGCGCAGCGACTCCCCGAGGCGCGGTGGGTGATATATCCGCATCATGTTCGGAAAGTATACGTTACTTCGGTCGTGCTGACGGAATCAGGTAGGGAAAATCCTCTCCACCGTCACTCCTATCAGGAGGGCGCTCGAAACCAGCGTTCAGCACGACCAGCGACGGGCGGGACGGAGGCGGCTTGTTCGCGGCGATCAGGCGGGCGGTCGTTCACGCGCTCGACCAGATCGAGATTGTCTGGCCGCATCCGTAGCTCACGTTCTTCCCCTTCGCGTCTTCGCGGCTTCGCGTGACATCGATCTCACGCGAAGGCGCGAAGGCGCGAAGTGAGGCGGCATAAATGAACGTCCCACAAGGGACTTGGAGGGTGTATGTCGAAGTCGTTTCGAAAGTCCGTTGCGCTCTGTCTGTTCGTCGGTTGCCTGACCGCGCCAGCGTTTGGTGCACCTCGTGACGGCCGGCCTCCGCACAATACCCTGATGATGAGTTGACTTTCGACAGAGATGGGTCGCCGGAACAGGACGAACGCGGTCCAATAGTGCCCGCCGGCTAACCTCACGGCGCGATGCTGCCGAGGCGTCCGATTGCGATTCCCGTGAGCTGGAAGTCATCCTCTTCATCGACATCAATCGGAGCGTAGCGTGCATTGCAACTGATCAGCCGGATACGGCCGACGCGGAGCTCGAGCCGTTTGACAAGGATTGTGCCCGCGAGGCGACAGGCGACGATTCGCTTGGCCGCGTCACGAATGGCGCGCGTTGGCGCAACGAAGAGGAGGTCGCCGTCGAGGATACCGGCCTCAATCATCGAGTCGCCTGCAGCCTGAAAGACCATTCGCGCGCCACGGAGGTAGTACGACCGCGGCACCTCCGCGGCGCGTTGGAGTACGGCATTCGGAGCCGCCAGCGCGTCGAGGGCCGGCGATGTGCGGACAGCGGCCTGGAGATAGTCGACGACGCGTCGAACCTCGGCTCGCTGCTCGGCGTCGAGGAGGAAGGCCGGCTCGTCAAGCAGCGTCCCGACGTTCTCTCCGAGCGCGTGCGTGATACGGACAACGGTGTCGAACCCGGGCTGCACGTGGATGCCGCTAATCACGCGGCTAAGCGTTTCCTGGTTCACTCCCGCCGCCGCCGCGATTGCGCTCTGCGTACGCCCGCTCGCGTCGACCGCGGCACGCAACCGCTCGCGCCAACTCACGCATGGAACGTACTGCACCACCGCTCCCCGGTTCAAACGTCCAGACATCGACCGAGGTTCCCTCGGACAGGAGCAAACGTATCGCGACGGAGCCTTCTACTACCATTTCATCGGCCACAGATCAGGAGATCGTGGAGTTGGGTCCTGGGGGTATCTCTCCTATTTGTAGAGAACGTCGACCATGGGCGATTTGGCAGGAAGTCGCGAGAATGCAACCCAATGTCACTCTCATCGCGGGCCGAAACAACTATCCCTAAACGGAGTGACGCCAACCTCGAAAACACCCCCCTTTGAATCGAACTTATTTTTCGAGGCTCGAGCGAGGTCCAAATCGCGGTAGGGAAAAGACTTCTCTATGTCTCTCCTATTCAGATGGAGCAAAACTTCTTCAGACCATGGCCCACCGATCGAAAGAGGAGTTGGAAGATGGAATCACGGAGTATCTGGAGTTCTGCCACCGCGAAAGGACAGCGGCACGCGCATCAGAGCTGGCAACATTCCTCGATGTCGGTTACCGGAACCTTAGACGACTGTCCAACCGCCTTCTGGGCGTCTCGGTGATCGTGGCGCTACGTCTCCGGCAGCTCGAGTATTCAGCGAAGCTTTTGCGCGAGACAAAACTCCCCATCGACGAGATAGGGCTTCGGGCTGGCTTCGGCGACCGGCGGACGTTCTTTCGTGCTATCCGCCGTGAGTTCGGCTGCTCACCATCCACCGTCCGTAAGGATGGCCAATATCTCCCCTCGACGGCCGTCCGCCAGAAGCCTATCCTTCCCTAAGTACACACACACAGCAGTCAGGAGGGAGCGATGCGTAAAACAGTTCTGGCCCTGGTACTGGCTCTTTTTTCGACGGCGTTGCACGCCGCAAAGCCGGTGACGAATGGACTGGTGCCCTCCGCCGATGACTACACGGTGCTCGCGGGAAAGGTCACCATCGGAACGATCGATGCGCACATGATCGGCGTACTCGTCGACGATGGCGGGCCGTATCGTCATCTGTTCCGGCTCTGGACAGAGGCGCCGCTCAAGACGTTCCGCGCATCAAGCCAGAGTGCCAGCATTGAGTTCCGGGGCGACGAGCTGGTAATCATGGCGGCCGATCAGGAGTGGTTTTATGCACTGGTGACCAACGGCGCGGATCGCCACGCCCCTCGGCAGCCGGTCGGGTTCACCGGAGCACGCTACGTTGGGTACGGTCTGAATCACGAGATTCGGCCCGTGGCGGCGAGGACACCCGGCAATGGCCGGCACATCATTGCGCTCGACTTCTGTGACGACTTCGAAAGCTGCGTGTTCAACCTTGATTACGGCGTTGGAGCAGGTGCCAGCGGGTGTAGCGCTGGGGGCCTGGGCGCGTCCTCCTGTACGATCTCAAACACGTACGGCTCCTGCAGCGTTACGTGCAGTACCGGCTACGCCTGCTGTGTAGCTGCGACGAGTACCAACAACGCAAGCTGCTCGTGCAAGTAGTCTGAAGGGTCGTATCTAAGAAAACTAGTGCCCCAGGTTCGGGTTCGATCCCGCCGGCGCCGCCGGTGCTTTCTTCACCTGACCGGGGATCGGGGCCTGGCCTTCCTTGATGGCCTCGAGCGTGTCGGGGTTGGAGAGGTCGAGACGGGCGTTCATCACCTGCTCCCGGAAGCGCGACTCGTACAGGAGCTTGGCCAGCGGCGCGGCATCGACGCCGCCGTGGCCTCCGTGCTCGACGAAGACCACCACCACCATCTGCGGATTGTCTTTCGGCGCATACGAGGCGAACCAAGCGTGGTCTTTGTACTTGTACGGCAGCCCCTCGGTCTTGACCCAGCCGTGCTGCGCGATGACCTGTACGGTGCCGGTCTTGCCGGAGATGTCCAGCCCCTCGATGCGGGCGTTGCCGCCCGTGCCGCCCTCTTCGTTGACCACTTTCCAGAGGCCGAGCTTCACCGTTTCGAGCGCTTTCGGCGCCAGGGTGACTTTATGCAACACCTCGCTGGCCACCTGCAGCCGCTCGACGCTGCCGTCGGCATTGACCTTCTCGATCATCTTCACGACGTGCGGCCGGTAGACCGTCCCGCCGTTGGAGATCGCCGCCATCATGTTCGCCACCTGCAGCGGGGTCACGATGAGCGGGCCCTGGCCGATGGCGACGGAGATCGTCTCGGACGGATACCACTTGCGATGCTGCTTAACGTTCGCCCACTGCGTCGACGGAACCAGCCCCGGCTTCTCGCCGTCGAGATCGATCTTGGAGACCTCGCCGAAGGTCAGCTTGTGTGCGTACTCGGCGATGCGGTCGACGCCCAGCCGCGCTCCGACATTGAAAAAGAAGATGTCGCACGACACTTTGAGGGCGTTGGCGACGCTTACGTCGCCGTGGCCGTTCTTGTTGTAACAGCGGAATCGGCGGCCGAAGAAGACGGCGCTGCCGCCGCAGTAGAAAGAGGTTGACGTATCGATCGCCCCTTCCGACAAGCCGGCCATGGCCATGACCGCTTTGAAGACCGATCCGGGGGAGTAGAGCCCCTGGATGGCGCGATTCAGCTCGACCTTGAACGGGTTCGAGGCGATCGTCCGCCAGACGTCAGGGGTGAAACGGCGCGAGTAGACATTCGGGTTGAACGCTGGTGACGAGACCATCGCCAGCACTTCCCCGTTTCGCGGGTCGAGGGCGACGGCGGAGCCGACGAATTCATTTTCGATGAAGTACTGCTCGGCGCGGCGCTGCAGGTCGAAGTCGATGGTGAGGTAGACGTTGTCGCCGGCCACCGGCTCCTTCCGCGCCGGCCGGTACTCGGCCAGACGGCGGCCATGGCTGTCGTACTCCCAGTACTGCGCGCCGTCGCGGCCGCGGAGGTATTGGTCGTACATCATCTCCACGCCGCGCTTGCCGAGGAGATCGCCGGACTTGAGGTCCTTATGCGAGGCCAGATCCTTCTCGCTGGCCTCTCCGATGAACCCCATGATGTGGGCGGCCATCGTCGCGTACGGATAATTGCGGCGTTGAACCGGCTCGACGTTCAACTCCGGAAAGGCCACCGCCTGCGCCTGGATCGACGCCACCTGCGGCATCGACAGGTCTTCGGCGATGGGGATGGGGTGGGCGATGGGGACGACCTTTCCCTTCTCGAAGCGCGCTTCGATCTCCTGCGGCGGAACGCTGAGCACCTCGGCCAGGAAGGCGATGACTTTCTGGCGATGGGTCGGGTCGAGCTTGACGATCGGCCGCATGATCACGCGGTCGAGGCTGAGTGAATAGGCCGGCTGGTTGTCGGCCAGGATCTTCTGGCCGCTGCGGTCGAGAATCAGTCCGCGCTTGGCGGGCGTGACGATCTCCCGGAGCGCATTCGCTTCCGAGAGGTTGCGATACTTCTCCGCCTGCACTCCCTGCACGACCCAGAACGAGCCCGCCAGGAAAACGAAGACGATGATGATCGCCCACAGAAGAGCGTTGATGCGGAAGGTCAGGAACTTCTGGTCATCTCGGTAGACGCGCATGGATGGTTATCGGTTGTCGGTTATCGGTTGTCGGGTCTCGGCCAGATCCGGATTGGCGTGCGGCACCTGCTCGCGGAAGCGTGATTCATACAAAAGCTTGGCCAAGGGGGCGGCATCGAGGCTGCCGTGGCCGCCGTGCTCGACGAAAACGACCACGACCATCCGCGGATTGTCGTTGGGTGCGTACGACGCGAACCACGCATGGTCTTTGTATTTGTACGGCAGTTGCTCGTTCCAGCCGTGCTGGGCGATGACCTGCACCGTTCCGGTCTTTCCGGAAACGTCGAGACCTTCGATGCGGGCGTTGCTGCCCGTGCCGCCCTCTTCGTTGACAACTTTCCAGAGGCCGAGCTTCACCGCTTCGAGCGCTTTCGGCGCCAGCGTGACTTTATGCAATACCTTGCTGGCCACCGTGAGCCGCTCGACGCTGCCGTCGGGATTCGCCTTCTCGATCATCTTCACGACGTGCGGCTGGTAGACCGTGCCACCGTTGGCGATGGCGGCCATCAGGTTTGCCACCTGCAGCGGCGTCACGAGGAGCGGACCCTGTCCGATGGCGACCGAGATCGTCTCCGAGGGATACCACTTGCGATGCTGCTTGACGGCTGCCCACTGCGTCGACGGAACGAGGCCGGGTTTCTCGCCATCGAGATCGATCTTCGAAATCTCGCCGAACGTCAGTTTATGTGCGTACTCGGCGATGCGGTCGACCCCCAACCGAGCTCCGACATTGAAAAAGAAGATGTCGCACGACACTTTGAGGGCGTTGGCGACGCTGATGTCACCATGGCCGTTCCTGTTATCGCAGCGGAAGCGGCGGCCGAAGAAGACGGCGCTGCCGCCGCAGTAGAAAGAGGTTGACGGATCGATGGTCCCTTCCGATAAGCCGGCCAGGGTCATGATTGCTTTGAAGACCGATCCGGGCGAGTAGAGCCCCTGGATGGCGCGATTCAGCTCGACCTTGAACGGGTTTGACGCGATGGTCCGCCAGACGTCCGGGGTGAAACGTCGCGAGTAGACATTCGGGTTGAACGCTGGTGAGGAGACCATCGCCAGCACTTCCCCGTTTCGCGGGTCGAGGGCGACGGCGGAGCCGACGAATTCATTTTCGATGAAGTACTGCTCGGCGCGGCGCTGCAGGTCGAAGTCGATGGTCAGGTAGACGTTGTCGCCGGCCACCGGCTCCTTGCGCGCCGGCCGGTACTCGGCCAGACGGCGGCCATGGCTGTCGTACTCCCAGTACTGCGCGCCGTCGCGGCCGCGGAGGTACTGGTCGTACATCATCTCCACGCCGCGCTTGCCGAGGAGATCGCCGGACTTGAGGTCTTTGTGCGCGGCCAGATCCTTCTCGCTGGCCTCCCCGATGAACCCCATGATGTGGGCGGCCATCGTCGCGTACGGATAATTGCGGCGCTGCACCGGCTCGACGTTCAACTCCGGAAAGGCCACCGCCTGCGCCTGGATCGACGCCACCTGCGGCATCGACAGGTCTTCGGCGATGGGGATGGGATGGGCGATGGGGACGACCTTTCCCTTCTCGAAACGCGCTTCGATCTCCTGCGGCTGCACGCCCAGCACCTCGGCCAGGAAAGCGATGACTTTCTGGCGATGCGTCGGGTCGAGCTTGACGATCGGCCTCATGATGACGCGGTCGAGGCTGAGTGAATAGGCCGGCTGGTTGTCGGCCAGGATCTTCTGGCCGCTGCGGTCGAGGATCAGTCCGCGCTTGGCGGGCGTGACGATCTCCCGGAGCGCATTCGCTTCCGAGAGGTTGCGATACTTCTCCGCCTGCACCCCCTGCACGACCCAGAACGAGCCCGCCAGGAAAACGAAGACGATGATGATCGCCCACAGAAGAGCGTTGATGCGGAACGTCAGGAACTTCTGGTCATCTCTATAGACACGCATGCGAAGTCAGAAGTCAGAAGGCAGAAGGCGGAAGGCGGAAGGCAGAAGGAGTCGTCGGTATTCTTCGGCACGTTAGTTCATCCTTCTGCCTTCTGCCTTCATCCTTCTGCCTTCCGATCACCACCCCGCCGGCCGGCGCGTCGCTTCGATCGGCTCTTCGCGCAGGAACAGCGTCAGGAGGAGATAGACGATCATCCCAAAGAGGCAGGTGAAGATCGTCTTCACGATCATCCCCTGTTCGAACATCTCCACTTTCTGCTTCAACAGGATGTTCACAAGGATGTAGATCACCAGCTCGTTCACGATCACCGCGCCGATCAGGCAGGCGCCGAACGCCAGCGTGCCGCGCAGAACGAGCCGGGCGTTGATGTACGCCACCGCGTACGCGCAGACGGTCAGGGCGAACGCGTGCAGACCGAACATCGCGCCGGAATAGGCGTCCTGCACCAGGCCTGCGATCACGCCGGCGATGATGGCCCCCAGGACGTTCCCGCCCATCGAGTAGTAGACGACGAGGATGACGTACGGATTGAAGAACGCCAGCGCGTTCGGAAAGAAGCTGTCCAGCAGCGAATGAAGGGTCAGGGCGATCAACAGCCCCACGGCGAATCGAAGCCACCTCAAGGCGCGTACCTCACGACGTCGTTGGGAACTTTGCGGGTATGAAGAATGATCACTTCCTCGAGCGAGCCGAAGTCGACCGACGGCCGCACGGTGATGGTCTTGAACAGATCCTGCCCCTTCTCGGCCTTCGTGATCACGCCGACCGGAATACCTTTCGGATAGATCCCGTCGATCCCGGCGGTCATGACCACGTCGCCCTCACGGACGTCGGCGAGGGAGGGGATGTCGTACAACTGGGCGCCGTTGCCGCCGTCGCCACGGAGCACGCCCTGGCGGCGCGTCCGGTCGACCAGAACGCCGGCCGACGAGTTGCCGTCCGTGACCAGTTGTACCTTGGCCATGTCCTTCGTGGTCAGGACGACGCGGCCGATGAGCCCGTTGGCGTTGACCACGGCGTCGTTGACCTCGATGCCGCTGTTCGAGCCGCGGTCGAGGATGATCGACTTGAAGCGGCTCGACGTGTCGAGCATGACCGGCTCGGCCATCGTGGTCGGCATGGTGAACTCCTCGGAATACCCCATGAGGCTGCGCAGCCGGCGCAGATCGCCTTCCGACTGGCGCAGCCGGAGGTTCTCGGTCGTGAGCTGGTCGAGCTGCCGGTGGAGCTGCAGGTTCTCGGCCACCGAGCGCCGCATGTCGAGATAGCCGTGATAGACGTCCGACAGCGACTGCCCGACCCAGTTGACGGTCTTGGGGACCGGCGCGAAGAGGATCATCACGCTGCGCTCGAACATCGTCCGCGTCTCGCCGATGTAGCGAGTCTGCGAACTGCGGCTCATCACGAAGAAGAGCGCGAACAGAACGAGGATGAATACCAGCGTCGGGCGCCGAGGAATGACGTCAGCGGGTGCGGCCATGGTTTGAGCGCCTAGTGAGCAGGTTTTGAGCCATGTTGTCGTGATTCCGAGGTTTCGCGGCTACCGCGCAACCGCGAGACTTCGAGACCGCGCAACTATTCGATGGAGATCTTACGCAAGAGGTTGAAATCCGTCAGCATCTGTCCCGTGCCGAGGGCGACGCAGGCCAGGGGATCCTCCGCCAGCGTGACCGGCAGTCCCGTTTCCTCCCGCAGGCGCTTGTCGAGATTCTTGAGCATCGATCCGCCGCCGGCGATGATGATGCCCTTGTCCATGATGTCCGCCGACAGCTCGGGCGGTGTGCGCTCCAGAGCCACACGCACGGCCTCGACGATCGTGGCCACGGTCTCGGAGAGCGCCTCGCGGATCTCCTCGTCGCTGACGACGAGCGTTTTCGGGACCCCCTCGACGAGATCGCGGCCCTTGATCTCCATCGTCATCTCTTCATCGAGCGGGAAGGCGGAGCCGATCTCCATCTTGATCTGCTCGGCCGTGCGCTCGCCGATGAGGAGGTTGTACTTGCGCTTGATGTATTGAATGATCGCGTCGTCCATTTCGTTGCCGGCCACCCGCACCGAGCGCGAATAGACGATGCCGGCCAGCGAGATCACGGCCACGTCCGTGGTGCCGCCGCCGATGTCGACGATCATGTTGCCGGTCGGGTCGGTGATCGGCAGCCCCGCTCCGATGGCCGCGGCCATGGCCTGTTCGATCAGGTAGACCTCGGTGGCCCCGGCGCGCAACGCCGAGTCCTTTACGGCCCGCTTTTCGACCTGGGTAATCTCGGAAGGGACCGAGATCACGATGCGCGGCTTCACCAGAAAGCGCCGTCCGTGGGCCTTCTCGATGAAGTACTTGATCATCTTCTCCGTGACTTCGAAGTCGGCGATGACGCCGTCCTTCATCGGCCGGATGGCGACGATGTTTCCCGGCGTGCGGCCGAGCATTTCCTTCGCTTCCTTGCCGACCGCTTCGACGTTGTTGTTGATCTTGTTGACCGCGACGATCGATGGCTCGCGGACTACGATGCCTTTGTTCTTGGCGTAAACGAGCGTGTTCGCTGTCCCGAGGTCGATCGCCAGATCGTTCGAGAACATCGAAAGCAGTGATTTGAGAGCCATGTTTCTGCGTATTGTCCTTTGCTGACGTTATCGGAGTTGCCGCGGTGCAAGAGCGCTGCCCTGAGGTTCGGGAGTCGTTGATCGGTTGTCGGTTGTCAGTTGTCGGGTCTCGGGGTCTCGGGGTCTCGGGGTGTTTGGCTCGAAGGGAGCTGAATCGCCGAACAGCCGCGAGACCGCGCAACCCCGAGACCGCGCAACCCCGACAACTGACAACCGACAACCTCCCTATTCTTCCACGAGCACCGTCTCCGAAAGCGTAGTTTGTTTGCCTGCCGCGTTGATCGCTTTCACCGTGACCGGGTTGCGGCCGATCTTGTTGAAGCTGACCAGCTTCTTGAAATGGCCGTTGGCGTCGACGTCGGCTTCCTCATCGTTGATCAGAACGGTCGCTCCCGGGTCGGTGGTCCCTTCGATCATGTAGAACGGTCCGCCGATCGGATAGGGGCGCTTGAGCAGCAGCGCCGGTGCCGGAGACGACGGTGCGGGCGTCCCCTCGTGCCCGCCGTTGACACGGAAGCGCCGGAAGGCCGAGAACGGTCCGGTCTCGCCGTCCGGTCCGGTCGACGCCACCCGCCAGTAGAACGCCCCTTCCGCCGTCACGCGGGCGGAGGCGGTCGCCTTCTGCCGTTTGGAATTGATTTCGAGCGACGTGAAAAGGCGTGAGTGGGAAACCTCGAGCACGTAGCCGCTCGCCCCCGGGACCGCTTCCCACGAGAATTCGACGCGCGAGTCGTTGGTCACGAGGAAGACCTGGTTGTCGGCGGGCGTGAGCAGCGCCGGCGGCATGAGCAGTTTCTTGACCGGGGAGAGCGATCCCTCGGGTGTGGCTGTAACCTTCTCGCCGACGGCGATCTTCACGGGAGCGCCGCCGCCCGCCGACGCCACGGATGCCGATCCCTTTTCGGCCATGACCGCCGTTGCTTTCTGCGCATCGACGCCGACCTGCGTGGTCGATTCGGAATCGATCGTGATCTGGCTGCCGGGGGTGCGGACGCTCGAGGCATTGTCCGTCGTCGCCACTTCCACCGAGCCGATCTGCATCTGGACGGAGTTGTTCTTGCGGCTGGTCGAGGGGTTGAACTGCGAGTAGATCTCCAGAAGGGCGTTGGAGCCGATCGTGTACAGCGAGCCGTTCGAGAAGATCAGCTCCGCCGATGCGCCGCTGCCGGTCTTCACCCAATCGCCGTTGAACAGAGGCGTGCGGGTCTCGGCGGCAGTCCAATCGCTCGTCGACGATTTCTGATATTGCACGTCGCCTTCGACCGTGAGGAACTGGGCATCGTTCTCCGCTCCCCCCTTGCCGCTCAGGGCGGCCCGGCTGAACGTCTGCGACTCCACGGCCGCGCTCTCCGCGTCGGTGTACTTGCCGCCGGCGAGGAACGTGCCGGCCTCGTCGAGCTTGTGCTGGGCGCGGTCGAAGTCGCCGCGGTGGCTGGGGAAGTCCTTCGAGGCGGCGAGGGTGTTCAGTGCCTGCCGCGCCTCGGCGATCGCGGATTCCGCCATGCTGCGCGGATTTCGCTTCTGATTCGTGAAGTACCACCACCCGCCGGCGCCCAGGAGGACGAGGAGGATGACGACGCCGATCTTCTTGAGGCGATCGATCGAGACGAGATACCAATCGATGTCGACCCCGGCTGGCTTCTTCTTCTTGGCCATCGAACGAGAGCGACTTTATAGCATGGCGGTCCGAATCGCCGCGCCTGCCACGGCCACCGGTTTGCTCCCGGAGCCGGGAATAGCTACACTGCCGCGTTTTTTACGGATTTTCGCGATCGCCCGGCTCGCCGAGTCCCGCGCGGCGTCTCGCCATCCAATCAAGTTAAGACAGAGGTTCGTCCAAATGCTCAAGTTGATGCGCGATAGCTTTCAGCACCTCAAATGGATCCTGGTCGCCATTGTTGCGATCTTCATCCTCTTCATCTTCGTCGACTGGGGCGCCGGCGGTGCCGGCGGAGGCGCCGGAACCGATACGCGCGCGTACGCCGCGCGCGTGAACGGCGAGACCATCTCATCCCGCGAGTTCGATCGCGCGCTCTACTACATGGAGAAGAACTACGAGCAGATGTACCGGCAACCGCTCACCCCGGAGATCATCGCGCAGATGGGGCTTCCCAAGCAGGTGCTCGACTCGCTCGTCGATCAGCATCTCCTTCTGCAGCAGGCCAAACGCCTTCACCTCGGCGCGTCACCCGAGGAGATCCGGCAGAAGATCCTGGAGGTTCCGACCCTCAATCCTGACGGCAAGTTCGTCGGCCAGGAGCTCTACCAGCGCTTCGTGACGATGTCGGGCTTCCAGTCGCCGGCGGAGTTCGAGGACGAGCTGGCCCGCGAGATCACCATCAACAAGATGGAGAACGCGCTCCAGAGCGCCATCGTCGTCTCGCCGAAGGCGGCCGAAGCGGAGTACCGCCGCGTGAGCGAAAGCGCCCGGATCAAGTACGTCCTCTACCCGGCGGCGCGCGAGGCGGCCAGCGTCACGGTCACGCCGGCCGAGGTACAGCAGTACTACACGGTCCACCAGTCGCAGTACACCCACGGCGAGCAGCGCGCGGCCAAGTACCTCATCGCCGATTATGCCCGCCTTCGCGCGCAGATCAATCCGAGCGATGACGAGCTGCGCAAGATCTACAACCAGCGCCACGAGGAGTTCAAGGCCGCCGAGGGCGCGCACATCCTGCACATCCTCATCAAAGTGGACCCCAACTCCGCGCCGGCGGTTGAGGCCGCGGCCAAGGCGAAAGCCGACAGCCTGGTCAAGCAGCTTCGCGCGGGTGCCGACTTCGCCAAGCTGGCCCAGGAGAATTCCGGCGATCCGTCGTCGGCGGGCAAGGGGGGCGACATGGGTTTCGTCGACAAGGGGACGACGGTCGAGCCCTTCGACACCGCTGCCTTCTCGATACCGCTCAATACGATCAGCGATCCGATCCATTCGAAGGAATTCGGCTACCACATCATTAAGGTACTGGAACGCCGTCCGGCCGGTTACCGCCCCTTCGAGGAAGTGAAAGACCGCATCCGGGCCCTGACGGCCGATCAGCAGGGGAAGGACCGCGCCCGCGACGAGATCACCGTGATCGCCGCGAAGATCAAGGCCAAACCGCCGAAGACCGCCGCCGAGTTCACCGCGCTGGCTACGGGAAACGTGACCTCCAATGACACGCAGTGGTTCGGCAAGTCCGACACCATCCCGGGCCTGGGCAACAATCCTCCCTTCATCACCTGGGCGTTCGCGGCGAAACAGAACGACGTCGGCGACATCATCGGCTCACAGCGTGGTCCGGTCATCCCGTTCCTCTACAGCATTCGCGCCGCCGGCATCTCGCCTCTCGAGGAGGTGCGGGCTCGGGTCGAGAACGACGCGCGCATGGAGAAGGCCAGGCAGCTTGCCCTGCAGGCTCTGGCGAAGACATTGCCCGCGCCGACGGTCGACGCGGTGGCCCCGAAGCTCGGCCTGACGGCGGCGGAAGCGAACGTCAACCGGCAGGGATATATCGCCGGGTTCACCGGCGACACCTCGGCGCTCGTCGATGCGGCCATGTCCGCTCCGGTCGGCGAGGTCAGGGGACCGGTGATGACCGGCGACGGTGCGGTGCTGTTCCAGGTCATCGAGCAGAAGAAGGCCGATCCGGTCGCACTGGCGCAGAACCGTACGCAGTACATCGACACCCTTCGCCAGCAGGAATCACGGAATCTGCGCGCCACGCTGTTGCAGAAGCTGCGCAAGGCCTCGACGATCGACATCAACAAGAAGCTGATCGAACCGCCTACGCCGTCGCAGCAGGGGGTATGAGGCAGGCGTGCTGGTGGACCTGACGTGACCGAGTCCCCGCAACCGCGCTGGAACGAGCCGGCCATCCGCGTGCTGATGATGCCGCGCGACACGAACGCGCACGGCACCATCTTCGGCGGCGTGATCCTCAGTTACATCGACCAGGCCGGCGCCATCGAAGCGCGCCGGCAGGGGAGCCGCCTGATGCTCACCGTCTCGATGGACAAGATCGTCTTCCACGAGCCGGTCTTCGTCGGCGATCTGGTCAGCTTCTGGACCGAGACCCTCCGCATCGGTACAACCTCGATCACCGTCAAGGTCATCTGCGAAGTGATCCGCGGCACCGACCCGCAGAAGAAGGTGATGGTCACGGAGGCCCAGGTCGTCTACGTAAACGTCAGCGACGACGGCAAGCCGACCCCGATCAAGAGACGGGCAAACGCGTACAGCGTGTGAGGAGGCGGCGGTAGGCCGATCGCCGGCGTCTCGCCGCTGAGGCAAGGGTCAGCAGCGAATGTTTCGTGTCTTTGCCAGACCCGGGGGCGAGACGCCAGATCAACAGGTTCGCCCCGTCAGATCAACCGGTTTGATCCGCAGATCAACAGGTTCGATCCGTCAGATCAACCGGTTTGATCCATTAGATCAACAGGTTCGATCCCTCAGATCATCCGGTTTGATCCATCAGATCAGATGGTTTGATCCGTCAGATCAACCGGTTGGATCCTTCAGATCAACTGGTTTGATCCTTCAGATCAACTGGTTTGATCCGTCAGATCAAAAGTTTGATCCTTCAGATCAACCGGTTTGATCCTTCAGATCAACTGGTTTGATCCGTCGGATCAACCGGTTTGATCCGTGAGATCAAAAGTTTGATCCTTCAGATCAACTGGTTTGATTCGCCGGATCAACAGTTTTGATACGCGGAACAACCGTTTTGATCCGCGGAATCAGAAGGTTAGCTCGGGAGCGTTCAGCGGTGATTAGACCTGGGGGCAGTTCTAGTTGACGCCGGACAAACACCCGTAACGCGTGCACGCCAGCGTCCACCTACCCGCGGAAGTGCGCCGCATCCGGATTTCGCCCCGTCTCCGATGCCTGCTCCATCGGAAGATCGTTCGTCTGCGCGTGCAACGGGGCGGCACCGGCGATCGGACACGAATGCCGCGGTGAGAGCTGCCTCACGTCTGGCAGTGTACCGCTGCGCTACGGGCCTGCTGGTGATGTCACAACCATTGGTGAGCCGTAAACTACTTCTCGCTTCTGAATGGCGCACCTCCTACAAATGGAGGAGTACATGCGCAAGATCTTTGGTGCCCTGGCGGTCGTATCCGTTCTCGCCATCTCGATGCCGGTAACAGCAGCTCCGCGGAGCGACGATGGAGGTATCGGCATCGTCCATCAGATCCTCGTGAAACTTCGCAAGAGCATAGTTCGCGCGTTGGATGAGGTTGGCACGCCGAAGCCGTAAGTACAAGTGGTAGGCTGTGAGGCGCGGGGGCTACGCGACGGTGGCCTTCGCCCTTTTCACATCACGAGTGTGGTTGGTGGCGTGAACGGCACGACGCGACCTGATTCGGCGCTGGCGATGTAGCCGCGCACATATCTCGCGAGCTCCGCCGTAACCGACCGCCTGAGCGCCATTTGCCGGAGGTGCTCGAGCGCCTCCGCGGTGCAGCGTCGACTTCGATTCGGCTCGCGTTCATCGAGAGAGATTGACATCGCGGCGATCGATTCACAGAGATCGGTCACGTCGGCCACCGGGTCTCCTTCGAGGATCAGTGCGACGATATCGAGCCGGACCCGAACCCATTCATCCAGAAGCCGTGCCTGAAGAAACGACCTAGCCACGGTATGCAGCGCAGCGATAGCTGCATCCGGCGATCCATCAATCGCATCGGCGCGTGCCGAAAGCCATTCGAGTCGCAGAAGCTCCGCTGCCAGAGAGTGCTGCGCGAATATGCGGCGCGCTGACGCGACCGTCTCCCGCGCCTCGCCTGCGCGACCAAGGTTGACGAGGCAGGTCGCGATGCCCTGATCGGCAAACGCTACATCGAGTGCGTCCGCCCCCTCCGAGGCTACGAACCGCTCCCGTGCCGATCGGTAGAGATCCAGCGCCGCGGGTGTATCGCCTCCTCGGCGGCGCGAATTCGCCCTAACGAAAGTTGCAAGGGCCAGCCGTCGCGGATCGCGGCCCTCAAAATCGCGCTCACACGCCAACGCCAACTCCTCCGCTTCGTCGAGGCGGCAGACATTTGAATCAACAAACAGCAGGGCTCGACACAATCTAAGGATCGCGGTTTGAAGCTCGGGATCCTGCGTCACTGGCGCAATCGATTCAGCAACACCCAAGACCGCCAACGCTGACCCGTACATCCCAGCGCCCCGAAGGTGTGTCGAATGATCCTTCAGCACCTCGATGGCCCGCTCAGGCGAAAGCTCATCGCGCGCATACATTTTCTCGGCAATCGCCGCCGCCGTTCCGGCGTAGTCGACGGCTCTGCGCATGTCTGCTGAGGCTGACACCGCGTCCGCGCGCGTCAAAAGGTACGCGATGACATCATCGTGCTGCATTGCGGGGTCGCCGGCTGCCACGGTCGGCCATCGATGCACGGGGAGCCCGCTCAGAATCTCTTCCGTATTGCGTTCGATACTCCGCTCGACCGCATCCAGGTCTTCGCCGAATGCACTATCCAACCTCTTCGCGACATCGATGACGCGAAGGCAGTCCGAACATCTTTCCGCATGGAGCAGCGCGTCGCTCGCGGCGACCAACTCCTCCCTCGTCATGTTGACGCCATTGCTGAAGAACGCAGCGATCACGGCCTGCAGTTCCGGGCAGCGGCCACTCGCGGTCATCACCGAGCCCCGCCGCGTTTGGAACGGCGCGACTGCCTTTCCCGCATGGCAGCAATCATCGCCTTCAGATCCGCATCGGGCAGTTCCAGCGCCAACGCGATGGCCTCCCGCTGAACGAGCGTCCTGGCGTCGCGCGCGACCGCATCCCCGAGTCGCCGCGCATCGAGTTGCGACGGCGTGACTCCCAACGCCGCGGCGAGACTGTCCATCGTCTCGTCGGATGGATGATGTTTTCCGCGCTCGATATCGGAGACGGTCTGCACATGGATACCGGCGAGGTTCGCGAGGTGTTGTTGCGTCATCTGCCGCTCACCACGGAACTGGCGAATGAGTGCACCAACGTCCGGCGAGTCGGACGCGCCCGTTTCCGACGACATCGGCAGTGAGCCTACCATGCAGGAGTCGAGTCTACGCGGACGCACTTCCCGAACGCAACCATCAAGTAAGCGTAGTTGCGCATTTTGGACTTAGTGCCTACAATGTCATTCATCGTGCGATCACTCCGACAACCAGCAATCCTTTCGGGCGGCCGGCCGCCGCCGCTTCCACGGAAATGTGCAGGTCGCGCCACGCCGCTTGCGACGAGTAACGTGGCGCGCCTGCGGGGATAGCCGGCACGTCCCGGCTGCTTCTGAAGGGCGTCCTCCCGCTGTTGATGGTGGTTGGACGTTACATCGGGACCGCGCTGACTACCGGAATTCTACACTCCGCCGGACGAAAACACATCGCGGTCGCGATGGCCGCTCAGCGAATAAGGAATGATTGACCAACCACGTTCTCTCACTGCTGACAGTCGTGAGCTGCCGACCACGCGAACGAAGCGAATCTGCAAGTATCGCGGCCTTGCAACGGCGAGACTGGAGCGATTCATGCGCGCCTGCGGGCTCTTCCCTACTGAGGTGGGAATGGCCTCTGACGTCTGTCGTTCCCGGCTGCAGTTGTGGCGCGCCGGAAAGGGATCGCCGATGCTATCGAGTATTCGCAAGCTCGTCCGAGGCATGCGCGAAGTGACCGCTGACCAGACCATCAAGGCAAACGACCTCTTCCCGCTGGACGACGATGAATAGACGCCAGCCACGCACGCATGGCGATACGCGCCTTGACCGGTTTCTCGCCGCCGGGAGGATCGCGAGAATGAAATACGCGAAAGCGACGGGCTACAGCAAGCAGCAGGTGCAGCGGGTCCGATTCGGCGACGCCGAGCCCACTGCTAAGTCCATCCCACACTTCGTCAAAGCTGCCCGTCTATTGACAGGCGATCCCTCTATCAAAGCAAACGACTTGTTTCCATTGGACGACGATGACAGTCCGCGCCCCGGCGACTATCAGATCTTTCACACAGCCAATTCTTAGGAGAGAGTCCATGCGAGTGAAATCCTATTTGATGTTGTTGGTAACAGCGTTGCTGCTCGCCTCAACCGCACGGGCCGGTACGATCGTGTTTCCGCCGACGTCCGACAACAACACGCAGTGCGGCCAGGACTTCGTCTCGAACACCTGCGGGACAGTGGTCATCTTCACCGGCGGGCATTTCGTCACGACAGACGGCGTGACCACATACGCGGGCGGCCAGAACTATTTAACGTGCGTTTCCGGGCAAGTGGGCTGGACATTCAACAGTCCGCCCACGGCCCTGACCGTCGTGATCGAAAACGACGCCTTCAAGACAGACCAATTTCTCCAGGTTGAAACGACAGACACGATTGACGGAGTCTTGACCACGACCACGCAAACGCTGCCGTTTCCCGGGCGCGACCCACAGCAATCCGGTGGCACGCCGCCAACGACATCAGTAGGAACCGCAGGCAGAGCAATATCGAGAGTGGCCATCACGGTCGTGAATTCCTTCGGGGTTGCGCACTTCGATGAAGCCTCCTGGAAAGTGCTTTCGATGACGGTCACCCAACCTGTGCCGCCGACCGTCGCTGTCTCCATTGGCAGGAACGGAGACGGCACATTCGCCGCGAACGTTCAGTACGCATTTCCTGGTGCTCAGTCAGACAAAACGCTGTCATTGGAACTCCTGCCCGCGGGAGATGAACCGGGGACCACGTACTTCACGCGCACGGATCTCACCGGATCGGGCGTCATCGTCCAACAGCTCGGCAAGTTCGACACCGATCGAATGGTTCGCGCCTTTGGAACAGCATGCGAGGGGAGCGACGAAGCCGAGGCCTCCGTCACCGGCTGCGGAGAGTGCAAAGGGCCGGCAAAGGCAGTCGGGGGGCCGGTTCGGCTTTTCGATGGCGTGATGACCTACGGAGAGACCGACCCGCTTCCCGCGACCATCGGAACCGAATTCCGACGCCAGTACGCGAGCAGCAATGTGACCGACGGAAAGTTTGGCACC
>Ga0247668_1000123_pt1 | contig 23338 bp, 23 predicted proteins | sample CNK09_metaG_FD_182737 | JGI IMG/M metagenome (GOLD analysis project Ga0247668, IMG submission 182737) | Soil microbial communities from Purdue University Martell Research Forest, Indiana, United States - CNK09 | ecosystem: Environmental > Terrestrial > Soil > Temperate forest > Bulk soil...
AACGGCTTCATCATGCTCACGCGGTTACCTTCCGTGTCGAAGAACGAGACGTACCGTCCGATTCCGGGGATGTCCATCGGCTCGCCGAGGACCTTCCCGCCGGCGTCGGCAACCGCCTTCATCGATTCGTCGATGTCATCGACAGCGATCACCACCGACGGATACTGCGCCGGCCAATCGGGTTTTTTGGGATAGAACCCGCCGTTGATGGCTCCCGGTTTCTTGGGGCCGTCATCGTCCGACTCGGTCGTGGCCACGACGACGTAGTCCCCCATATCCGGCCCCATCATTTGCGTGTGCCAGCCGAACACGTCGGTGTAGAACTTCGCCATCCGCGTGCGATTGTCCGCGGGCATTTCAAAGTGGACCACAGGACACATCTTCATACGGTCGACTCCTTCGATCTCCAGAATGTCGTCGCCGGTCGGCTGCAGGAAGTGGGCCGGGATTTCTCCGGACCACCCTTTATCCGCAGATGACGCAGTTCAACGCAGAGTGAGGAGCGCCGGTCCCATGGTGCGGAACACCGGTCCCGTGGTGCGGAACACCCGATCCGATGGTGCGGAACATCCGCTCCAATAGTGCGGAATACAAGTCCCATGGGTGCGGAACATCGGGTCCCATGGTTCGGAAGACTGGTCCCATGGTGCGGAACACCTGGTCCCATGGTGCGGAACACTGTTCCGATGGTGCGGAACACTTGGTCCCATGGTGCGGAACACCTGTTCCGATGGTGCGGAACACTGTTCCGATGGTGCGGAACACGTGGACCCATGGTGAGGAACACTGTTCCGATGATGCGGAACACGTGGACCCATGGTGCGGAACACTGTTCCCGATGGCGCGGAACACGTGGACCCATGGTGCGGAACACTCTTCCTATGATGCGGAACACTCGGTTCCATGCTGCGGAACACTGTTCCGATGGTACGGAACACTTGGTCCCATGGTGAGGAACACTGTTCCCATGGTCCGGAACACATGGTCACACGGTGCGGAACGCCCGGTCCCATCGTCTGGAACACCGGTCCCATGGTTCGGACCATGCGTCCCTCCATTCTGCCTCCGCGGTCCCTCCATGCGGATCCGCCCGTCCTCGGGGAGGAGCACGCAGGGCCAAGCCTTTGTTTTCGTATTGGATGCAAGCATCTGAGTGGACTGTGGTTACCTCCGCGTGGACGCGGACCCTCGTCAGGTGTAGGCTGACCGCCCTACCGTTCCGGGGTTCGAATCCATCCAAACGAAAGGCAACTCCATGAAGATCTGCTGCGCCGTGCTGCTTGCCCTCACTCTTTCTTCGCCGGCCGTCTCCGCGGCAAATCCGGGAACGGTCACCGGCAGGATGGTCGTCAACGGCAAGACCTACAAACTGACGCACGTCTACGCCACCGCGATGCCGGGCCGGTCCGACAAGAAGAAGGTCGAGATTCGGGTCATCCTTTCAGACGTGCCGATCAGCGCCGAGGATCTTGCCAGTGCGAAGAACCGCGAGGCGCTGGCCACTGACGGGAAACTCCATGCGATGGAGTTGTTGCTCGGCGACGATCCGATGGGCCACCCGGGAAAGATCGCCCTCTACAACGACATCTACGACGCCGCCTTCAACGGCTCCCAACAGCCGATGCGGCTCGGCGGCGACGACCAGTTCGAGACGAAGACGGACGATGGCAAGACCATCGCCGGCCGCCATTCGATGCCCTCGCCGCACAACTTCCGGGACATGGGCAACGGGGTTGTCTTTCAGGACGACGTCACCTTCAGTGCGCCGGTGACGCAGTAGGCTCACCCTGTTGCCATCGGCAGCAACTTCGAGGCGATCGGCGAATGCAACCGGAGCACGTTGCGCGGATCGTCATCGGCCTCGAACTGGATGGCGACCACTTGTCCGTCGTCATCCTCATCGATCAGAACGCTCTTCGGATGAGCGATGCGGTGAAGCAGGTGCTGGCCGTCATGCGTCTGAAAATCCATCTGGATTCCGCTGGCGTCGACGCTGATGCCACGAAGCGGTGTTTCCTCGATTTCGAATTGCGCGCCGAGGTCAGGGTCCAGGATCTCGAGCGTCGCACTCGATCCCTGGTACACACGGCTGAGCGAGTCAAGAACAGGTCGCCATTGCGGGGGAGAGATCGTCCGTGTTTGCATTACACGCCTCCATGTTCTTGCCGTGATGCATGGCGCGATCCATCCCTTTCTCCGGGGTAGAGTGCGCTTTGCAGAAGGAGATGATCGTGGCCATTGAGAATGACGCACTGCCTGGCAACCTGGACGGAACCGTTGTCGACAAACAGGGATCGACGCTCCCGGGAGCCGTGCTTACGCTCCTCGGCAACCCGTTCCCGCTGGTTCAGGTCTCGAACGCGCTTGGTCAGTTCAGGTTCCCGTCGCTTCAAGCCGGCAGCTACAACCTGAGCGCTCAACTGGAAGGGTTTGTACCCGCCGAGTATCCGGTGGTCATCAACTCGGGGCACACCACGGATGTCGAAGTGAAGTTGAGCGCGGCGATGCAGGGGTGACGAGGTGCCAGGCCTTCGTCTTCGGCAGCGGGACCGAAACCAGGCTGGCGAGGTCGGTCCCGAGCGCCTTGGAGATCAAACGACTGGTCTGCAGAGTCAGCCCGCGGACGTCTTCGAGATCAAATGGGCGACCTGGGAGATCAACAGGAGGAAGTCGAGATCGAACGGTAGGATCTGCCAGACCACCGGGAGGACACTTGAGACACATTCAAGGCGCAACCGAGCATCCCCGGGCGCCGGCTCGTCACCTTGCCGTCTCGTTGACATGAATAGACGAGGCCGGTAGCATGCGGCTATCCCAAACAGTTCTGCCGCAAGTCAATATGTTAAAGCGAATCGCAGAGGTACTGCAAAGTCAACCCAATCTGAGCATTGAGGTGCATCCAGAAGATGGTGAGCTGGATCAGATGTTTTCAGATCGCGATTTTCACGAGTTCTATGGGAGGGTGAAAGCTGCGCTTGTCAGGGATCTGTCGGACGTCATCATTGTGGGCCCGGAGTTTTGTGGCAAGTCAATTGTGCTAGCGAAACTCCGGTACGAGCTACAGGTAGAGCGCGTCAACTACATCGTTTATATCAACGCGTCTTCCGTGTGCACCTTTAACTTCATCGTACGCGAGCTTCAACTCTGCCTGCGTCGTAGCGATATCCTGTTCAGTGCTGAAGAAAAAGAAGAGATCGCGAAGCTTGTCGTCACTGACCAACACAGCATTACTGGTGGCGAATTTGTTCAGATACTGAGTCGTTGCATCGATAACGTTCTCCTTAACCATGGCTTCAAGAGAATCGTTTTGATTATTGACGAGCTGGACGATCTGTTTACCAAGGACCCTGCTGGAGTAACGAAGCTGTTTCTTGACCTGGGTCATGTTTTTGCGGAACCACGGTATCAGATTATTTGTGACTGTTTGCCGAAGATGAAAGAGGCTTTGATCAGGGCTGGCATTTCTCCTGACGTCAGGATTATCAATATGCCCAGGATGGGTGAGCAGACACTTTGTGACATCGTGCTCAACCGAATACAGAGCGTCATTACGGCCGAGGATAAGGCGCTTCTGCACCGGACCTACCCGTTTTCGTACTCGGCCATATCTTGTATCGCCAAGAAAGCCAGAGGCAACCTTGGTGTGGCGCTAGCCATTGCCGATCAGGCAATTCTCGCTAATGGTGATAAGAGCGTGATCGAGGTGCGTGATATAAAAATGGCGGCGGCGCAACCGGAAATTTCCAGAATTCTTGAGATCGTCAAAAGAGGCACTCGCTTCACACTACTCGAAAGAATCCAGCAGAACCTGTTCGCGTTTGCTTTGTGCTTGCTTCTTGTCGGAACAATTGCCGGTTTTGCAGTCATCATGTGGAAACGCCACGCAATCGTGGCCGATAAGGCTTGGGCCATTCTCGGTTCTCTTCTGGGTGCCTTCATTAGTGGTCTGGTCGTTCTGGTCGCTCTGAAGTTGCGCAAAGATCAGTAGCACGGTGGTCGCAGGGAGATTCGCCTCGCGGAGCTGGAGCACTGGGGACCGGATTTTGGTTTTTGCGAGTGCATGTCGGCTTGCGGGCGACATCCTGCCAAGCTCCGCGGTCGGAGGCGAGACGCCTCCGGGCCAGCCGGCGAGACGCCAGCGCTCCGTCGCGCTGCGCGCTTACGTTGTGCGCTCCAGCGCTACGAGCTGCCCGCCGCGGTCTTCTTCTGCGCCACCACACGCATCGAGTGGTCGAGGATCCGTTTGCGGATGCGGATCGACTCCGGGGTCACTTCGACAAGCTCGTCGTCCTCGATCCATTCGAGGCATTGCTCGAGGGTCATGAGCTTGGGCGGCGTTAGCTGGACGGCCATGTCGGAGCCGGAGGCGCGCATGTTGGTGAGGTGTTTTTTGCGGCAGACCTGGACCACCATGTCGGCGTCGCGGGAGTTTTCGCCGACGATCTGGCCGCCGTAGACTTTGAGGCCGGGGGAGACGAAGAGGACTGTGCGCTCCTGGAGCGGCTCGATGGCGTACGCCGTGGTGTCGCCGCCTTCCTTCGAGATCAGGGCTCCGCGGTTGCGGCCGGCGATCTCGCCGCGGTAGGGGCCGTATTCGAGGAAGGTGTGGTACAGCAATCCCGTGCCGCGCGTTTCGGTGAGGAACTCGGTGCGGATACCGAAGAGGCCGCGGGTGGGGATCTTGAACTCGATGCGCACGCGGCCGGAGCCGGGGTTGACCATGTCGGTCATTTCGCCGCGGCGGGTCTGGAGCTTCTCCATTACCGCGCCGACGTGCGCTTCGTCGATGTCGACGACGAGCGCTTCGTACGGCTCGCTCTTGCGGCCGTCGATCTCTTTCAGGATGACCGTCGGACGCGAGAGGGCGAACTCGAAGCCTTCGCGGCGCATGTTCTCGGCGAGGATGGAGAGATGCAGCTCGCCGCGGCCGCTGACTTCGAAGCGGTCGGGGAGGTCGGTTTCCTTGACGCGCAGCGCCACGTCTTTGCGCAACTCGCGGTCGAGGCGTTCTTTGATGTTGCGGGAGGTGACGTACTTGCCCTCCGTTCCGGCGAAGGGGGAGTCGTTGACCAGCCAGAACATGGAGACGGTCGGCTCGTCGATGGCGATCGGTTCGAGGGCCTCGGGGTTGGCAGCCGAGGAGAAGGTCTCGCCGATCTCGACGTCGGCGAAACCGGCGATGGCCACGATCTCGCCGGCGGAGGCTTCTTCGATCTCTTCGCGCTTCAATCCTTCGAAGGCGGTCAGTTTCGTGACCCGTCCCTTTTTATGCGTTCCGTCGCGGAGGATGAGGACGACATCCTCGGAATGCCGGATCTTGCCGCGCTGGATGCGGCCGATGCCGAGGCGGCCGACATAGTCGTTGTAATCGATGGCGGAGACGAGAAGCTGCAGTGGCGCGTCGGCGTAGCCGGGCGGCGGCGGGATGCGCTTCAGGATGGCGTCGAACAGCGGCCGGCAATCCTCGGTCTTATCTTCGAGGTTGGTGCGGACGATGCCCTGGCGGCCGATGGCGTAGAGGATGGGGAAGTCGAGCTGCTCGTCCGAGGCGCCGAGCTCGATCATCAGGTCGAACACTTCGTTGACCACTTCGACCGGGCGCGCGTCGTGGCGATCGATCTTGTTGATGACGACGATCGGCAAGAGGCCCAATCCGAGGGCCTTGCGCATCACGAACCGCGTCTGCGGCATCGGTCCCTCGGCGGCATCGACGAGGAGGATGACGCCGTCGACCATCGACAGCACGCGCTCCACCTCGCCGCCGAAGTCGGCGTGGCCGGGGGTGTCGACGATGTTGATCTTCACTTCGTTCGGATGGATGAAGGCGGCCGGCAGGTCGTGGCCGGACGCGGTGTGCGTGGCCTCGTGATGGACCAGATGGCCGAGCGCGTCGGGCTCATCGACTAGATAGCGGATAGAGGTGTTCTTGGCGAGGATGGTGATCCCGCGCTCTTTCTCGAGGTCATTCGAGTCCATGACGCGCTCGTCCATCTGCTGGTTGGCGCGTACGGCGCCGGCCTGACGGAGAAGGGCGTCGACGAGCGTGGTTTTCCCGTGGTCGACGTGGGCGATGATGGCAACGTTGCGGATGTCGTATCGAAACTGCGGCATGTTTGGGGGGTAACGTGTGACGTTTGATTGAATTCCAGTTGCAGGGTTGCTGCGTAGCTTGGTTGCGGGGTCTCGCGGTCGCGGGGTCTCGCGGTGTTGGTTTGCGAGGACTGGTCTCAGGTCTAACCTGTCGGCGAGTCTAGCGGATTTGAATCGTACGGCGCAGCGCTGCGAGACCGCGCAACCGCGAGACCGCGCGACCAAGCAACGCAGCAACCAAGCAACTATTAAACTATCCCCATGCCCTGTGACCACGTCGGACCGACGGAGCTCATCGAGATGGCGGAGACGCATCTTCGTGAGCGCGACCTGCCGCCGGCCGACGGCATGCGCTTCCGGTGGAGCGAGAATCCGAGCGATGGGATGTGGGCGTCGGTGGTGACGGAGATCGAGCGGCGTGGGGAGCGGTGGGTGGTGACACGGCTCGATCGCAACCGCGAGGCGGTCCCCGACGGCGAGACAGGATTCCGCGCGCTGTGATCGGGAGCGTCTGCGTTTTCTGTGGGTCGAATGCGGGGAATGATCCGCGTTTTGCCGAAGCAGCACGCGAGTTCGGCGCGCTGCTGGCGAAGGAAGGGATCGCGCTCGTCTACGGCGGCGGGCACGTCGGACTGATGGGCGTCGTCGCCGATGCGGTGCTGGCGAACGGCGGCAAGGCCATCGGCGTCATTCCGCGTGCGCTGTGGGATCGCGAGGTCGGACATCGCAATCTGACGGAGATTCACATCGTCGAGACGATGCACGAGCGCAAGGCGAAGATGTCCTCGCTGGCCGATGCCTTCGTCGCGTTGCCCGGCGGCCTCGGCACGCTGGAGGAGATCTTCGAGGTGTGGACGTGGGCGCAGCTCGGCATCCACCACAAGCCGGTCGGCTTTCTCGACGTGGAGGGCTTCTACAGCCTGCTCCTGGAGTTTCTCGACTGCGCCGTCGACGCCGGCTTCGTCCGCCCGCAGTTTCGGTCCATTGCCATCGTCGATGAGGACCCCGCCTCGCTCTTACGAAGCCTCGCGAGCTATGAGCCGCCGCACGTGGAGAAGTGGATTACTGCCAGGGAAACGTGATCCACGAATGACGCAGATGGAACGCAGATTCGAATGTTCATCTGCGTCCCATCTGCGTCATCTGCGGATCAATACTCCACCCGATGCTCGTAAACGAACGCCTCACGCCGACCGTGGCGTACCACCGGGGAAAACGTCGCGCGGCGCAGCTCGGCGGTGTTGCGCTGTTCGAGTGAGACAGAGCCTGTAGTGTTGCGGATGGTGCGGACGTTCGTCACCACGCCGTCCGTGTTCACGTCCGCTTCCAGGTCGATGTTGCCGTGCACGCCGGGCTGGGTGACCGGCTCGGGGGCGCGGATGAAGTGAGGCTTGGTGTTGTCGGCTTCCTTCGTGGCCTCGGCGGCGCCGGCCAGCTCTTCGCCGTGGACCCATCCGCTTCCCGCGGCGATGCGCACCTCGGCCCAGGAACCGCGACGCGAAAGGACGGACACCGACTCGCCGTGCTGATACGTCGTGACCACGGGCGCCGCGTCGTCCGGCTTCGTATGGATCTTCAGCGTCGCCTCGCGGACGTATTCGACGGAGAGCGGTAATCGCGTGTCGGTCGTTTCGGTTGTCGTCGGTGCTTCGCTGCTGCACGCCGCAAAGAGGACGATCGCGATCATCGGCCAGCGGGTCACCCGAACACATCCCTTCGTGTAAACACGATGTACGAAATCGCCGTGGCCACGATCGCCCACGCACCAAGCAGTCCGATGCAGAAGAGCATCGACATCCCATCGTACGGGGGCGGCTCGCCGGTGTAGTAATCAGCAAGCGGGAGCGCGCTGACGAAGAGGTATTTGCCGGCGGTCCAGTCGGGGCTGATGCGCGTCAGGATCGTGAAAGGCATGAGTGTCAAACCTTCGTTTTCGTCTACGCGCAACTGATTGAAAAACCTGAGTCACGCGGAGGCGCGGAGTGCGCGGAGAAAGTCATGCCTCGTCTCCTCCGCTTTGTCCGCGTCTCCGCGTGAGCCGGCGCCGGCGTTTCTGCTCGACAGTGCCGTGTTGATCTTATCCCCCACCGCCAGCGAGACGCCTGCTCTCCTGCGGGCGGTGCTTCATGTCTGGCGGACGTGGCCGAAGAGGCTTCCGATCCCGTCAACTTGGCCTACCGGGGTAGACGCTGAGCCTACTTCGGTAGGCTCTGGGCCTACCCCGGTAGGCTTTAAACCTACCCCGGTAGACTCTGAGCCTACCCAAGTAGGCTTTAAACCTACCCCAGTAGGCTCTGAGCCTACCCCGGTAGGCTTTAAACCTACCCCAGTAGGCTCTGAGCCTACCCAAGTAGGCTTTAAGCCAATTCCATGCGTCCGCCGACCTCTTGAGGTGACACTCGGACTGGGCGGTCAGCCAAACCTTCACGCCGCGGTGCTACCGTTACTGCCGACGATCGGTAAGGAGATTTCCGTGGACGTTCCAGCGACCTTGACATCGAAAGGGCGAATCACACTTCCGACCGACGTAGACTCCCCCCATGAAGACCATCGGATTTCTTGGTGCGGGGAACATGGCGGAGGCGCTCATTCGGGGCCTTCTGCGCGGACATTTCGAGGCGGGGCAGATCACGGCCTCCGGACCTCGTGAAGAGCGGATGGCGGAGTTGCGCGAGCGGTTCGGCATCAACGCCACGACGGACAATCGGCAGCCGGCGGCGGCGGACATCGTCGTCCTGTCGGTGAAGCCGCAGATTCTGAGCCGCGTGCTCGAAGACGTGGGAGGGCTGATCCGCGCCGATTCGCTGGTCATCTCCATCGCCGCCGGCGTTCCCATCGCGGCCATTCAGGCGCGACTGGCCGAGGGTGTTGCGGTCGTCCGGGCCATGCCCAACACACCGGCGCTCGTCGATGCCGCGGCGACGGCGATCGCCTCCGGGGAGCATGCGCAGCCGGCTGACCTGGAGGAGGCGAAGCGGATCTTCGATGCCATCGGCATCACCGTGATCCTCGAGGAATCGCAGCTCGATGCGGTGACGGGACTCTCCGGATCGGGGCCGGCCTATGTCTTTCTGATCCTCGAGGCGCTCAGCGATGCCGGGGTCAAAGTCGGACTCTCGCGCCGCACGGCCCAGCTCCTGGCCGCGCAGACGCTCCTCGGTTCGGCGAAGATGCTCATCGAGACCAACGAGCATCCCGGCCGGCTCAAGGACATGGTCACCTCGCCCGGCGGTACAGCCATCACCGGTCTGCACACGCTGGAGGAAGGGGGAATCCGCACCACTCTGATGAACGCCGTCGAAGCGGCGACGAAACGGTCGCGGGAGTTGGGGGAGGGGTTGCTGCGGGGTTCGTAGAGAGGCCGCCGCGCCGCCAGCGCTCCGTAGTTACGTATTTCGGCACGGCGCATGCAGATGTGTCAGGCGCGAACGTCTCCTGTCATCAAACGTTTTCTTGACATCGTCCGACCTCGCACTCAAGATGCCAACTGAACATGACCTGCAATCCTCACCAGATGTGTTGTCTTTGCGGCGCGACGTACGTCGCTGCATCCGGCGAGTTTGTGCACAGGTAGAGCTACTCCAACTTCTCAATGCACAGCCCACCCCGGATGCAACCGGCGGTGGGCTTTTTTGTTTTTAGCCGCAACCTTGGATGACATGAACGTGATGATGACCCCCTTCCGGATGACGAGCTGTCCCTGCTGTCCTGACAGCCGATGGACATCGTCCGGCAATGGGAGCGGTTAGTCGTATTCACACGTCCAATCCCCACACAACAGAAGCCAGAAAGGATGCCCATCGCCGGAAACGGGGATGGGCATTTTCGTTTATGAGCGCAACGACAGAAACAAAAGCACAGAGGGCGGAGCGGTTGAAGCGGGAGAAGAACCCGTGGGAGGCGCTGGCCGAGCTGCGGACATTTGCCGCCAAAGGCTTCGACGCCATCCCGCCGGAGTGGCTCGGCACGTACCTCCGCTGGTGGGGCGTCTATACCCAGGGTGACGGGGCGGGGGTGCTGGGTGGGCGGAACGGGGAGGGGAAGTCCGCGCCGTATCTGATGGTGCGCATCCGGGTCACCAACGGCCTGCTGCTGGCGCATCAGGTGCGCACGATCGCGGCGGTGGCGGAGAAGTATGCCCGCGGCGGCGCGGACATCACCGTCCGGCAGAACGTGCAACTGCACTGGGTGGCCATCGAGGATCTGCCGGAGATCCTCGAGTCTCTCTGGAGAGTAGGGCTGACCACCACCGGCTCCTGCGGCGACGATACGCGCAACATCACCGGCTGCCCGCTGGCCGGCATCGACGCCTCGGAGCTGATCGACGCCTCGCCGCTGGCGGCGCAGGCCACGCGCATGCTGGTGGGCGACGCGCGTTTCTACAACCTCCCGCGAAAGTTCAAGGTCACGATCACCGGCTGCCGGGACTGGTGCTCCTATCCGGAGATCAACGACGTCGGCCTCACGGCGACGCAGCGCGGCGACGAAATCGGTTTCTCCATGCGCGTCGGCGGCGGCCTCTCGGCCGATCCGCATCTGGCGGTGCGACTCAACGCCTTCATCCGCTGGAACCAGGTGCTCCCGGTTCTGCGCGCGGCCGCGGAGATCTTCCGCGATGCCGACGCGTTGCGCGAGCATCGCGACCGTGCCCGCCTCAAACATCTCTTTCTGCGGCACGGCTGGACGGCCGATCACTTCCTCGGCGAGCTGCAACGCCGCGTTCCGTTCAGGATCGACGAAGCGGCTCCCGAGGTTCCGCCGGCCGATGTGTTCCGCGATCACGCCGGCATCCATCGGCAGAAGCAGGAGGGGTACTCGTACGTCGGCGCCTCGGTGTTGCGCGGGCGGATCACGGCGGAGCAGTTGGTCGTGGCCGCAAATCTCGCCGAAGCTTTCGGAAGCGGCGAGCTGCGGACGACGATCTCGCAGAACCTGCTCATCGCCAACGTCCCGACGCGCAACGCCGAGGCCGTGGCGCGGGAGCTGACGGACGCCGGTTTGCCGACCAAGGGATCGCCCTTCGCCCGAGGTACCGTGGCCTGCACCGGATCGCAGTTTTGCAAGCTGGGGATCACCGAGACCAAGTCCTTCGCTAAGTGGCTGGTCGGCGAGCTCGATACCCGACTGCCGGGATTCGACGAGCAGTTGAAGATCAACATCACCGGTTGCCCCAACAGTTGCGGCCAGCACTGGATCGCCGACCTCGGCATCGAAGGGAAGAAGCTCAACGTGGGCGGCAAGCTGGTCGACGCCTATTACTTCTGCGTCGGCGGCGGAGTCGGACTGCACGCCTCGCTGGCGCGCCCCATCGGCTACCGCTGTGCGGCGGCCGAGGTGCCGGACGCCATCGAGCGTCTCCTGCGGACCTGGGGCGAGGAGCGCACCGGCGACGAACCGCTGCGCGCGTTTCTCGGGCGGCATTCGGACGACGAACTGCGATCGATTATGGCCGGCACGGCGGTGGAGGTCGCACTGCGCGACCCGTCGCCGGGCCGACCGCCACATTCACTCGAGATGTAAAGGAAAAGGGCGAAAATGACCACGCAAATCATCGACATCGACTCACGCAACCTCAGCGACCTCTGGCTGCTCACGAACGGAGGGTTCGACCCTTTCCACGGCTTTCATGACTTCGACGACGCACGCTCGATCGTTGAGAAGGTCGAGACCGTGGACGGCACGCTATGGCCGATCCCGATCCTGCTGCAGCTCGATCCGTCGCGGGCGGCGGAGCTGGAGATCGGCACGCTGGCGACGCTCCGCTACGGCGGGCGCGCCGTCGGCACGATGCGCGTCGACGACCGCTATCGCATTCCGCTCCGCGAGTGGGCGCGGAAGATCTACAAGACCGACGATCCCGCCCATCCCGGTGTCGAGGCCTTCTACCGCGGCGGCGAGGTGGCCATCGCCGGTCCGGCGGAGTGGCTGGAAGACGTGCCGGCACACGAGCTGGGGCTGACCGGTCTCACGCCGGCGCAGACGCGCGATGGCATCGCACTGCGCGGATGGAAGTCGGTGGTGGCCTTTCAGACGCGCAATCCGATCCATCGCGCCCACGAGTACATCCTCCGCACGGCCCTGGAGATCATCGACGGGCTGCTGCTCCATCCTCTGGTCGGCGACACGCGCGGCGAAGACGTTCCGGCGGCGGTTCGGTTGCGCTGTTACGACGCTCTGCTCGATCACTACCTGCCGCGGGAGCGCGTACTCTTCACCACCTTCCACGGGTGGATGCGTTACGGCGGGCCGCGCGAGGCCGTGCTGCACGCGCTGGTGCGCCGCAACTTCGGGGCCACGCATTTTCTGGTCGGACGCGATCACGCCGGCGCCGGCAACTACTACGGTCCGTACGAGGCGCAGGAGTTGTTGCGGTCGATCGGCGTGGAGCGCCTGGGAATCACGCCGCTCTACTTCGACGACATCTTCCACTGCACGCGCTGTGGCTCGATGGCGTCGTCGCGCACCTGTTCGCACGAGCCCGGCCAGCGGCTGACGCTGAGCGGGACCGAGGTGCGCCGGCGCCTGCGCGACGGGGAGCCGCTGCCTGCCGAGATCACCCGCCCCGAAGTGGCGGCGGTACTGCGCGAGGCGTACGCCTCGCCGGGGAGGCTACATGCTTGAAATTCTCATCGGCATTGCTGGCGGCTTGTTGATCGGCTCCACGGGCGCCGGTGCCGGCTCGTTGCTCACACCGTTGTTGATTCTCGCCGGATACCGGCCGGCGCTGGCGATCGGTACAGGGATGGGGAGTCTGTTCGTATCGAAGCTCGTCGGCTCCGTGGCTCATCGGCGCCTCGGCCATTGGCCGGGGAAGATAGGCTGGCTCGTCGTGGTCGGAGGATTGGTTGGGGTCGGTTTGGCGGCGGCTGCGGTCGGGGAATGGGGTCAATTGGGAGGAGAGACTGCACTGCGGCGCCTGGTGGGTGGGACGCTTCTGATCGCCAGTGCCGCGGCGACGTTCGTGAGCAGACGGCAGAAGGCTGTTGCAAAGGACGCTGACAACGATGTCGAAAGCGCCGCCCTTCCGTCGAGCGATCTCCCCATGCCGCGACCCTGGATTCTTCTCGCCGTCGGCATCGGCGTGGCCGCCGTCGTTTCCATCACCTCGGCTGGTTCCGGCAGTCTCCTGGTTACGTTCCTGCTGCTGGCCACGACCTGGCGCGTGCCGCAGCTCGCCGCCATGAGCAATGTCTTCGGCTCCGTCGTCGGCGCGCTGACGCTGGGGCTGCACTGGAAGCTCCACAACTTCGATCCCCACCTCTTTGGCCTGGTGATCGCCGGTGTGATCCCGGGCGTGCTTCTTGGCGTCCTCCTCTCCCGGTTGATTTCCCGCCAGTGGCTGGTGTGGGGCGTCTACATCCTCGGTATCTGTCTCGGCGTGGCGTTGCTCGCCTGAAATGAAAGGAAAAGAACAATGACTGAGCTTGCAATCGACAGCAGCATCGATCACGGAGATCTCCCGGATGCCGAGAACTGGACGGCGACGGAGGTCATCGAATGGGGCCTTTCGGAGCTCGGAGAAGAGATCGCCATCGCCTCCAGCTTCGGCGCGGAGGATGTCGTGCTCATCGACGTGGCGGCAAAGCTTGCCCCTCGGCTCCGCGTCTTCACACTCGACACCGACTTTCTCTTTCCGGAGACGTACGCGCTCATCGATCGTATCGAACAGCGCTACGGACTCACCGTGGAGCGAACGCGCGCGGAATTCTCGCCGATAGAACAGGCGCGGACGCTGGGGGAGGCGTTGTGGACCCGGCAGCCCGACGTCTGCTGCAACCTGCGGAAGGTCGAGCCGCTGACGAAGAAGCTGGCCGAGCTGAAGGGATGGATCACCGGCATCCGGCGCGATCAATCGCCGACGCGCGCCAACGCCCGCAAGATCGAATGGGACACCCGATTCGGCCTGGTCAAGCTCAATCCTCTGGCAAGCTGGGGCTGGAACGACCTGTGGCAGTACATCAAAGCGAACGGCGTCGACTACAACCCGCTGCACGACCAGAACTACCCGAGCATCGGCTGCACGCACTGCACGCGTCCTGTGCTCGCGGGAGAGGATCCCCGCGCCGGCCGCTGGTCGGGGACGGCGAAGACCGAGTGCGGACTGCACGTCCAGAATTGAAACCAGGAGTCATCACGAGCATAATGCCGCCCCACGTGAACACGACGTCCTGCTTCGCCGCGCGATTTACCGGCTTCTTCGAAGGAGCAGCGGTGACGTCTTAGCGTAGCAATCTCAGTCAGTCCACCCGACCCGCTCCTCATGCCGAGGAGCGGGTTTTTTGTTTTCAGGAGGCAATGATGATCGCGGATCAGGTGACGGTGGCGTTTCAGGGGGAGTACGGGGCCTTCAGCGAGAGCGCCGTGCGAAGGATATTGGGCTCCGAGGTGACCCTTCATCCGTGTGAAACATTCGACGATATGTTCGACGCCGTCCGGTCGTCCGCCGCCGATTGTTGCGTGTCGCCAATCGAGAACAGCCTGGCCGGCTCGATTCACCGCAACTACGATCTGATCATCGACTCCGGTCTCCGCATCTTCGGTGAGACCAACGTCAGGATCGTCCATAACGTGATTGCCTCGCCGGCGGTGACGCTGGCCAATGTCCGGCGGATCTATTCGCATCCGGTGGCGCTTGCGCAATGCCTGCGATTCTTCCGCGCCAATCCGGAGATCGAGGCCATTCCGACGCACGACACGGCAGGGGCGGTGCGCGAGGTGCTGCAACGCCAGCGGCCCGATGAAGCGGCCATCGCCTCGGCACGGGCGGCGGAGATTTATGGCGGATCGATCCTGGCCAGCTCCGTCGAGGATCACCAGCAGAACTTCACGCGCTTCCTGCTGCTGGCGGCCGGGACCTCGGACATTCAGCCGGTCGAGCCGGCCCGACGCTGGAAGACGTCGCTGATGCTGCGGCTTCCCGACAAGCCCGGCGCGCTCTTCCGCGCCCTCGGCGCGTTCGCGCTGCTCGACATCGACCTCTCGAAGATCGAGTCGCGCCCCATTGAAGGGAGGCCATGGGAGTACGCGTTCTACATCGACGTCATCGGCAACCGCACCGAGGCCCCGCTCGAACGCGCCATCAGCAACCTCGAGCAGATGGCGGAGGAGCTTCACGTTCTGGGTTCGTATCCGACGCGATGGTGAGGGGCGGGGAGCACCGTGCCTGCTCCTGCCGCGGAGTGTAACGGGCTCCAAACCGGCGAAGCCGGTGTAAGAACCTAGCCCCCGGCTTCAGTCTCGGCTTCAGTCGGGGTCACGGTGCCGTCCAGGTTACGAGCCCGCTTAAGCGGGCGGCAGATCATGTCTACCCGTGTCGTGCATCGATCACGACGCGATGTCGTCGCAGGAGTCGATCGAGCTCTCCTGAAACGTCGGAAATCGTTCTGTCGCCCGCTGAAGCGGGCTCGGGATACCGGGGAATGCCTGGATCCCCCGACTGAAGCCGGGGGCTACGGTTCTTACGGCGGCTTCGCCGCCGGTGTCGGAGAGCAGGCATCCTGCCTGCTCCCGCTGCGGCGTCTCGCCCGGCGGTGGTTTCGGACCGTCTACGAGGGATTTGGCTTCAGCCGGCGAATGCGCGGCCGCGCGGGGGTTTCTTGACAACATGCGCATCCTGCGCGATGTTTTCGGCGCCCGGTGAGGAGGAGTGATGTGGATGTCCAGGACCGGCGTCGCGCGCGGCGCTGCATTCCTGTTTTTCCTGGCTGGCGCCGCTGTTCGCGTGCAGGCGGCCGACCTTCGCGGGATCTACGTCTACAGCAGCGACGTCGCGCAGATCTCGAAGGGCTCCGCGAACAACGTCACCGCATCGCTCAGCGTGCCCGGTGTCGACGGAATCGTCCTGGTCATCGGCTGGAACGCGATCGAACCGGCGATGGGGCAATATCAGTGGACCACGCTCGATCTGTGGACGCATCGTGCGGTGACGCTGGGGAAGAAGATCGATCTGACCATCACCGCCGGGAGCGATATGCCGTCATGGCTCTTTCAGGCTGCGCCGTCCGGTGCCGGGGCCATGCCGCTCGCCTTCACCATCTCACCGCATGGTGGGGCGACCGGTGTCTGTGATTCGGAGACATTGGCCGCGCCATGGGATGCCGCCTTCCTCAACCGATGGGATGCCTTGCTGGCAGCCGTGGCCGCTCATCTCAAGAGTGACGGTACGTACAACGCCGTGACGCTGCTGCGCATCACCGGAGTCAATCGCACCACCGACGAGTTGCGGCTTCCGGCCGAGACGCCGCAGAGCACCGGCCTGGCGTGCGTGAGCGACGCCGTCTCCACATGGCAACAGGCAGGTTTTCGCCCCTCTCTGCTGCTCCAGGCGTGGGATCAGATCACCAACTCGTTTCTGAAGAGCTTTCCCGACAAATCCTTCAGCGTGGCCATCATTCCGCAGAACGCCTTTCCAGCGATCGGCGAGGATGGGTCGGTGATCAAGGGGACGCCTCCGGACCAGAATCAGCCGCTGCTGTCGCTGGCGAGCCACAAGCTTCCGGCGCGGCTGATCGTCCAGTTCAACTTCCTCATGCCGGGCGAGGCGGCATCCAGCACCGTGATTCAGGCCGCGCAGACGTTGGGGACCATGGCCGCCTTTCAGACCAACAATTACTTCGGCTCGACCGGGCAGGGAGCGGCCTGTTCCGAGCCGGTGACCAACCCGACGCCGTGCACCGATCTGACCTTTCTCGCGCTCCTGCAGACGGGAATCTATCCGCTGGGACAGGCCAACGCGTTGCGGGCGCAGTACATCGAAGTCTTTCCGGCGAATGCGAACGCCTTTCCTGGCGACATTCTTGCGGCGCACGACGAGCTGACGCTGGTGACGCGCCGGCGCGCGGTGCACCACTGATCCGTTTCGTGTAACGGTAGGGAAGTTCGCGTCACTAACACTCCATAACCGGAGGTTTCTCCATGGCCATCACCAGCGAGTCGACGACGTTTACCAAAGACATCCAGGGGCGCTACCTCTGCAATACGTACGGAGAGGCGACGGCGGGCGGGCCGTTTGACATCGTCGTCATCGGCGGCGGCACGTTCGGCGCCGCGATCGCCGAGCACGTCTGGTATCGGCAGAAGCGGGCCGGGGGCGGTGTTCGGACGATCGTTCTCGACGCGGGGCCGTTCACGCTTCCGGAGCATGTGCAGAACACGGGCATCCTCGGGCTGTTCGATCCGGCCGATGTGGTCATCCTCAATGAAAACGCTCCGCAACCGGAACCGGCGCGCAACGAGGTGTGGGGCGTGCCGTGGAAGTCGGCCACGCCGTTCAAAGGGCTGGCCTACTGTCTCGGCGGTCGGTCGCTCTACTGGGGCGGATGGTCGCCGCGCCTGCTGGACGCGGAAGTGTCGACCTGGCCGCCCGAGGTCGTGGCCGATCTGAAGAGCACGTACTTCGACGAGAGCACGAAGCAGATCGGCGTCGATGACACGAACGACTTCATCTTCGGCGAGCTGCAGAACGTGCTTCGGCGGCAGTTGTTCGACAACCTCGGCACCGTGGCCGCGGCCATCCCGCTGGCCGAGCTGCCACCGTCACCGCTGATGCATCCGGGCGCCGATCCGGCGCAGCTCCTCGGCCTCACCTCGACGGCCGGTCTCTCGCAGGACGACCTTCTCAACCTGCTCAAGCTCGAGGCGCCTCTGGCCGTGCAGGCGCGCGCGCCGCACGCCGGATTCTTCCCGATGAACAAGTTCAGCACCGTGCCGCTGCTGATGAAGGCGGCGCGCACGGCCTATGCCGACAACTCCGACGACGCGAAGAAGGAGTTCATGGTCCTGCCGAATGCGCACGTGCTGACACTGCGCACCACGCGCAATGGCGACACGTGGCGCGTCACACGGGTGGAAACGAGCCAGGGGCCGATCGATCTCGCTCCGGACGGCGTGGCCGTCATCGCCCTCGGCACCATCGAGAGCGCCCGCCTGGCCCTGGTCACCTTCGACGGCAGCGGCATCCCGACGTTTCCCCGCATGGGCAGGAACCTGATGGCCCACCTCCGATCGAATCTGACCTTCCGCGTTCCGCGAACGGCCATCCCGGGCCTCTCCGCGGCGGTTCAGGAGCTGCAGGCGGCGGCGCTCTTCGTCAAAGGCCGGGCCATGAAGGCGAGCACGTTTCTGGGACACTTCCATCTGCAGATCACGGCCAGCGGCGGTGCCAGCACCGTCGGCTCCGAGGACGAGCTGTTCCGCAAGGTTCCCGACATCGATTTCTACGAGGCGCTGAGCAGCTCCACGGACACGCACGTGGCCATCGCCATCCGCGGAATCGGCCAGATGTCGCCGGACGATCTGTCGAATCCCGATCCGAGCCACAGCAACGTATCGCTCGACGGGGTGCTGCGCGACGAGTACGGCGTCCGCCGCGCGCGCGTGACGATGGCGAAGTCGCAGACGGACAACGATCTGTGGGACGCGATGGACGCGGCCATGGTCAAGGTCGCGCTGGTGCTCGGTGCGCCGGCGACCGTGATCCCGGCGCGCGACGGTCTCGGCACGACCCATCACGAGACCGGAACGCTGTCGATGGGATCCGATCCCGCGTCGAGCGTGACCGATGCCGACGGCCGGCTTCATCACACGGAGAACCTCTATGCGGCCGGCCCGTCGCTCTTTCCGACGATCGGCTCGCCGAATCCGATGCTGACCGGCATTGCCCTGGCCCGGCGCACCGGCGATCACATCATCAATCCGCCGCCATTCGTGGCAGCGAGCGGATTCCAGTCGATCTTCGACGGCACGCTGACCGGCTGGAAGATGTCGACGATCAAGAACCAGCCGGGACGCGACAATCCCGGCACGTTCGTCGTCCGCCGCGGCGCGCTCGAATCGCGTCCCGGCACCGATCTCGGTCTGCTCTGGAACGTGAATCCGGCGCCGCCGCGCTTCGTGCTGCGCCTCGAGTGGATGATGACCGCGCCCGGCGACAACTCCGGCGTCTTCCTCGGATTCCCCGATCCCGAGAGCAAGGGATACGACAACACGGCCTTCGTCGGCGTCGACTTCGGATTCGAGGTTCAGATCGACGAACAGGCTCGCCCGGACGGCGCGGGCATCCACCGCACCGGCGCGATCTATTCGTTCCAGGGCCCCAACCTCGGCGCGCTGAACGTCCGTCCGGTAGGGGAGTGGAACGCGTACGAGATCACCAAGGACGGGGCGGACATCACCGTGTCGCTGAACGGCCAGACCGTGAACCAGTTCCACTTCACCGGCGATCCGCAGTCGCCCACCCGAGGACAGGGATCGTTCATCGGTCTGCAAAACCACACCGGGAGAGTGCGCTTCCGCAATCTGCAGTGGAAGGCGTTGTAAACGGGCCGTGAGGTAGGCTGGCGGCATCATGCAAAGCAAAGCAGCCACCGTCTCCGACTACCTTGCCTCGTTGCCGGACGACCGACGAAAGGCCATCGAGACCGTCCGCGATACGATCCTGGCGAACCTCGACAAGGACTTCGAAGAGGGGATGCAGTACGGGATGATCGGCTATTACGTTCCCCACCGCATTTATCCGGCCGGCTATCACGCGGATCCGAAACAGGGGCTTCCGTTCGCGGCGCTGGCGTCGCAGAAGAATTACATGTCGGTCTACGTGATGGGCCTGTACACCGGCTCGGACAATAAGCTGGTGCGGTGGTTTCACGAGGCGTGGGCGAAGTCGGGAAAGAAGAAGCTGGATATGGGGAAGTCGTGCATCCGCTTCAAGAAGGTCGATGATTTGGCACTCGACGTCCTCGGCGAGGTGATCCGACGGATGCCGGCGAAGACGTACATCGAGGTTTACGAGAAGGCGCGAGGGATTCGTTAGGGTCTGCCAAGCACCGGCACAGACAAGAGTGTCTGTGCCACATTTGGTCCCTGCCTTTCGCGCCAGTCACGGGTGGAACCATACAGAAGTGCCCGTACTGCATCGTCAGCATCGCCTTGAGGTCGTGGTCTGTGCTACAGGCAGTAGACGAATAAACAGCAGGACAAATGTGGCACAGACACTCTTGTCTGTGCCGGCTACCATTTGTAGGACATTGCATCCCTCCGTAACGACCGAGGGAAACTTCGGCGATGGAAAGTCCACTCGCTCTCCGAGGCTTCTACCGTCGAAACCTGCCTCACCTCGTAACGTCCTTGCGGCCGATCTTCATTACCTTCGATACGCGCAAACATCGGATCCTGCCTCCATGCGCTCGAAACATTGCGTTGCGCCATGCGTTACACGATCACGCGCGGAAGATCTTCATGGACGTAGCCGTGGTCATGCCTGATCACGTACACCTGATCTTTACGCTGCTGCAAGGGGAAGACGAGCTTCCTTGCTCACTGGCCGAGGTGATGAAAGGAATCAAAGGAGTATCGGCGCGGAGGATCAATCAATTGCTTGGACGCCGCGGCCTGCTGTGGCAGGACGAGTCCTTCGATCACGTGGTCAGGGATAGTGAGCGGTCGCTGGCGAAGTTCGAGTACGTGTGCAACAACCCAGTTCGGGCCGGCCTGGTCGGTTGCGCTGATGAGTATCCATGGCTTTGGAGGTCTTGGGTTGAAGGAAGACGCGATGCCGACATGCAGTAAGGTGAAGCTGGCACTGACAAGAGTGTCTGTGCTGCGATCACACCGCCGCCGGAACCTTATCCGGTATCAGCACCGACCGCCCCTCTCTTCGCCAGATCATGGCGCTGATCCACCAGCGGCCGTCGCGCTCGAAGAGCTGGATGCTGTTGACGCCGCGGTTGAGCGGGGCCCCGGTGCGGGTCTGGCGGGTCTCGTAGGCGCTCAGAACCTGGGCGACCTCGCCGAAGAGATGCGTCTCGCGCCAGATCTCGCCTTCCCAGAAGCTGGGGAGAACGCCGGAGTCGATCATCGACTCGAAATTCTCACGGAACGAATCGACGCCGAATTCGAAGACGCCTTCGTCGTTGACGCGCACCAGGCGCGCCCCCGCGGCGAAGATCTCCAACTGCCGGCTCCAGTCGGGCCGCGTGCCGGGCTCGAAGGAGACCATCTCGTACATCTCGGCAATGACAGAATCGATGCTCATCGATCGATGGATGATAGCAATCCCCGTCCTCGCCTCGAGTGATCCAGGCGCATACAATCGCCGTGTGCAGGAAAATGCGCGTCTGGAAGCGCTGCGGCGCTCGGCGGACCCCACGCTCGTGGCTGCGATCCAGGAGCTCATCGAGAACGGGAAAGACTCCGACCTCTGCCGGATCGATCCCATCCAATTCGCACTGGCGAAAGGACTCGACCAGGAAGCGACGCTCGACGCCTTCGTCAGAGCGTCGCGCCTGGGCATTTTCGAAATGTCCTGGAACCTGCTGTGTCCCGGCTGCGGCGGCGTCCTGACGGCCACCACCGACCTGAAGGAAATCCAGGACAACTACAACTGCGCTCTCTGCGCTGTCGCGTACGAGCCAACCCTCGATGAGATGGTGGAGGTCAGCTTCAGCATCAGCCCCGCCATCCGCCGCATCTCCCTGCACGATCCCGATTCCGTTCCGGTCCTGGACTACTACCGCTTCCTCCACTTCAGCAACACCATGGTCCTCCCGCGGAAAGACGAGTATCCGGAGCGGTGGGACGAGTTCACCATCGAGGCGGAGGAGGTGCTGCCGGACGAGAAGATCATGATGTCCATCCAGCTTCCGCCGGTCTTCACCATCCTCTTCGAGCCGATCTCACACCAGGCCCTCTTCCTCGACGTTCAGGGAGAGCCGGTGAAGGAGCGCCGCGATCTGACCGTCGTCTACGGCGAAGGCGGCACCATGACGCGGACCGAGGTGATGGCGCCCGGCCCGCTGCGGCTCACTCTCGTCAATCGCACCAACCGGCGCATCCTTCCCGGCCTTTTTCGCGCCGGCGAGGAATTCCATCATCAGTTCAAGGAGCGGCAGGAGTTTCTGACCGCGAGCCGTCTTTTCACCAACCAGACCTTCCGCGATCTTTATCGGACGGAGGCGGTGAACGTCGACCAGAGGCTCAAGATCGCCAGTCTGACCGTGCTGTTCACCGATCTCAAGGGATCGACGGAACTGTACGAGAGGGTGGGGGATCTGGCCGCGTACGATCTGGTCCGGGCCCATTTCAGGGTCCTCGCGGATGTCGTGCGCGGAGAGTCGGGAGCCGTGGTCAAGACGATCGGCGACGCCGTGATGGCGACTTTTCCCACCGCGGCAATGGGTGTCTCGGCAGCCCTGAAGATGCGTTCGGCCATGGACAGGCTGAACGAGTCGAGAAAGCACGAGGATCTGCTGGTGAAAATCGGAATGCATGAGGGGCCGTGTCTGGCGGTTACCTCGAATGATCGTCTCGACTACTTCGGCCAGACGGTCAACATCGCTGCTCGGGTGCAGGGGTTGGCCACATCACGCTCCATCTTCGTCACCGAGCCGGTCGTTACGAACGCCGCGGTACAGGGGCTCCTGACCGCAAACGCACTCCTTCCGACGCCCCACCGCGCTCTGTTACGCGGGATCGCCGACGAGCTTACCGTGTACGAAATCCCATAAAGGCAGAGCAATGAATCGCATCAGAACGTTTTCCATACTAAAACGGATGCGTAGGTAGACTCTCTCCATGTCCGCACAGATCGTTTTCATCTCGCTGTACCTCGGTTTGATTGCCGGGCGGCAGCCGGTGGAACTGCATGCCGGCCCCGAGGTGAAATCGATCCGCATCCTCATCGACGGACGCGAGTCGGCGGTGTTGAAAGCTCCGCCCTGGCGGGCCATCGTTGATCTGGGACGGGCATTCGAGCCGCGCGGGCTGGTCGCGGTCGCTTACGATCGCGATGGCGACGAGATCGGCCGCACCTCGCAGACCATCAATCTGCCGCGCCCCTCGGCGGAGCTGACGCTCGGCCTGCAGAGCGACGAGAAAGGAGCCCCCGTCTCGGTCGCGTTTCGCTGGGAGCATGCCTTCGCCGCGAAACCGTCGCGGGCAACGGCCAGCATCGATGGACAGAAGCTGCGCGTCGACGAGCAGTTTCACGCGCGTCTTCCGGCACTCGACGCCGCGCATCCTCACGTGATCGAGGCAGAGCTGCGCTTCGACGACGGCGTGACGGCGCGGCGCGAACTGGTGATCGCCGGCGGGCAGGCAGGCGATTCGATCAGCACCGAGCTGACGCCGCTGGCCTTCACGGGAAAGGTTCCCGGAAAACAGCAGACGCTCGAGGGATGCCTGTCATTGAACGGGAACCCGGTGCAGACGAGGGGCGTGGAGACCCCGGACGCGCAGGTGTTGGTGGTGCGCG
>Ga0247668_1000124_pt1 | contig 23117 bp, 21 predicted proteins | sample CNK09_metaG_FD_182737 | JGI IMG/M metagenome (GOLD analysis project Ga0247668, IMG submission 182737) | Soil microbial communities from Purdue University Martell Research Forest, Indiana, United States - CNK09 | ecosystem: Environmental > Terrestrial > Soil > Temperate forest > Bulk soil...
GGCAAGTACCTGGCAGCCTCGATCATCCTCATCGTGCCATTTCTGTTCTCGCTGCTGCTCACCGTGCTCCTGATGCAGTTCCAGGGCAGCGGCGTGCTGGCAAGCGGCGAGGCCTGGATGAGGATCCTGTGCATCTTCTTCCTGTGCATGCTCTACCTGATGGCGTTCATGGGACTGGGCATCCTGGTCTCCAGCTCGACCTCCCGGCCGCTGGTGGCGATCACAGTGCTGCTCTTCCTCTGGGCCGGTCTCGTCGTCGTCCTTCCGCAGAGTGCCGGCCTGTTGTCCGAACAGTTGCTGCCGGTCGAAAGCACCGAGAGCTTCCTGTTCAAGAAAAACCTGCTTGCCCAGGAGCTCGATCGCAAGCGGGCCGCCGAGCTGGAGCCCTTCCTCAACGATCCGAACTATGACGCCATCCGGGCGCCCATCGCCATGAAGTACTCCGTCGAGCTGACGAAGGCGGAAGCGGAGATGGACCAGGACTATTCGAACCAGCGGCGCGCGCAGTTTCGGCTCGCCTCCGCGCTCGCTTCCCTTTCGCCGGTGACGCCCCTCACGGTCGGAGTCACGGCCGTGGCAGGAACCGGGGTACCCCAATCGGATCAGTTCATCTCCGCCATCGACCGCTTTCAGGCCGAGGTAAATGACAAGGTGTTCTCGCAGGGCTACCGCGACGTGTTCCCCGGCGGCCGTGCCTCGCTGCAGGTCAACCTTCTGGCATTGAAGGATATCCCGCGTTTCGAGCTCACTGCTCTTCCTTTGAACGTACTCCTCCGGAAAATCGCTGCTCCGGTCGGGCTTCTGATCCTTGCCAACGCCGTTCTCTTCGTCTTTGCCTACCTCCGTTTCCTGCATTACGAGGTTACTTGACTGATCGGAGTCGTCTATGAAAACGAAAGCCAAAAGCAGTCTTGCCATTTTGCTCGGTTGCCTGGTCATGCTCATCGTGTTTGCCCTTCAAGCCGCGACGGCGGCGCGTGCCATCCCGTGGAAGAAGGGGGACAAATTCTCCTTCCAGTTGCAGAAGGGATCGTCCGCGAAGGTCACTCAAGTCACCGACGTTCGCGGCGCGGTGATCTCGCGCAGCCTTCCTGACTGGCAGACGGTGCAGGTCAAGGACATCGCAACGTGCGAGGGGAAGAAATGCGTCCTTCTTCAGATCGACCGCGACGCTCCGCCGCCCGAGCCGAAGCTCAAGAACGAGAAGTTCACGGAACAGATCGTCGCGGGCATCGACCAGGAGACGGGGAACGTGCTCTCCATGAAAACCACGCTGAGTGGTGCCGGCTCGGTGAGCACGAGCACGCAGAGCGCCCTCTCCAGGACCATCACGGTCGGAGATTTCTTCGGGCCCTGGATGCTGGACGTCGATGACACGTACAAGCGCTCCGCGAAGAACGACAGGGCGACGTCGAGTCTGGAGACCATCGGGCGCAAGAAGTATCAGGGGCATGACTGCTTCCTGGTGCGAAAGACATGGGCATTCCAGGAGGGGCCGACGGTCAAGCTCACGTATTGGGTGGACGTGAAGAGCCGCTTCGCGGTGCGGATCGAGGAAGACGGCGGTCGTATCCTGGAGCTCTCGAAAGATCGAGGCTGAACCATGCTCAACAAATTCATCGGCAACTATCGGCTTTCCAACTTCCTGGGCCACGGCGCGGGGATCGAGGTCTACCGGGCCACGCGCGCGGATGCGCCGGAGACCCGTTATCGGGTCAAACGGGTTCTGCGCAACGGCGTCGCCGGCAAGGACTTCTTCGACGCCTTCGTCGCGCTGGCGCAAAAGGTGGCTCCCCTCGAGCATCCGAAGGTCCTTCGGATCACCGAGATCCTCTTCGACGACACGTCCGCCTATCTGGTGGGCGAGCACATCCAGGGACAACCTCTTTCCCTGCAGTCGGAGCCCAACGGCATCATTCCCATCCCTCATGTGCTGGGCTTCTTCAAGCAGACCGCGGACGCGTTGGCCGCGGCGCACGCGGTGGGACTCCTCCACGGGGGCGTCACCGCGGAGCACGTTCTCTGTTCGCACGAGAAGCAGGTCAAGGTGGAGGACTTTGGCCTGGCGCCCGTCCTGCGAGACCTCGGCCTCCTCGGCGGTGAGATTCCGGCCGGCTATATCGCTCCGGAGGTCGCCGCCGGCAACCCGCCCAGCATCTCCTCGGAAGTTTTCTCCCTCGGCGCGCTGCTCGTACACCTGCTGATCGGGCGCAGTCCGGACCCAGTGATGGAGGGAAAGGATTCGCTGGCCAGCCAACTGCAGGAGATCCGCCCCGCACTTCCGGTGCGCCTCCTCGAACTGGTGCGGCGCCTCACCGCGGCCAACCCCGAGGAGCGGTTCCGCACCGTGGACGAACCGCGCGACCTTGCCGCCGATTGCATGGAAGATGGCCGGCTGGTTCCCATCGAGATCGGCAAGGCACTCTCCGGAACGCCTTCGGCGCGGGTCGTATCTGCCGAGCCAGACCGGGCGTTCAGCGATTTGCCCGAGATGGTCCTGATCCCGGAGGGGAGCTTCCGGATGGGGAACGGCGGGCGAAAGAACGAGAGCCCGGAGCGGGAGATCGATCTTCCCGCGTTCAGGATGGCCGCGTACCCGACCACGAACCGGCAGTACCGGCGGTTCTGCGACGAGACGGGCTATCCCCGTCCCGAGGACCCACCCGGGTGGGAACGTTATTTCGAAGACTACCCGGATCGTCCGGTCGTCAACGTACGGTGGTCGGATGCCCCGAGCTATTGCAACTGGCTGAGCAAGCTCACAGGTTTGGAGTATCGTCTGCCTACAGAGGCGGAATGGGAAAAGGCGGCGCGCGGCGGACTGGAAGGCGAAGCCTACCCCTGGGGGGCCGAGGATCCGGACGGGCGTGCACATTTCGGTGGCCGAGCCTATGCCTGGGAAATTGAGATGCAAGGGCCGCAGACTCGCCGGGTGGCCTCCTTTGCACCCAACGGCTATGGCCTCCACGACATGGCTGGGAACGTCTGGGAGTGGTGCCACGACTGGTATATGCCTTATGGGACTCCGCAGCCACGCGGTGGCATCTTCCGAGTGGCGCGCGGTGGAAGCTGGAGTGTCGAGAAGGATGCGATTCGTTGCTCGTTCCGAATGAGTCTCTACGCCAAAACTTGTGACGTCTTTACCGGTTTCCGCTGCGTATGCGCCGCCTAGCGAAGAAGGTCAGAGGGCGGGGCATGGACGGATGGCGGAGCCTTGCTGTCCTCTTCCTCATCTTCGTACTGTCGGGGTGGCAAGGGTCGAATCTGTTGGCCCAGGAGGGACCAGTCAGCGGGACCGAGGCGCAGCGGCGGCTTCTGGAAGTACGCCACCGCCAGGTGGATCTGAGCGCCGGACGGGCTGAGTTCCTCAGGACCAAACAGCTTTTCGAGCAGGGGCTGACTTCCGTAGCCGAGGTCGAGCGCGCGCGCGCCCGCCTGGACCAGTTCCAGATCGCCTACCAGGAAGCGCTCCTCAGCCTGGTCAGCTTGCAGCCGCGGGTGGCGATCGAAGAGGCTGTCAAGTACCAGGACGTCCGGGGCCGCAAGTTCGTCCGCCTCACCGTCGCCAACGTGACGCCGGCGTTCGACGATCAGCAGTTCAAGCTGCTCAATAACTTCGAGGGGGCACAGCCGATCCCGCAGGAGCTCCGCACGAGGAACGTCCGCGACGTGTTCGTCTCTCTCCAGGATCCGGGCGGCGAGGGCGTCACTGCCGGAACCACGATCGGCTTGCCGTACGAGCAACGAGTGCCGGAGCTCATGTTTGGAACGCGGCGGACCCTCGTCTTCCAGTTGCTGCGGGACGTGCCCAGCGTCATCGTTTCGATGTCTTACCTGGGCCAGCATCGGGACCTGGCCATCCAACTGCGGCAGGCGGACTCCGGGAGCGCGATCAACGTCAGCACCACGCAGATCTCACAAGAGGCCGACCTGGGCGGCCGGGTTACCTATCCTCTGCGCCTGGAGCGGTCGAGCGTCGATGTCCGCAGCTTCGGTCTGATGCTCGTGGGGCTGCCTCGTCAAGTCAACTACAGCTTCGTCGATCCAGGAACGCAGGCTCGGCTCTCGCGACTGAACTTTCCCGCCGGCGTGGGACTGCAGAACCTTCAGCTTCAGCTCTTCCTCCCCGACCAGGCGACGCAGGAGGTCGTCATCGACCGCCCGCTCGAATTCTGGGTCATCGCCTCGGAAGAAGGCCGGCAGCTCGATCTGCCGCCGAACGGGACGTTCAGCCGCGAAGTGCTCGAACGGAGCGGCGCGGGGGCCTTGCACCTCACGCTCATCCCCCGAGGCACAGGAAAGATCGATGTCACAGCCAAGTCCCTGTTTGCGGAAATCCAGGTCGGGCAGACCGTGCAATCCACGCTGACGGTGCGCAACACCGGGACGCGACGGCTGGATAATATCTGGCTGCGCGCCGATGCCCCAACGGGTTGGAAGGTGAGTTTCACGCCGGCGCAGATCCCCGCCCTCGGCCTGCGGGATGAGATCACCGCGCAGATGACCATCCAGCCGCCGGCCGACGTCGCCGTGGGGGACTATGAGCTCCGAATCAAGACCGAGAGCACTGCCTATGACCGGCTCATCCCCTCGGAGAACAAGGTCTTCCGAGTGAGCGTCACTGCGAAGTCCAGTTCACTTTTGTTCGGCCTGGTCCTCATCGTGGTGGTCGTCGGCGTCACCGGAGCCGTCACCGCGGCGGTCCGCCTGACGCGGCGCTGAAGTATGAGGTCCGAATGATCGTCGCTGAGAAGCTCACCAAGCGGTACGACAACGGCGTCCTGGCACTGGATGGTCTCGACTTGAGAATCGCGCCGGGCGAGGTCTACTGCCTCCTCGGAGCCAATGGCGCCGGTAAGACGACGACGATCAACCTCTTCCTGGGCTTTATCGAGCCCACCGGGGGAGTGGCGCGGATCAACGACATCGACGTGAAACGGGAGCCATTGAAGGCGAAGAGATTTATCGGGTTTGTCTCGGAGAACGTCCGCCTCTACGGCAACCTCACCGCGCGCCAGAACCTGCACTTCTTCGCCGAGCTGAGCGACAAGGCCAAGACCACCCGCGATGACTACTACAAGGTTTTGGACTACGTCGGCCTGCCCAAGGACGCGTTCGAGCGCAAGGTGCGGGAATTCAGCAAGGGAATGCGACAGAAGGTCGGCATCGCCATCGCGGTCATCAAAGAGGCGAGTGCGCTGTTCCTCGACGAGCCGACGTCCGGCCTCGATCCCAAAGCGGCGGCCGACTTGATCCAGATCCTGCGCGCACTTTCCGCGGAGGGGAAGGCGATCCTCATGTCAACCCACGATATTTTCCGCGCCAAGGAGTTGGCTGACCATCTGGGGATCATGAAAGAGGGGAAGAAGGTGTATGAGAAGTCGCGCGACCAGCTTGTCCATGACAACCTGGAAAAGCTGTATCTCGACTTCATGCGCCAAGACGGCGCAACGGCTTTCTGACCTGGAGCATCATGGCACCGCTGCTGAGAGCCAGTCGTCTACAACTTTATTGAAGCGATCAGGCTGCCCAGACATTACCCAGTGACCTGTGTCAAACTCCTCCACCCGATTGCTTTTGCTCGCGAGCAGGTCATCCACCCATTTCTTCGCATGGAACATGAACGGCTTGCGACTGCCGTAGATGAACAGGATTGGACAAGTCGGAGTAAACCGCTGCGCCAGCTTGCGATAGGATCTCCGGCCACCGAACCAATGCATGAAGTACGGATAGTTCATCTGCGACCCGATGTGCGCCGGCGGTGAGGGGGCAGCGAAGCACGCGCGCCATAAAGCGTGTCATCCAATCGCCGATTCGCCGGCCGATGACCCACGCCAAGGCCAACCAGCCCTGGTACGCGAACACCATCATCCAATCTCGCAGTGTCCGGGATTGCTGAAGCGAAGTACGGTCGCCAACGTCCACCCCGATGATCCTCGAGACCATTTGCGGGTTGCGCATATAGAACTCGTAGCTGAATGCGCAGCCCCAATCGTGCGCCATCAAAATCACCTTCTGCCTTGGCGCGACCTCCTCGACGAGTTGCTTGAAAAAGAAGGTTACTTCGTCGAGTGAATAAGCCCGTCTTGCTCGAGCCACATCAAATCCCGGCAGTGTGAAGCGAACGCAGCGATAGTGCTCCTTAAAGAACTGCACCTGAGCATCCCATAGCCGGTAAGTGTCCGGCCAGCCGTGGACCATGAGGATGGTTTCAGCGCCGTCACCCTCGATTAAAATGTCGACGTCACGGGTAGAAAGCACGTTGCTCATGGGCATAGCTCAACGCCGCTGCGTTTCAACGGCGTGGCTCACTGACATACCATCGTAGCACCGTCGAACAACCACATGGCGGCCGACAGCAGCCGAGCGCGGAGAAGACCCGGATCGCACCGACACCCCACGCCAAGCGAAGGATCGCACAGGCGTTCGCAGTCATAAGCCATACTGGTGCTTCCAGAGTACGCGATGACCAACGTGATCCCCGAAGTGGCCATGCTCGCCAGGCGTTTCCCTACCCTCACGGCTTCAGCGGACTGGCGAGAGCCTCGATCTCAGCGTCAATCTCGGCGCCCGATTTCCCGAGTTTCTGCAGGAGCACCGTATAGTTGCGAAGACCAGTTTGCAGGTTCGGGTGCCGATGCCCTGTGCGCCTCGAGAAGTCGATGAGGATGTTCAAGCCGCGACGCATGAGCGGCTGGGCCTCCGCGAAGCGTCCCTCGTAAAGTAACAAGAGCGCGTAGTTGTTGAGCGAAATGGCGACCGTTGGATGATCCGGCGCGAAGCTCGCCTCATCGATGTCCAGGGCTCTGCGCATGAGCGGCTCGGCTTCGGTTGCGCGTCCCGTGTTCTGAAGCAACTGCGCCAGGTTGCCGAGGGCGGTGGCCACCCGCGGGTCGTCGGGTCCGAAGCTCTTCTCGAAGATCGCCAGTGCCCGACGTTTCGCAGCCTCGGCCTCGGTGGTTCGATTTGTCTCTTCGAGCAGGACGGAAAGATTGACCAGAACGCCGGCAACACTCGGATGATCGGGCCCCAGTCTCTTCTCGGTGACCTCCAGTGCCCTGCGCAGGAGCGGTTCCGCCTCAGAGAGGCGCTCCATGGTGATGAGGAGCTCCGCCAGATTGCCGAGCACCGCAGCAGCCTTCGGATGCTCCGGACCGAAGCTCCTCTCGAAGATGAGGAGCGCACGGCGCAACAGTGGCTCCGCTTCCTCGGCGCGATTCGTCGCCTCCAGCAGCGCCGCGAGATTGTTCAGGTCCGTACCAACGTTCGGGTTCTGCGCGCCGAAGGCCTTCTCGTGTATGGCCAGCCCACGACGCATGAGCAGTTCGGCCTCCTCGACATGTGCTGTGTACTGGAGCAGTTGGGCCAGGTTATTGAGCTCGATAGCCACCCTCGGATGCGCCGGTCCATACGCACGTTCATCGATTTTCAACGCGCGGCGCATCAGCGGCTCCGCTTCCGCCGGACGATTGGTGTCGAGGAGCAATTGCGCCAGGTTGTTGAGGGCAACGGCAGTGTCGGGATGCTCCGGTCCGGCGGCTTTTTCCACGATGGTCAACGCCTGGCGCAGAAGTGGCTCGGCTTGGGACGATCGATTCGTCTCGATAAGGATTTCGGCAAGGTTGTTCAGCGCAACCGCGCGGTTAGGATCATCCGGGCCGAGGATGTTGTCGACGGCAACGATTCCACGCATGAGGCTCTCGGCCTCTTCGAAGTGGCCCGAATCGATGAGGAGTAGTGCCAAGTTGCTCCGGCAAGCCAGAGCCAACGAATCGCTCGGCGAGAGACTCGTCTCTGCGACCGCCAGAGCGTCGCGCATCATTGCTTCAGCCTCTTCGCGACGATCACGAGCGCGGAGCAGCAGCGCCAGCCGGTTCAGATCCAGCGCCACACGCCGGTCATTGGAACCGTGTGTAGCCCTGTCGATGTCAAGAGCACGGCGCATGAGCGGCTCCGCCGCGTCCAGGTCGGCGAGCTCGTAGAACGAACGGCCGAGCCAGCCCAGAAGGCTCGGGTCGTCCGGGTGAAGGGCGAGCGCTTTGCGAAAAGTCGTGACGGCAGCGCGATACTCGCCCCGGGCGTGCTGCGTTGCACCGAGATACAGCAACGTCTCCACCAGGTCGCTTTGCTGTTTCGCGACAGACTCCGCTAGAAGCTCCTCGGCGTTTGCATAACGGCCCTCCAGATACGCCGCGATCCCACGATCACGAGGATCCTGGGTTTCAGCGAACGAGCGGATGGCCGACTGCAACTGCTCGGCGCTCAAGCCGTATCTCGCGGCCACTTCGATCATCGACGCTCGGTGATTGTCGGTCGGCAGGGTCGAGCTGCGGAGCGTCTCCACTTTGGCCGTCTCACGCGCCGCCGCCGCGAAGCGCCGAAACTCGCTCCTCCTCATGACCACCACCTCGGCGGAGCCTCCCTCGCTCGGAATGTTGAGCTGTGGATTGACCACGAACCAATCGCTTCCGCGCCGCGCCGGCGAAGCGAGAACGACCTTGATCTGCTGCCCGATCTGTTGCTCGGACGGCAGGTCCAACTCGGTGGCACCGGCGCGGTTGGTCGGCCTCGACTTGACCTCGTTATAGGAAAAGCGCAGGCCGTCGACCGGCTGATGAACCAGATCGCGCGCCACCAGCAGAATCCGCTTCCCCGCCGCGGAGGTGCTTGCGGCCAGAAACAATAGTGCGATAGAGACGATCCAGCGCGGGCTCATCGCTCCATGATTATGGCGCAGCCATCGCGGCTCGAATAGCAGAACTCGTCGGCCGGGCGAAGGTCCCGGCGCTCGGCGCGCAAGCGAATGCGCCTGTCCGCCGGCACGGCGAGCTTCAGCTCGAATCGGCCGTCCGCGTCGGTCAGTGCCGTTTCGCCTGTGCCGTCCTGCAGGGAGACGCGGACGTCGGGCAGCGCGCGGTCACGCGTGTCCACCACGCGTCCACGAATCCAACTGTGTGGCTCGTGGAGACGCACCTCCAGACGCGGATTCGGATCATTGCCCAAGTGGATGTCGGCCTTGCTTCCGCTCCAATCCTTATGCTCCACCCACACCGAGGCTAAGCCGCCGGTGGCTACCTTCGCCGCGGGAATCTGGATTTCCCACCAGCCATCGGGCAGCCTGTGAGGCTCGTTTCCCACCGACGTTCGGACTATGGCGCCTTCCACGGGATGGCCGTCCGGATCAAGTACCTGGACGCGTAGTGCATACATGCTGACGGAAGCGAAATGTGCGCGCAGGCGAGGCCAGCCCAAGATACCGAAGGCGATGACTGCAGTTATCGCAACGACAGCGAGTAGCGTTGCGATCGCGCGCGGGTGCCGGCGCGACGGCATCCCGAACGGCGGATCGCCAGCGGCATCGGCACCGTCGCTCTTACGGCCCGTGATCCCCCAAACCAGGCGGGCCACGGCAGCGTCCGTGACACCGCGGCGAAGGTCGACCGCCGTGAAGGCCTCCAGGAACGGCACTAGCTCCGGAACCCGCGGGCAGTCGGGTAGCAGGACTGGGATGACAGGAATCGGCTCCCTTCGTGATCGTGCCAGGAACGCGCGCATCTCAGGCTCCTGCCACGGACCGAGCCCGTGAGCGCCGATGAATACGGCCACCGCGCGCGAGCCCGCAATGGCGCTCTCGATCTCCTCCTGCCAGCGCAGGCCAGGCCGAAGCTCCCACGCATCCAGCCACGGCCGAAGGTTCTCGCGGCGGAGCCGCGCCGCGACTTCGGCGACGATCGCGCCGTCGTCATGATGGTGGCTCAAAAAGACGTCGAATGAATCCGGCATCGGCTCCGTTCAAGTCTACGTCCCATGGCTCATGCGATGCAGCACGAAATCTCGTGACCGAGTGCGCGGCTCGATCAGCTAAGCGAACCGCTTGCGTCCGCGCTAGTAATCGGTGGCCGGATCGAAATTTTTCGTGGGAAAGGTCGGCGGCACGGCCGGCGGATGGAGCTGCGGATTGGAGCGTCCGGCCCGACTCGGATCGAACACGACGAAGCCGGCTCCGGGCGAGCCGTGCGGCAGCGAGAAGTCGTCGGCGGGATACGCCGGGTTCGCAAAGCCGGGGTTTCGGACCACGCTCTGAACGTCCTCTCCCACCGTCTGCTGCCACCCCGGGAACGTATAGAAAGTCCAGTTGCTGGTGTTTCCCGTGCAGGGCGCATTGGGACCGGTGCCGGCGGCAGGCTGTACCGCAAACGCCTTGCCGTCGCTCGCGAATTGGCCGTCGGTCCGCCAGTACATGTTCCCGTTCCACTCCTGGTAGTTGGGGTACGGAAATCCAAGGCTGTAGAGGCATCCGCCCTGGACCCAGAACTTGGGGGAGGAGTTGTGGTCGCGGTCGAAATAGAGCAGGTTATTCGTGATGACATAAACCTGTGCGATCGTGGAAGGCACGCCGTTTCCATAGGGAAAGTTGACGGAAATCATCCCCTCGCGCCCATACGCCAGAATGTTGTTCTTGATGATGTTTGCCTGGTTGGGCGCGACCGGGCCGTGCGGGGTATAAACGGGGAAGCCTGAGACCCGATAGACGAGGTTGTTCTCCACGTCCACCAGGCCCGTATCGTCATCCAGATAGACCCCATTACCGCCATATCCGTTGGCGTCCAACGCGGACGCGTCCGTCACGTCGTGGATCTTGTTGTTCAGGATCTTGTTGCCCGCGGCCGTAAAGACCGCGTTTCCACCATCGATTCGTATGGACCCACCGTCGTTCATGATTCCCTGCAACAGGTTGTAGACGTGATTGAAGGAAATGACGTTGTTGGCATTGCCGATGCCGCTCGGCACGGTCGTGTCACTGATGCTCTGGGACGTGGAGATGGCGCAATGGTAGCCATCGTAAACGTCATTGTGCGTGTACAGGTTGTCGTGCCCCATCCCCTGGCCGATTCCGAAGGAGGCCGGAATGGTGCGGCCATAGCCCTCCACCACGTTGTTCTGCACGGTGATCGATTGCGGTTCGTTGGCGTCGGTGTCCGCCTGTAAGAACGGTTCCCCGATGCGCATCCCCAGGGCGCCGAGGTCGTAGAAAGCGCTGTTCTCGACCACGTTGCCGGCGGTCACGGCCTTGAGATCGGTCGAGACGCAATAGGCCGGCGAGAACCCGTTGAGGCACGAAATGAGCTCGAGACCTGTTCCCGAGGTCTGCGTGACGGTTCCCGAATCGAACGTGACGTTCTGGCAATTCTGAAAGGAAACGGCGGCGCTGACGTCGGGCTCGAGCTCATGGGAAACGTGTCCCGCCGGCGGCAGGACGTAATCGTCATGCTCGAAGGTCAGGCCTCGAAAGGTCACATACCGGAGGTTGGAGGCGACGAGAACCTGCGCGAGCTGAGGAATGATCACGGTATCGACGTTCGGGTTTTCGCCGGGATTGGCCAGATAGGAGAGCGTCCAGGGCGACGTGGAATGGTCGAGAAACCATTGGCCCGGTTGGGTGAGCGCGTCCTGGACATTTTCGACGAGATATCGGTTCCCGGTGATGAATCCTGCCTCGCTGGCATGGCTCTGCGAGAACCCCGTCGGGCCTGTCATGTAGACGATCCGGTTCACGTCATCGACACAACTGATCCGAAGCTTCGAGGTGGTGAACTGTTCGAAGTCGAGGACCTCGATATCGCCCGAGAGCGCGGGATTCCCGGCCGGCTGGTGGCATGGGTTCTGTGCGGCAGGAGCCAGATTCTTCCACGTGCTCGCGATCGGATCGGCCGCGGCGTACTGAAAGCGGTCGAAGCATTCCCACCCGCTGCCATCGATGTAGACCGCACAATTCGGATCGGGCTTCGCCGCCGGCGGCGGCGGGGCATTGGGTCCCGTCAAATAGACGGTGCTCGCGATGCGGTAGAACGCGCCGAGAGGGCCACCGAGCCGCGGCCGGAGCCGCCTCACGCCGTTGTAAAAGAGATTCTCGAACGCTGCCGTCTGCGGGGGTAGCGTTGCCTTCCAGAGGTTGCCGCCGGCGTTCGTCCAGCCGGTAACGCGCGCGCCCCCACTCAACACCGGCGTTTCTCCGGGATAGCTCGCATAGATCGTCGGAGACTGCGCCGTTCCGGAATCCCCTGCTGCGAGCTCCAAGGTGGCGCGGAGCGCGTAGACGCCGCCCCGAACCATCACCACGATCGGGCCGTTTCTCGCCGGCCCGGAGGCCCGCAACGAGGCCACGGCTCTCCGGGCGCGGTCGAGCGACTGGAACGGTCCGTCCGTCTTCCCCGAATTCGGAGCCGAAAGGGTTCCGCTGTACCCGTCGCTTCCGTTCGTCGCCACAAAAAAATCGGCGTTGGGCGGAGGGACGACAGCGCGCCGCCTCGCGTTCGTGGCCGAAGCGTCAACGGGACGGACGGATTGGCCGTCTCCCGCCAAGAGCATCATCGTGATCGCGACAATCGAGGTCAGCATCATGGAACAGACAATCGGGTTGACGCTTTCGTTGACGTTTACCTGAATTTCCGGGAGCCAAAATTATAGCCCGACCCTTTACCGCAGTGCGCACCGACGTGTGAAGGCCGCCGCGGCGGCGGCCTCTACATCGAACCTTTCAGAGAGCAGGCAGGGTGATTCGAACCGCCACTCCACCGTCCGCGGCATTCGATGCCTCGGTGCTTCCGCCGTGCATGTGCACGACACGCTCGGCAATCGCCAGCCCGAGGCCCGCACCGCCCGATGCGCTCCGGAATGGCTCGAAAAGGTGATCGAGGATCTCCTCCGCGAGACCGCCACCGTGATCGCGGACGGTTATCGTGACGCTGTCCGCGGTGGTGCGAAGCATCACGGCCACCTTCGTGCCGGGGGCCGTGTGACGGATGGCATTGCGAATGATGTTCTCGATCGCGCTTCGCAAGAGGTCAGGGTTACCGGTGATCGTGCAGGCATCGGCTAATCCCGACGACCCGATGCTCTCGTTCCTCAGTCATAAACGTCACCCCGTGGACCCGCACCTCTATTCTCGATCATAGACAAAGATGCTCTGGGGCATGTTCTGACCCACCATGTGCACGGTCACCGTCAAGGTCTGGAGATCATTTGAAAGCTCGATCTGCCGGGTGCCCGTAATCTTGCCTTTGAATTTATCCGTGATTTCAAGACTGCGTTCGTTCACGCGGCGGCCCGAATATGCAGCGCCTGTGTCTCCTGCCTTCGGATCGAGCTCCGGATGATCTTTCCCATCGAGCTTGATCCTCTTGACCATTTCTTCATCGGAACGTTTGAATGACAGGCCGTCACCCTCGTAGGGTTGGATCTGGAGCTCGATCCTCGGGTTCACTTTCGCGCTCTCGCTGTCCCATGTGCCTGGAAAACCTGAGTTTCCCGCCGTCCGGTCATACACATAGGGCAAGAACAATGTCGAACCGTTGGGCAAGGGTTGCGAAAACAATGTCAAACCGTCGGGCAGGTATTGCGTGAAGGCATCATTCAGCGTTTTTCCGTCTTCGGAAAGCGTCCACTCCGCCGTGAGGAGCTTGCGGCCCTTCATCTTGCGGGTGACTTCCCATCGGTTGGCTCCTTTCACCGTGATGGATAGGGTGGTTCCGCTCAGAGCTGGCTGGTCACTCCCATCGGCCACGATCGTATCCACTTGGCCGGGGCCAAACGTGATGGCGTACCGGTTTGCTCCTGCGACCTCAACCTTTATTTCGTCATAGAGTTTGCTCCTGGACTGGTTCACTTTCCATTTGCCTACGAAAGGATCTTCCGCTGCACATAACGTGCAGGTAACGAGACCAACAACCAGCAGCAACTGAAACATGCGGCTTGACATCTAGCCTCCTAGGCTCGGAGGGCACCGAAGCCCTTCATCAGCACATAGGCGACGGCGAAAACCACCATCGCGGGCGTGCGCTTCACTTTGTTGCTGCTGAGCCTCGAATACCCGATGCCGAGGAGGACGACTACCCAGATGTTGAACACATCGAGGCACGAGCCCAGCCAGTAGAGTAACTTAGAGTTCTTGGGATCAAGGAAGTAGCCGAGATTGCTGGCGATCGGATTGTTGAGGTTAAAGGTCTCGGGTCCTTTCGAGGCATAAATCGTGACAATCGTGAGCACAAACGAAATCAACAGCGGCATGACGGCGTGGGCCCACGCGGAGAGGGATTGCTTGAACGGGATCTGCGCCCCGAATCCGAAGTTAAAGACGGCCATGAAGATCGCCGCAATCACCGCCCATATGACCAGGATTCTTATGGGCGCGGCGTAACCGAGATACCTCGCCACGGTCGCTTGAGTCTGCACGATCTGTTCGCGCTGTTCGGGCTTCACGGCGTCCAGACGTGCCTGGGCGGATGGATTTTTCGCGAGCTGCTGCTCCATGAACGTCTCCCACCCGAACTTCTGGTCGATGGCGAAGGCGAATCCGAGCTGCAGGACCGACATGAGCAACCACGGCACCCACCAACTGCTGTTACGGCGGATGTCGGCGAAGGTGGCGCTGGGAGCGACGAAGACGTTGACGATGCGCGACAACTCTGAGAGCTTCGGGGGCGTTTCCAAGGCGGGCGGCAGGGCGTCGGGAGCGGTGGTGCTGGTCGACATAAAAGTCCTTTCAATTGCCAGGTCTGCGCGATGCGGGTGCGGAAAGCTGCTTTCGCTGTGTCGCAAAGATCTTTTCCGGTCCCGAATCAGGACTGTACTCGGAAGAGTATGGAGTATACATACACTGAACACCGCAGTCCACAGAAACTTTCTTGACCATCAACACAAACGACGCGCGCACACCATTCTGCAATTGGTGCTTCCTCACGTCATGCGCCGCGGTCGGTTAGAACTTCCGATGCGACGTCGTCACCACGAGTATTCAGTGCCACGCAAGTGTTCACGTCGACATAGAGGAAGGCGAGCGCCGGCGATCCGCTCATCGATGGTCCTATCGATCCGCACGACGTTCTGGCGTTCCTCGGCATCAAGGGAACTGCAGCGTTACCTGGTCGACAAGATCCAGGAGGTCTACCGCTCGCTCGTGGACGAGCAGGTCGATTGCTTCCGCTTCATGGAAGAGAACGAGAAGGTGATGAACCGCGGCGGCGAGCCCGCCGACGGAACGCCACTCTTGCTCGGCATCACCAAGGCCCCGTGTCGACGGACAGCTTCATCTCCGCCGCCTCGTTCCAGGAGACCACCCGCGTGCTCACCGAGGCCAGCATCGCCGGCCGCGTCGACCAGCTGCGCGGCCTCAAGGAAGGAATCATCGTCGGTCGCCTCATCCCGGCCGGCACCGGCATGCCCGTCTATCGCGAGGTCTACCTCGAGAAGGACGAGCCGGTCGCGGTCCTGCCGAACCTCGAGGATCTCCTCCGCGCGGAGACGGACGACGAGAGCGAGGAAGCACTCTCGCTGGCGGATTTCGACGACGAGTAGTAGGAGCTATCTCATCGCACCAACTCAGACGGGCGGCCTAGAGGCCGCCCGTTTCGTGTTCGGCACAGCTAGAATCGCATCATGCTCACGGTAGTTGATCGTGATGATGATCCGAAGAAACGGCTGATCTCGGGCACTGACCCCGCGGAGGAGATTGAGCTTCAAATTCCGTTTCTCCACGTCTGGGTGAAACCTAAGAGCACACATTACCGCCGGGCCTCGATCCCACATGGCAAGCTGTCTTTTACTCTCGCCGGAGGGTTATCTGCAATCTCACCCAACTCGAAATCGTCTCGGTCAAGTTGAGGCGGGTGAATGACTTAGCCTTTGTCAATAGCTCGCGATCTCCACGCCTCCTACCGCGTCCGAGGATGGTTGTGGGTAGGAATATGTCCCTCCCCGTCACTCCTAGAAAGAGGAGAGGTGCCAAGTGTACGAATTCAACCCGTTTACGGAGCAGGTCGCTGTCAGGTACTTCGTGGGCCGAGAAGACGAACTTACTAACTTTCGCACCGATTTGAGTGGCCTCCGTGCGAAGATGCCTAATCACCAGTTTGTCGCTGGGGTTAACGGAAGTGGAAAGACTTGGTATCTCGCGAAGCTCGTGGAGATTGCGGAGTCGGAGGGTTTTGTGGCCGCCATGCCTACGCTCGACGCGCAGTCACTCGCGCGAGGCCATGTCGACAGTGTCATGCGTGCAGTGGTGGCTGCAGTGGCCAAACGTTTAGACGAATCGCTGCCGTTAGTTGATGATTGGGACAAAGGTGCTGAATCCACATATTTTCAGCATCCTCGATCCACAGAGGTGCACAGCGACAGGGTTCGCAACGACTTCGAGACGCTTGCTCGAATCCTCGCCGAGGCCAACATTGCTGGAGCGGTCATTTGCATCGACGAAGGGCAACGTATCGACGGACGCGCGATGTCAGCCCTAAAGAATGCTTTGCAGCACGTAAACAGCTTTCTTGTAGTTCTCTCGCTTAGGCTTGTTAGTGACGAACGAGGAGCTGCGACTGAAGGGCGATTGCTGCTGGAAACTAAGGCCGTTAATGAAGCCGAAGGCGATGTGGGTGCTGCTCGCTTCTATGTCAACGGCGTTTCATTAGGGCCGTTCAGTACCGACGCAGAAGTGGACGCATGCATACGTCGCAGGCTCGAGGATCACACGATCGACTTTCTGGAAGACGTGATCTCTAGGATATCCAGACTCAGTGGCCGTGTTCCGAAAACAATCGTCAATATATCTAATGCTGTTTATGACGCAGCGCAAAAAAGCAAGAAGTCTGTGGCTGATATCGCCGTGCTAAATAGCTCGTTCATTGGATTGCATGGGGCACAATTTGCAGCAGCCACAACACTGGTAGAAGGGATGGCACAGTCGTCCCGTATGGCGTTAAGCGCTTTGGTTCAGCTTCGGGCTCCAGCGAGTGCGACAGACATTGCGCAACACCTCTATCCTACGGTCACACCGCAGCTGAGGGTTGGGTTGATCGACGCCGTGGAGACGGGTCTAACGCGTATCTGCAGCCCAGGGGCTCCATGTAAGAAAACCGATGATAAATTTGAAATCGCGACGCCAGTTGACGCTTATGCTCTCGAGCTGGCATTGGGAAGCTTATGAATGTTGCAAATGGTTACAACTGGTCGGCGGCCTTTCCGAAGTATGAGGAAATTTTCTCCAGCGGAATAGTGGAGCGAGGTGTCGAATACCTGGTGAATTCGCGAATACCGGGTGAAGGATGGGGAATTCTTCCAGGCCTTCCGACCGAGTTGCATCCTACTTCGCTGGCGGTCAGTGCGTTGTTCGGTTCGCGAAGTCGCACTGCTATGGGTACTGCTGCTGGCGCGGCAACGTTTGTGCGCGAGCAGTACGGAAAGACCGTGGATGCACTTTCGCTTGAAGGAGTTTGTGATCTGCTGTTTGTCTCAGCCGCTGAACAGCGCCCTATGGATGACGATTATCGCCAAAGGCTTGCAGCGGCAGCGGTAGCTTGCTACGATATTCTGGATGCTTCAGAAAGCCAAACCTCTACTCGGCTACTGTGCACGTTCCTAATTGCCGTTGAGCAAGCGCGACTGGCCGTGCCGGTTGACACATCGGACTTGATTGGCCGACTATGCTTGAGTCAGCGGCCTGATGGCGGATGGCCTCCTTTGCCGCAGCAGCCGAGTAGCATGGTTGCGTCGGCATTCGCCGTGAGAGCTCTCATGTGCAGGACGGACAGGCGCGCCCTTGATGCAGCAGCACGAGGCTCAAGTTTCCTGCTAGGTCAGCTGGCGTCGCTAGGCTGGGCTCAAATTGCCTCTACGGGCGGGATGTTTGCCGTCGCGTTGATCCTGTGGGCTCTAGCAAGTTCTGACGTGGAGTATCGCGCAGTTCGGGACGGCATAGATCTGTTGCAGTCGACGATCACCTCCGATGGTGGCTGGGGCGATGGGCCGAATGAGAAGGCCAGCATCGAAACCACGGCGATTTGCCTATTAGCTTTAACGGCCGCTGGTGAGAATCGCTTCATTCCGGTTCGCCTTGCTGCGACTGCCGTGGCACTCCTGGATCGCAAGGTGATATCCCTGACCAACGAGCTCGACATGATAAAGGGGGCGATGCGGAAGAGCGTTCAAGATGAATGCGGCGGCGTGGTTCGGGAACGGGATCGCCTCTTAAAGAAGAACGAAGATTTGTCAAAACAGCTCACGGCGGCCACTCGCCAAGTGCGTGAGAAGATTGAGGACGACGAGCGGATAAGAGCCGAGCGGTATCGGTGGGAGCGAGAGGTTCAGTTGCTTCAAGGAACAACCTTTAGACGAAAGACGCGCGTTTCTTGGGTACGTTATGCTATCGCGGAGGGGCCCTGGCTGATCCTCTTCATGGCCGCTGTAAGTGGTATTTCCTTAATATGGCAATGGCCGCTTACTCTGGTTCGCGGGCTCGGCATTATGGGAATTCTTCTGGTGGCAGCAACCTTAGGCTGGAGGCTTTCGCGAGGGCGTATCACAATGGATTCACCTCTAGTGGAGCCGGGCGACCTGAGAGGTGATCTCGAAATGCTTAGGGCGATGTATGCGGATATGTCAGCGTCGTGGCCGCCATCTATTCGTGAAGAGCTTACCTACCGACTCTTCACTGAATTCGTAGAGATGCCGCCCGACATAGGAACCCGTTACGCGGAGGAGTTAGCTATGAGGATAGGCCTTCCGAGTGCTGCGCGAGCCGCCTTTGCGCATTGGGCCCGATTGGCTACACGAATACCTCCAAGTGAAAGACGACTTCTCTTCTCGCAACTAGAGCGCATAATTCTTCGGTGAACTATGGCGTCGTTGCTTATATGCTGCTTGCTGCACGTTTTTGTGCAAGATGCGCCAATTAGTGTGACTGTCGATCGCGTCTTCTTGGGAAAGTCCTCTTTCGTAGTGGTTAATGTGGGCAATCGCAGCACCGTGCCACTCACCGAAGTCAACATCAATCTTTACGGTGTGCCTAAGGCGGCAACAGTTAACCTCGCAGATCTGATGCCGAGTCAACAGAAGGCGGCGATGGTGCCGGTAGGGACGACTAATACTTCGGTCGTGGTGGTGGTTAGCTTCAAGTTGAACGCGACGAAAATGAGCGTTGCGCGAGTGATTGCCGCTTCTGAGGTTCGGCCCGGCTTTTCGTGGTCAGCACTGGTGCCGACTATAATGACGTTGATTGGCGCGCTAGCTGGGGTGGGGATGGGTCATGCGCTATCGACGAAGCGTGAACGCGTCAATCAGGAACGTGCGGCGCGCTCAGCGAGGATGGCGGCATCGACGACAGCTCTCAATGCGTTCATTACCAATTGGAATGCATCAGTCCTTGCAAATGTACTGGAAACGCAATACGCTGTGCTGGCGAAAACGGTACTCTTGCCGCCCTCCGCGGTGCTTGCATACCGACGCACGCTCGATGTCCTGCGTGATGCGGGTGCCGACTCGATTTCGAAGCAAGCCGCAGCATCTGCGTTTGCTGAGCGCATTAGAGGCTTAACAACTAACGACAGCGAGTGGACTTAAAGGAATTCGATGCGGGCCGCGGCCTTCGGCGTGTCGCTCGTTTCCAAACGGCGATAGTTGCTTACTAGTTTTCCGATGTTCGGCACCTAACACTTCCCTTAGGACTTGGCTAGGACCGAGAATCTGGCTCTGGATCGAAGCAACAGCGCTCATCCCGAGCGCCGCCAGAGTCCCTCCGCCTTGGACCCCAGCAGTCCTGCCTTTCGCAGCAGCGTACCCACCTTGCTGACCTGCTTGATGCTCCGGCGAGGAAGCACCCACGCTCTTGGAGCGCGGTCGATAGCTCGATCGATGTAGAGAAGCTCTCGGTCGCTGAAGCGCCAGCCGCGGGATTCGAACGGTTCCAGTTCGACGGGGTCGGTAAAGGATCGCATCGTCCGTTTTCCGTAGACGTTGAAGAAGCCGTCGAAGTAGCTCAGGCCGAGGGCGAGATAGGGGTAGACGGCCTCGCGTGAACGGAGCGTGGTGAAGTTGGACTTGGCGATCGCGCCCCACAATCCTCCGCGTTCGTAGATCGCGAGGCAATGTCCGTCATCGCTGACCGCGTCGAAGTATAGGAGACGTGGAGGATGTCCAAGTTCCCGGAGCGCGGCGGCGGCGAACAGAGCCCCGCTGAAGCATTGGGCTCTGCCCGTCCGCATCACGATGCGCGGCGAATCGCCCCCACCCTCGTCGTCGTAGTCCAGTTCATCGAGGAATTGCTGGATGTGCGCCGGAGTGCGTAACCCAGCCAGAATTCGCCGCTCTCGCGCCGTCCAACCCATCGTGCCCCTCCGCCGCTGAGATTAGCAGAGAAGCCAAAGCGTGATTCCGCGACCCTACCCCCGATCGATGCGACACGAGAAGCAGCCATAGGTGGGGTACCGCAGGTGAAGGAACGCGACATCGTCCGAGCGGAAGAATCGTTCGATGGTCGCATTGAAATCGTCTGCCCCGATCATTGCCGCATCGACGATCTCTTCGGCTTCCGAGTAGGCGCGGACGACGAACTGATCGCGGAGATAGTCATTTGGTGAGCCGGCGACGGGAAGGGTGGAGCGGAGCACCTCTTCGCCGCTCTCCTCGGCAAGGACGAACACCGGGCCATACTCGTGATACGGGCCCGGCTTCGTGAACGGTGTGAAGCTGGCCAGGATCAGTTGCTCCCCGGGCCGCGCTCGGCGAAGGACGTCGCGGCAGGGCTCGCCGCCCTGGGCGTTGATGCGCCTTACGGGCTGGCCGAGGTCGTCGACACCTTCGCGGCGGACGCGATTCAGGAAGGCGGCGGGGATTGGGGCGATGATGATCGGCGTCGTTGGTTCCGAAATGGCGAGTGCGTTTGAAGAGCTCATCAGTCGTTTCCTCTTTGTCGGAAAGAACACGGGTGATGGACCTTCCGTTCGGAGTAACGATGAAGTTTTTATCAAACCGACGATTCGCACCGGTGGTCCGTATTTGGTCGCATGAAAACGTTCCTGATTCTCTCGTTGCTCGCTTTCCCATTGCATGCGGAAGTGCGCGGCGCTGTGCGCGGAGGAGTTTTCACCAGCGCGGGCCATGACGCCGTTGGTTCGGCCGAGCTCGACGTCCGCCACGGAGATTGGTCACTTGCGCCGGCGTTCGATCTCATCCACGGCGGCTACGGACTCCAGGCGGTCCACCTCGATATCCGGCATCTCTTTCGGTCTGAGCACAACACCTTCTGGATCGGTGCCGGTCCGACGTTCGTCAACTCGAACGCTCCTTCGTCAAAGACCACGTGGAACGCTGACGCCGGCCTTGCGTTACGCACGAACAGTTCGTGGGAACCCTTTGTCGCCGCGCGGTACTTCAGCTTTCGGATGCCGGTCTTTCGCGACGTCATCAAAGGAAAGGGCCCGGTGATTTCGATCGGAGTCTCGCGGCGGTTCGGAGCGTAAGATGAACGGCTGCAGCAATTCCTGTAGATGCGGCGCACTACTGGCCTCGAGGCTAGTAGTGGACTCCTACTAGCCTTCGTGGAGTCCGCTAGGTGAGCACAGACAGCTAGGTCCTGACGGCGTATCCTCGGGAGGCTGGCCACGTTCGAAAGGAGAGCCAACCCGTCATGCGACTCATCCCCTATCTGCTCCTGACGCTGCTTGCGACAACGGCCGTCGCGCAGAACGATGATTTCGGGTTCTCTCCCAGCACGGCTCCGCCCGAGGGGGGAGCCGTGATTCAGATCGTCGCGAATGGATCGCCATTCACGGCCCCTCAGGTCTTCTTCGGCGACGTTGCCTCGCCTCACGTCACACTCGTCGACTCCAGGACCATCAAGGCTGTGGCTCCGGCGCATGCCATCGGCATCGTCTTTCTGACGGTACGTGACGGCGTGTTTCTCTTCCACTCCTCCCGCCAATTCGTCTTCGAACCGGTGCTCGAAGAGATCATCATTCCCATCGCGTTCCAACCGATCAATGCCAGCTTCGGCACGCGCTGGGTGAGCGAAGTCTCGGTCTACAACGACTCAGACGACGCCGTCTCCATCGATCCGGATATCTGTTACTTCATCGGGCACGCCAGCCCTTGCAGCCGGCCTCCACGGCGCGTTCAACCGCATTCCTCGATGTCCATTGAGCCTTTGTCGTCGTATGCGCCCGAGCCTGCGATCGGTCTTCTGCCGCCGGCCGATCATGCCGACAGGCTGCACTTCACCGTGCGGCTGCGTGAGACATCGAGGGATCCCGACGGGCCCGGTACGGAGATCCCGGTCATCCGGTCGCGCGATTTTCAGAAGAATCAGGTCTGGTTGCCGTCGATCCCGACCAACGTCCGTTTCCGTTCGACGCTACGTGTCATCACACGCTGGTACATGGTCACCGTGCGGGTGAAGGACGACGCAACGGGCGAATTGCTGTCCGAGCAGACGATTCAGCGGTTCCTCCCGACCGACATCGATACGCTCGGGACGGTGACGTTCAATGATCCCCTGTCGGCCGCCGGGGTCCGCCCTCACGCAAAAGTACGCATCGAAGTCGAGTCTCAGACTCCGGTATGGGCGATGCTCACACTCACAGACAACGAAACGCAACGCGTGCAGATCTTCACGCCACACTGATGCAGTGGTAGCGTAGACGCATGGCCCAAGGCTCTCCTGTCCTGCGGGTGGTCGCCCTCTTCGTGGTCGCGCCGATCGGGGCAGCGGTCGTGATCAGCGCGCTGCTGCTCTTCGGTGTAACGCCTCACCTTGTCTTTCTCCCCGGCTTCTTCGTCAGGGCAAAGATGGAAGCCCTCGGCTTCCACGCTCCGAACGCGGTGGGCGTGTTGACCACGGTCGTTTTCTGGTGGGTGATCATCGTCCTGGTCTGGCTGGCCGCGCGAAGGGTATTACGACGCGCCGCGTGACACCTTCGACATCTGCCCTCGTTTGAGGTCAAAACGAGCTCCGAGGACATGACGTTCAGGTCCGGAGAGGTGACGTTCAGGTCAGAGGCGTGACGTTCAGGCCCGAGGACGTGACGTTCAGGTCCCGAGACGTGACGTTCAAGGTCCGGAGGCGTGACGTTCAGGTCCGAGGACTTGACGCTGAGGCCCGAGGACGTGACGTTGAGGCCTGAGGACGTGACCTTGAGGGCCGAGGGTGTGAAGTTGAGGCCCGGGGACGTGACGTTCAGGTCCGGGACATGACGTTCAGGCCCGAGGACGTTAGCGCGACGCGGTCAGAGCCACCGGCGTCGCACGGTAGAGCTGCGGGTAGACCCGCTTGAGCGCATCGATCTTCGGCAAATCGT